>Ga0065711_1010627_pt1 | contig 10726 bp, 13 predicted proteins | sample Hoacrofraction12_FD_59098 | JGI IMG/M metagenome (GOLD analysis project Ga0065711, IMG submission 59098) | Hoatzin crop microbial communities from Cojedes, Venezuela - Epithelial fraction 12 v2 (version 2) | ecosystem: Host-associated > Birds > Digestive system > Esophagus > Crop | place... | reverse complement strand
GTGCCACGGCCCAGGAGGAAGCACATCCCTTCAACCCGCCCAGTTGTCGCTGGCGAAATGCTACATTTGTTTGCTTTCAGGGTAGCTTTGGCCTGACAAAAAACCAAAAACTCCCAAAGCAAGGAGAAGGAGGTTCGGCAGTTTCATGCTGAGGATCCCACTGAAGGTGTCATAGTTATCTCGTACATGAGATGCCATTTAGGGAATATAACCATGGCCTATGCGAAGTCTTGAGCTGAACCAGCGAGAGAGTCCCTTGGAGATGCTCTGGCTTGGCGGACAGTTCGCTGGGAAGAAATGTCTTTCAAATTCACTGAACATAAACTTCAAGTGCCATGTGTGTGTCCTGTCTGGGGTGGTTTTTTAAGTCTGCCTGGAGGTTTCCTAGCAGATGTGGCAAAGCCGTGAGCTCGAGCAACCATCGCAGCGTGTCTGCTAGACCTTTATTCAGCTTCTATTTACTCATTTTACTCTGAAGACAAGGGATCTATTTCGCAAAACCCTCCTGTCCCTGAGAGTTGTGAGAAACATCTCCTCCCTACCAACACCTTTGCAAGCTGATCCTGCCACATTTCAATCTCTGTGTCTCATGTTTCTGAGTTTTGCAAGGTTTGGCGGTGTGACCTATGGGGGACAGAAGGATCAACCATGTTTGCCCTGTGCTCCCAGGTCCCAGCGGTTCCAGTTCAGATGTGTTTAAGATTACTGTTTAGCTATTTTGAAGACAGTATGTATACCTCCCCTCTGAAGGAAGCATGCATCTGGGCCATGGACAACAGAAATGTGCTCAGGAGCAGCACGCTGAAGGTCACTGATGGCAAGGTTGTCCTTCTGTGTAGCCTCCAGATGAGCAGCTGCTAAAGCAAATATGCCTTGAAAGGAGTAAACCTGAAGTGTAGTCAATCTTCCACCCACAGCACACAAGGTAGCATGGCTAAGGGATGAAACCAGTGCTCAGGACAGTGTGCTGCCTTTTTCCTCTTTATTAATGTGGTAACAAAAATGCAGGAGAAACAGATAGTTCTTACATGATCCTTATTGCTGGTGGCAAAGTTTCAGCTGCCCTCTGGATACACAGCAGTGACCTTTCCAGCAGTTTCTCTTTCTCCACGTGGGCCCAGACACGGGTTCTTCTGTACCACTAAGGGCATGGACCTGTTTTTCTTAGTGTGGCTTGTGCGAATGTAGAAAATGAGATTCATTTGTCTCTAATGAATCTAATCATCATGGGATATTTTCATTCTTTTGAGGGGCTTGCATGGGAAAAGAATGAAGGGGCGAGCAGAGGGAGAAATATTATAAACTACTGAGAAAACAGGGAGTTTGAGTAGATTTATTAGTCCAGCATAAGAAAGCTGGATTCCATCTTCACCCTTCATCGCCTGTGTTGCAAGCTTTGGAGTTCATCATTTGCCCAGTGCAGGTCCAGCTCATCTCTGTGCCCAGCGTCTTTGGAAAACTCAATTATTCAGAGTAGGCGCAGTTTGCAACTTCTTGCAAGCGCGTCCAAGGGCAGATCTGCTACTGCTAACGATGGTGAGGTCCAAGGTGAGCTTTTCGCAGGTATCAAATCCTCCTTTCGAGCCAAGAAGTTCCCACTACTAGAGAGCAACGCTATGGTCTACTTAAGTTTTGTCAGCCCTTAATGAGTCACTTGATATCAGCCAGATCAGTTCGCTTACATGGAAAGGGCTCCTATTTCTCCTGGTGGCATTGACTTCGACGTGTAGAGCAGGGGAGCGCGGAGCTCCAGTGACTGATCCTTCCTACACTCGCTTGCACATCGGTACGGCGATGCGATGGACTCATCTCAGATTCCTTCGGGAGGTGGTGACAGAGCTCCACCTTAATGAGTTCATCGCCCTGCCAGCATTCTTCCCACACCCAGGTGCCCATGTTGGCAAAGCTACGCTCCACCAGCTCGCAGGAAAACGCTCCCTGGGCTTTTAACAGGCTACAGATCTCGGGATGCCTGCCTGCCTCCTCATTTTCAGTTGGCCTCGATTGATGGTCCGGTTGTGTTTACAAGCAGAGCCCAGCGTGCTGGTTTGGTGTTGGGGAAGGAGGGTGGTGGGGGGACGCAGGGGGAGCAGATTAATTGCCAGGGCTCCCACTGCGCCAAGTTTTGTACAAGTCATCCAGTGTGCAGGTGGGTGGAGGGAGGAACCGGTGCCTTAGCCCGTGCCCGAGGCTCCGGTGAGTATGATACCAGCTCTGCTTACCAAAGCCGTGCTTAAAAGGCTGCAGAGCTGCATCACGTCTTTGTTTTTCTTCTTGCTTCTGGATCGCATACACTGGTCGTGGGGCGAACGCTTACCAAATAGCATTACTTGGACTTCTGGTATGAATCCAGCCTTGAATGCACACGTTGCAAAATAGTTTCAGAGCTGAGTACACTCTTGGCATTGCCTCCCCCAAGGTCCTCCAGTTTTCCTCAACAACTTTGTAGTTTAGCTGTTTATCTCCATTTTGAATTATCCTTATCTCCATCAGAAATGTCCTTGCTTCTTGCAGTGGGTCCCTCACTTTTACTTGTCTGGAACCGTGCATTTCCCTTCTGCGCAAGGGGCTGTTGTCATCTGCTGGAGATACACCTTGCACACCACTGGTGTCCAGGAGCGTGGAAGCTGCTGGAGATCAGACCTTGGCAGATAGCAGCCTACCCCTTCCCTGCTGGCATCAGGCTCTACAGCCAGATAAGACAGCTGATCGCTATTTATAAGAATGTAAGACATAAGGGGACCTCCTGAGCCAGCTAGTCAAATATTGCCATCATGGTGCAACACATCCCACCATGCCGCTCCTACACTTGCATGTGTCTGGGCAGGTGGATGTCCCCAGCAATCGCTGGGAGAGGGTAAAAAAAGCAGATAACTACTCAGCATGGAGATTATCTTAATGGCTTAAGGACTCAAAAGCTGGGATAGTTCCCATTGGATGTGCTTGGAGAAATCATGGGGCCGGGCTAGCATGGCTGACTTTCCATGAACAAGGACCGATTTGTTTTCTGCTGGCACTACGAAGAGCGAAACCGAAGCAGGGCAGTGAAGTGATTTGTGCCAGGTCACAGAGCATGTCAGGAGCAAAGCTGAGATGGGAACGGGCACTTCTGAGCACCCGGCTCCCCTCGACACCAAGCAGATGAGGCTGGTGCCGGAGCCGTCTGAGTCCAAGAGGGTCAATATCTGCTGAGAACAGTCACCTGATGATACAAGAAGGGAAACTTTCTTCTGCTTTCTAAGCTTGAGGTCCCTTCTAGCAGCTAGTCCTAATCCTTGCTTTAATAGTGACATCTGTTGCAAAGTACACCTTTGAGCCTCCTTCATCCTTGGGTACCTTTCCAGGTACTTTTCCAGGCACCTTTACATGAACCTATCACTGGGAGCACCAGCTTACGCTGAGTTTTTATCCCAAAAGTGGGTCTCAGCTGCAAAGATCTCCATGTAATGGACATACAGAAGTCCGGATCCCTCTGCAAGGTCCTTCCAAGCCGAAGGCGTGGGGAGGTGTCTGTACATGGGCTCCCCCCAAGGCTGCGTGATGGACCTCCCAACCACAACTGGGATTCCAAGCAGGGTGAGCTCAGCAAAGCACTTGCAAGAACTGGGACGGAAGTGATGATTCTGGATAAAATCAGGTTCATTTCTTCTCAAAGCAAAAGACACATCTCTGCGGAGACCCTGGTCGCTTTGTCTCAGGTGTGCACCTAGAGAGGACTGTGGCCCAGTGAGCAAACTGGAAATGAGAATCTCCCAACTGGTTGCGATAAACTCTATCGACCAACAGACATCTGAGAAAGGCATTTCCATTTCTGTGGTCCCAGGTCAGGGTAATGTGTTTCTAAATCCACGCTTGCTTTTTCTTGAAGCTGTTGCATGACATCTCCAAGTTGAAGTGGTTTAGCTGCCTCCACTGTAATTTTCCACACCTAGCTTCTTTGGATTTCTTTTTTTAAGTCTCACCTTAACTCTAAATTTATTCGGGTCTGTTTTTGTTCATGTGATAATCACAACATTCTTTTGATACTTTTTTTTTTTTTAAGTCTTGATTTACTGAGATTTGCTTGCAACCTTCATTCCAGTTTACCATTTTTTTGTGCGTGGGGATATTTTAAATGAATATAATTATATTTAATAGCTTTTGCAGGTACTGAAGCATCTTTTGATTTGAGTCCTAGCTTTCGTTATTACCCCCCACACACATACACACACCTTTTTAGATACTCTCTGTCTAACCTATGCCTAGAGATTAATTAAAGTGTCGTTAAAATGCCTTTAGTACGTTTTGTGTCCCACATGCCTGGAAATATTTTTTTCCCACAGTCAGAATTGTTGTGCTTGTACCAACAATAACTGGCATGTGGCTTGTTTTGTAGATCGCCATGAGATAGAACGAACACTCCTAATAAGAAGAAAACACATTCATTTTTTGGATGCCTGTTCAAAGTTTGCTCAGGAAGACCCACTAGTTCTTCATTTACATCTCTCCATCGCTCTTGGCTGGCTCTGATGCTGGGGCTGAGCGCTCGCTCGGGAGCGCGGGGTGAGTCCCGCATTGCAGGTGGTTGCGAAATGGAAATTCAGGATCTTGCTGACGAGGTATGGGGCAGAGTCTCTACCCCATCGATAAATTTTCAAGCTTTGAGCGTTTAAATGCGTATAGTCCAGCCTTAGGTACAAAGTCTCCCTCCTCTTTTGATATTTCTGCTTGGGGAATATTGGAAGTCCTCATTCCCAGCTCCTCGGCAGCTGAAACGTGATGTCAGGCCGGGCATCAGGCTCTCTTGCAAGGTCAACACCAGCTTGGAGGTGCCACGGCTGCTATCTGGTTTCACCTCCATCAGAAAAGGAGCCGAGATTCCCAGCATCCTGGAGGTTTTCAGCCAGGGAGCCGAGCTTGGAGCCCGCCTCGTCCCCTTACTTGGTGGGATGCACCAGGAAGGTGCCAACCTGAGGGTCACGGAGGCTTTTAACATCACGCCAGCACAGATTCTGCAGTCTCCTCTCCTAAAAGACATAAAAAGAACAAAACAAAAAAATAATACTAGAGGAATAAAATAAAAAAATGGGAGCAAATTACCGACTTCTCAGGGAAGATCAAGCTGAAGATAACGTAATTATAATCCCTTTCAACAGCTGAGAGGAGTTGGGTTGTTTCATGGCCTGATTTCTAAACCTTGAGAGGTTTGGCAGCCGTAGGCTCTGGAGAGCCTCTGCGGAGCAGCTCTCCCTCTGCTGGTAATTAGTCACTGGCTTAACGTGAGCCTTGGCCTCACAGGCTGGCGCGTCGGTGGGGACACCCTTGGAACATCACCGGGGAGCATCGTGGGCAGACCCCATGGCCCCTTTTCTCCTCTCGTGACTCAGGGCCGGGGCGACCACATCGCCTCTCAATAACAATTCCGTCTTTTGTAAGAAGGCTGACAGCGACCCACCTTGCAATTAGGAGGTTGTTTGGGGAGAAATGCTAATAAGCACCCTGAAGAAGGCGAACCTGGGAGGGAGGCGGACGCTGCCTTGACTCAGCGTCCTCCTGGGGTGAGGGGGAGAAGGATGCTTGGGATGTGCTGGACATGATTTTGCGACACAGCCTTGCTCACCCTCCATTTCCAAAGGCTCTTGGGGCATCCCATCCTGGATGAGCTGGTGAAGAACCCTCGATAGAAGGTCACACTCAGTTTTAGACTGGGGCTGTCCTCTACCACGCTCTCCCCATGACTTTTTGCAGCCTCTCTGCCTCTCTGCTGCCACAAACACCTTATTGCTGACATCCTTTCATCCCTCACTTTTCTGGTGGGTACCACTTTGCAGGAGTGCTGGGAACACCTTAGCAGACAACCATCAGTTCAGAAACAAGGGGTCGCTGCCCCCAAAAAATCCCAGGTCTTCAATCCTGTAACCTTCGACCCCTCCAACCCCCTCACAGGTCAGCGCCTTAGGTTATAATTTGTGCTACAGTAGCTCCAACCAGGACCTGGGGTATTATTTATCGCGTTTAGTACCTGCCATCAGTCATGAAAACTTAACAAAGACCCTATTGGGTTTATCTATAGGCAGCTAAACAAGCGTATCTTGCTCTCCCGTTATCTTCTTGTTAACAAAACACTATCAGGATGTTCTAAACATCAGCATTTACTGCACAAGAGCCCTTTATCTGGCATGATATATAGAGAGCCCATCAATTAGTGCAGGGGGCTTGGAAATACCTGCCAGGCTTCGCTCAAAAGTCCCAGCACCATCCCAGGGCTGCATCACGAGTAAATATCCCTGTGCCTTTCTCGGCCTTGAGCATCCCTGCTTGAGCTGGGAGAGCTTGTTATGAGCAGAAATCATGACAAATATATTTTTTCCACTCTTTTTTTTAATATGAAGCTTGGATATTGTCCTCAGGCTGGAGACTTCCCATGGAAGGAGCAGTGCAAGAGCAGACAGGGCGCTGGATGGTGCAGGGGATGGGGAAAAGGGACACGGAGTGTTACTCAGAAAGGCTGAACGTTGTTTGGGAATACAGCAAAAAATGCCATGAGATAGCGCATCCTCCTGACAGCAAGACCTTGCCTGCAGGATCGGTTCTTCTCAAGCCCCCCCACCATAATGTCGCACTCGTGAAGCGAGGCTGGTCTTGCTCACCATCAGCTCAAAGGGGTGGACATGGCAGGTCTTGAACAAAAACCACCAAGGATCCAGGGCAGCTGTTTTCTCCAAACACCTCCGCTAAATCACCAGCTCAGCAGAAGAGCCACTTCACCCCACACCATAAACCACGCTCCTGGGTGTCAGCTGGACCGAAGGTGTTTCACCCTCCTCCGCGGTCGTTGCATCGCAGTGGGAAAGTGATTCTTCAGATAAATGGCAGATTGGGAGGATTAACCCCAACTCCTGTTTGTCTCTGATTATTTGAATATCTTGCAAAACAGAAACCTTGTAAACAAGCACACAGCCTGGTTTGGAAACCACTGTGGATCTCTCAAAGCGATGGGTTGCTCTTGGGAGATGTTTTCCTCTGGGTGGATGTCCAAGCTCAGGACTTCATGCACCTGCAAATGTTGGGCTCATGTGGAGTTCCCAGCCATTTCAGTGGCTCTGTGTATCCATGAGAAGAAGCTGGGTCAATTTTTTATTTCCCAAACTGAAAATAAAGGGAGAAACAGCAGAGGAGCTGGGGCTGGGCTGACCTCTGCCTGGCTTTGAAGAGGCAGCATCAAAAATTTAAATGACAAAAGGTGATAAAACGAGTGAAGCCAGTGATGGGAGTCAGAGAGGGCAGATGGGATCAGTGCTTTGGGCCAGGCCGGTACAATTAGGAGTGTGTTTTGCACCGAGCTGAGCAGGACACTGTAGGAGGAAGGCCAGAGAGATGCAGCAATATGGAGAGATAAGATCCTGGAGTGGAGCTGGAGCTGTCTGGACAGAGAAGAGTAGGAGGCACCGTAGAAATTTCCTGGGAGCTTATCACCGTGGGCCATCTTCTCCTCCTCTTTCACATCCTCGGCAGATCTGATGCCGCAGGACTGTCCGAGCAGCCGCCCAGCCTTCGCCCGTCCCTGCTGCTGTCAGGCATCGTGGCTCCAAGACCCATCGCAGCAGGGTGAGGGTCTCTGTCCTGGTGTGGTTGGAAATTTAGACCTGTGGAGATGTTTAGCTGGTTTAAAACAGAGCTAGAAAGTGGGGATTAATATTTTCAGGCCAAGGACGCGCGACCCCAGGCACGGAGAGGTGGTGGGTCTGGTGGCCAGCAGACACTGAATGTGGACGTTTGTTGAGGTTGGCTTCGGTGCTAAATTCACAGATCCGCAAAAAGGCATTTGTGCCTTTATCCACGCCGTTCCTGGTGGGAAAGGGCTGCTCGCTAAAAGCCAGCCCAAAGCGACGCATCCGTTCGGTCTCCAGAGGCAAAGGATGGGGCTGAAATAAAATCCACCAGCGTGGTCCCATATGGGCAAAGCCTCGCTGAGGTGGGGGGGGAGCACCTCAGGTTAGAGGGGCCCTTTCCAGCAGCACATTATCCCGCTGTCCGCTTACAGCCGGAGCTGGCTTTAAACGCCCTTAAACCAGCTCCTAACACCACGAGAAGGAACCCCTACAACTTACACCCAGAGCCAAGAAGCCCAGGTAAGGAGCCGGGTAGAAATTTGGCTTAGAAAGAAAATCACCCCTGGGAGGGGGTGGTCACTGACGATGGTGATTTAGATGTTCGGTTTTGGGAGGTGCTTGGTGTTGCAGGGCGAATCTCCACGCGGGTTTTGCATTCAGATATTCGCCTCACACCGCTCTCATATCGTAGCTGTTGGCTGTTTTTTCCTCCAACTGCTATTAAAGTTACTGTTTGATAGGAGAACAAAAGGCAAATAGGAATCATTGGTGCAAAACCTCACCATCTAAGCGTGATCTTTCTGGACCAGGAACTCTAAGCCCCTGATCTGTGTGATATATAGTTTGGGTACAATAATATCTGCTGCAGTTATTATTACCTATATTACAAAGATCTCAAAAAAAAAAAAAAAGAGGAGAGATTGCACACGTGCCGGCTAGTTTCTCTGTTAGGGGGAGGGAAAAAAAAAAAAAAAGAATAAAAGTTTAATAAACGTGTGCTGTGTTGTGGATGACTTTGTGGCGACCTTTGTTGCAAATGGCCTATGCATGCGGAATAATGGTCTCCGTGCAGAGAGGGAAATGGCTTAGTGCTATCATCGTTGCCTCGGTAACCATCAGAGTCTCCATCTAGCAGAGAGAAATGAGTTATGAAAAGGCTTGAGTGAAGAAGGGATTAACACATGATCCCAGGGACAGCATGTCAATCAAAATCAGCGGAGAAATTACACTGCTCTATTTGAGAATGTCTCCGGAAACGCAACCTTAGTGGGTGTATGTATGTGGATGTATGCAGGCGTGATGGAGAGACCTATAGCTCTGAGCCTCGTGTGGAATATATATATTTTTTTTTACATATATATAGCGCAAGATATGTGCGAGCACTGGTGTGCACATGCACAAGCACCCCCTGCACACACCCTGCCTAGATGTTCGTGTCCAAACACACGCATGAGGCAGCTCTCCATAGGGACGCACGTCTGTGATGGCCATGGGATGCGCGGCCCCATCCTCACTGGGCTCCATGCTACCCCGAGCAGCCGAGCAAAGGAAGACCACTAGAAAAAAGAAATGGAAAAATAATCCAAAAAGCGTATTTGATCCTGAAATTTGCTCATCCTCTCTCCCGTCCTCACCAGGCTTCGTTGAAGTGTCCCTGACGGCATCCCTCGTTCCTGCAGGACAGCCCCAGGGGCTGAACCCCCCGAAGTCCTTCGTGCACCTCCAAAACAGAGAGCAGAAGGAGTTGCTTCCCCTAGAACATGCTCAAAATTTAAAACCCAGGGCGATGTGGAGACGATGGCTTTAGACTGAGGGCCTCAGTGGCTTCACCCGAATATCTTCCGTCAGCGTTGCGCTCCTGAGCTTTGCAACTTGTAGGTCAAGGGCATGGGAACTAAACCCACGATTAAGTCCCTCTTGGTTTTAGCTATTGCAAACTCTTTGGTAGTTACAAGCGCCGGCGGTGCTCAGCCGTGTGTAGCTGTGCACACATTTCCTATGGTGATTGTTTGCCTTGATTCAGCCGACGAGCTTTACATTACCTGGGACTGGAGCGAGTTTTCTGCTAACGTCGGGAGCAAAACGTGATTGCTGCGAGGGGAGGGCTTGGGTGGCTTCGTAGGTGAGGAGGGTGGCTGGAAAAGGCCTCGAGTATTTGTTCAGTTCATTGGCCACTTCGGTAACAGAAAACTTTCTCTTCCAGGAAATTCTCTCTCTATTTATTTTTTTTTAAAAGCAGATTATTGTTACGGGGAAAGTAAAATTTCTCTTTGGTGTCTTTGCTGCCTGCTGAGCCGCCCAGCCTGTCCCCATGCCGGGAAGTGCAAGGGCACTCGGGGAGGGGATCTGCCCCCTGAAAACACTGCTGGAACACCCAGCCCTCCACAGCCCCGGGTTCTCCCTGGGCTCAGCACATCCCACCCACATCCACATTGTCAGCGAGGGCTCCTTGCACCCTTGATGGTTGGACTTGATGATCTTAGAGGTCTTTTCCAACCTATGATTCTGTGATTCCTGCGCTCCTGCACAAGCCGCATCCTGCCCCCGCAGCTGATTCACACCTTGCGCTTCAGCTCCAGGCTACAGTTGCTTTACAACCGCCCTTGTACGTTCCATACGTGCACAGGGTCTTCACCTGCCCCCACCCTGCCATACCCCCACCACCACAGGCAAGCGCGTCCATGGATCCCTCTCTCCTCCTAATGCACAGACACGCATGGCACCTCCCTCACGCCCCTTACAGCCCTCACGCCAACACACACGTGGCCAGCGTCACCTCCAGGCCCGCAACTCCCCACCCAGGTACTCAGCCCTCCCACCCAGCCCTGCCCTCACGCACCCTTTGCACAAGCGCACCTTCTCGGGTCCATCTTTGGGGTTCTTTCCCCCACGCACAAACACCGTATGGCCCCTCCACTCACACTCAGAACCACAGAATGGTGGGGGTTGGAAGGGACCTCTGTGGGTCATCTAGTCCAACCCCCCTCTACAACACACCCCCCCCGTCCTGTGTCCTCAAACCCCTACGGCTGCACCCGCTCCTCCTGTACAAAGGAGGTCTTCCAGGACCAAGCACCAAGCCCAAATGTAGATGCTGTCAAAATACGTGCATTGCCCAAATGCCCCCAGACACC
>Ga0065711_1009661_pt1 | contig 10726 bp, 7 predicted proteins | sample Hoacrofraction12_FD_59098 | JGI IMG/M metagenome (GOLD analysis project Ga0065711, IMG submission 59098) | Hoatzin crop microbial communities from Cojedes, Venezuela - Epithelial fraction 12 v2 (version 2) | ecosystem: Host-associated > Birds > Digestive system > Esophagus > Crop | place... | reverse complement strand
AAAAAAAAAAAAAAAAAAAAAAAAAAAAAAATCAATCAAAGAGTGGACAATTGTAACATCATGTGAAATCACCACCAAAAGCTAATTTTTTTAAATCCAAAACATATTGGATTCCCATTAATATTTTTGATGCTAAGGCTAGAGCACACAGTGTATTTCGTTGCCCAGGTCACAGGCAAATGAACTCCTACGGACTAAGCTAATTTCTAACTTTTACAATACAACTATGTCTGGTATGAAGGAATTAATGCAATTTGCTCCAGGAGGTAAAGCTCTCTTAATCAATTTTCCATCCTACCATAAAAGTACATGTCCATTTTTCTTGCCAGCAATTGAGTTTTTAATACTTACATCCTGATTATATTCCAAGAATACATGGAAATTTAAATCCTTTCTCAAAATAGGATGTGCTGCCACGCGACACAAAAACACTTCATGCATTGCAACTGTCTTCTTGAATATAGCCAAATATTCACTGAAAACAAGAAACAAGACAGACATGAGAATTTCACATGAAGCAATGAAGTTTGAGATAAGCCTAGTGAGCAGCTTTTAGAGGTTCTCAGTAAGGATACAAAATTGTAAGCTGATACAGTCGAGGTTATCACTTCAATATTTGATATATACATAAACAAACAGTACAATATTAATACTAGGGGGAAATTTGAAGCCCTAACATATTACAGAGACTTTTAATGAAGGCTCAACAAATACATTCTAATTTTTTAGGCTAGCTAACACAGACTGGTTTGCTGAAAGTGTAACCTCATTTGTCCTTTCCCCAACTCCCCAAAAATCAAGCAATTGAGATATGGTCACTAGGCACTATGTAGCTGATGTGCAAATTCCTTCCTCCCCATCTCCATCCCCTTGCCTATTTGCACCCTCCTTACTTATGTAAATGTTCATGTAGTTTTGTTAGCTGTTTAGATAGCAATCTTTTATTCCATGTTAAAGCACCTAGCCTTTTGGGGCTGACGCTTACGTGGATGTCTTGCTTCATAGTGGTTCTAAAAGTGAAATTAAGTGCTGCATTTGGTAGGTACAACCAAAAAAATCATGTTTAACCATGACAATCGCATAGCTGCTCAGTTCAGCCAACTCAACTTTAATGGAATTACTCATTTGTGATTTAATTAAGAGGAAGGCATTCTTATCAATACAAGTTTGCTAGAATTCACTTTGCTTTGCAAACTCAATGGATGCGATGTAACTTGTCTAGAAATGAGGAAGGGGGTCTTCCCCATTCTGAGGTCAAATGGTGAAATGATAATCAACACTTTTGCTTCCACTATGTGCAAGGAGGTTAAGATTTACATACCAGCAAACCAGCAGGGCCAGTGTTGGGAGATGTTTGATCTCAGTGAGAGTAGTAGTCATTCAGTGAAGACAAAAAAGGAGGATGCAGAGGATGGAGGTGGCAGTAGAAGAAACCCAAAGTTTTCTGTGTTATCCAACCCCTAACCAGACCACAAGAGAATCATGATCAGGGCCGCTGGAAAACCACAGATTCTTTAAAATCTATACTGTTTTGCTGATTTCCAGTTTTCTGCATATGAAGTGTATATCTACTCTGCTATAAGTTCTGTTGTACGTAACACTAATACAGAGCTTTTTAAGACATCTGCTCACAGCAGCTGGAGTTCAGAGAGAAAGCAGCAGTTCTAAGAGTTCTATGTACTTTTCTTGCCAATTCAGAGCTCTTGATAGAAGCAGTCTAGAAGCAGCGTAAATATACACTTGAAAACTGAAACCAATGACAATAAAAAGATCAAAGAAGTGAATTCATGATAAGGAAAGTGGATGAAGCAAGGAGAAACTTCACTGTGTAACTCAGTATGGAACAAAGAGCCTTAGAGCCGGTATTTCAATACACATTAAATTCACAGTAGGGGAAAATACTATTTTCAGGAAGTATATTCTCCTTGCGCAAAAAAAAAAAAGGGGGGAGTATCAAAAAACAGTATTTTCTAGTAATCTCCAGATTTCTTGGAGAACAGAAGGGTGGCATCTATGTTTCCAGTACCAACCGCAAGCAAAAAACCCCAGTTCAATCAAAACATGTATAAACCTTAAAGTCTCATTATGCTTATAAAATGTGGAATATCAGAACTAAAACAGATAGATGTTACCTCCTCCCTCTGCAGGTATTCTGTGAAGAACAGGATCTAACTAGTTATTTCATTATAAAAGAATGCTCAGGAACAAGCAGATTTTTTTTTTCCCCGTTTCAGAAGATCTTCCATGGAATTCTTTCTACAATTTTCCTAATGGCTCTGATCATGATCACTAAGATAACCCTGGTTATGTAGCAACTGGATTCTCAAGCCTATATCGCACAGAGAACCATTACAGTGAAATCAGAAACATGGGACAGCAAACAGCATTAAAAGTTGAGGGATTTAAAAAAAAAAAAAGTAGCAATCAAGTCTACATACGCCTCTAGTTCTTGTTTCATCTTGGTGAATTCTTCTTTAGTCATTGATCCTTCCCCTTCTCCAAGTTTCTGCAATTTCTCCCTCGAGGCATCAAAGTCAGGCCTGGGTGGTGCTGGTGGAATCTGGAATTGAATCAAATTTTTTTTAACTGCTCATCTTCTCAGTCAAACAACATCCATTCAGTACAGGAACTGTAGATTGCCTGCAGCTTTTAAATATATGACTCTCTCTTTCATCATTCATTACAGCACTTACAGATAAAGCCTCTCATTCATGAGTTAGAGATGCTGCATTCTACACCAGTTTTGGCCAGGCGTCCTTGAAGATTACTAAAGTATTAACTAATGGCTTCAGTAGCTTAATTACAACAGAAACCAAATAATACTTAGCTTTTCTATTATAATGAATAAAAACTTGAAATAATTTTATGATTGGTTTTGGTTTAGCTTATTTGGTAAGGACTATTTCCTGTTTAAAGAAAAAAAGAATTCTACAATTGTTTTCACACCATCCATTTATAACTTCCAAAACCATTCCATATTGTTTGCAGGCACTAGTACTTTCTTAAGCACTGCTGACATTAAAGATACATCTGCTGAAATAACAAAGCACAGAGTAAACAAGTCTTTAGGTTAATCTTGTAATATAGTATAGTAACATTGAAAGAGAAAACATCAGAGTCAAACTAATCCTGAATTACTATCAGTAGAGAGACACAGAACAAAGCTAGACAATGCTTAAATTTTCATTCACTGGTATTTGCCCATTACATTAACACCTTACAAAAAAGAAAAAGCCAGCATCTACGTAGTCAACTGTCTGAAACTAGTTACTACCACACTATAGGTCTAGTCACTTCAAATAGCTTTTCTGACTAAAAAAAGACTAGCTCAAGAATGGTGTGACACATCACAGATTATATTCATCGTAATGCACCCACTAGTCAATTAGAAATATATGTTTACCTTCCGAACCAGTAGACACCCCCCCAAACACAAAATGAATACCTAACTTTCACACCAAGATGACAAATATTCCTATTTGTAATTAAAGTATGAACAGCAGCACCTGTTTTTAAGTATTTTACGGTGACTATTTTAGGACCTCTGTTCCCTGAAGGCCTGAAATAAACTTCAAAGGCTAAGCTGTTAAGTTGTGTATTAAGGTTTTCTGTAGTTCTTCTAGATAATATTTGCATTATTTTTTTTCCCCCTCCAAATGATTTATGGCAAAATGATTCTGATCTTCCTAATGAGAACTGGAAAAGTCTAATTACTACAGCTCAGTTACTGCACTCTGCCGTTCCAGCTAAAACAAAGGCAACACAAAACTTGTAACTAAGTTAAACATTAGCTTGCAAAAAGAACACCACCAGGTTATACAGTTCACCTCTCTCCCACACTTTTAACACGGTGGACTAAAAATACACGTAGATACAGATTAAACTACTCACTCCTTAGGAGCGAAAGGCAAGAAAGCATGACAACTACCGTAAATTGCCTTCAAGCTTGCTTCAACCATTAATTTTGTGTAACTGCCTAAAATGAAGAATTAGAGCATCTGATCTGATTTTAGAAGGAATGAACATCTGCCATTTCCATTGCATTCAAAAGCAGTCGCAAGTACTTTTGATACAGCCCACAGAAAACAGTGCACATAAACCAACAGATCTGTAATACTTACGATATAGCCAGCATAGTCCTCATTCTCAACAAAAGAATCGTGAAGCCAAATAAACTCTTCATGTTGCCGGACAACAGAAAATTCATTTTGTTTGAAATTTGGTAAGGAACTCTAGAAGGGAAGACGAAGGAAGAACTATGAAAAGAAAAAAAAAAAAAACCAAACAAAAACAAAAAAAACAAAAACACCCAAAAAGCAACCCATGCACCAAAGAAACCCCAAACCCACAATGTTTTCCACTACTGAAACAAACAAAAATATCCATGCAAAAATAATCCAATCATCCAAGCAAAGATTTTCCCCACAAAAAGTTCATACAGCAATCACCACCCCTGTCTTAATTAGTGCAGCAATCGATTGGAATGGGTTGCCCAAAGAGGTTGTGAAGTCTCCACCCCTGGAGATATTCAAAATCCAAACAGACAAGTCCTGAGCAACATGCTCTGGTTCACCCTGATTTAATGGTGGGAGTGAGGGAGGAGACTGGACTAAATGATCTCCAGAAATTATATTCAACCTCAACTATTCTGTGATTCTGCAATCAATAAACATTCAAATCTAAAAAAAGAAGAAAAGCTATAAACAAGCAGTAAATACAAATGATTCTTGAATGTAATTGCGTTATGAAATGTATTTTTAGAATCTGAAACCATGCCTAATCCAAGAAGAATACTGAGGTATATTAAAGATTCTACCTGCAAATAGGCCAATTAATAAGCAGGGGAATAGCACGACAATGCATCAGTACAAAAAACTGAATGTCACTTTTTTCTAAACAGTGTCTTAACCTCATAATTTTTTAGCCATCTTTTTCTTAAGCACTGCAGCTACACAGTCTCTAAAACACAAGATAATGCTACTTTCTCATTTCCTTTGGGTCATGTTACACTTGTTTCAATACACAGTTTAATCAAACTTTATTTTCTATACAATTAAGAAAACATTCAGTACACAAACGCAGGCTTTTACCTTTGTATGGACAGTGAATTTCACTTTATCCCTCTCACTGAGTGCATCTGAGATATCCACTTGCAGAGCAGCATCAGTCTGGAGATCTACATTTATTGCTCTAAGCTGAACAAAGAAAAAACTATTTAGCTTAAATTAAGAACAAAGTTAATTATATTTCCCTTCTTCTTCCCTTGAGAAGAACCCCGATTCTGCAATGGCTGCTCATCCTTAAAGGACTGTACATAGATGACAAAGAACCCCAATGTTAAAAGATTATTTCCAGCGGAAAAAGAAATTCCAGTAGTATTCCTTACAGCACACATGACCATACAAATAATTTCCTTTACTGTACTCCTTGTTAGTGCACTGTTTTCCTTGCTGTGTATTGTTAACTTGCTAATAACTGAGATGATCAAAACAAAGTACATTTACAGACAGCAGCAAGTTTGGCAGGTTTTTCCTCTTCATTCTTCTATTCATTCCCCCCACTCCCCCAAATCAACAACCTGCTGCAAGTAAGTGTACTTGTAAAGGTAATTATAAAGATACTAACAGTTGGAAAGGTACTTTCAAGAAGAAAAATGGTCCTGTATTTCAAAGAAGCAAGAGTCATTAAAGACCTGGTTTACCCACATTGTCTCACACTATTCTTTTGTTTAACATTTCCCATGATATACTGAAAATGCATAAAAAAATATAGTATCCTGAACTCCACAGAACTAAGTCTCCCTGGAAATATTTTTCTAGGGGGTGGAAAAAAAACCAACCCAAAACCAAACCCAAGATTTCGATCTCTTCAAAATCAGCATAAGAAGTGGTAAAAGTGCAAGGAATATGCATATCTTTTTCCACGAGACATAAAACCTGAACTCACAAAATAATTCTGAAGTAACATCAAAAAGAAAATGAGACAATAATCAAATGTAGAAAAATTGGAAGATCATCCGAGCACCGCAATGTTTGCCAGTAACTTGACCAAAGGTTTCAACAGTACTTGGTGAAACTATAACCTCATCTTAGATCCCCAACTGGAAATTCGAGTCCCCTCACGCTTGCACCCTTGTTGTTCTAAGCAATTTGTCCCATGCTAATTTCATCATCACGATCAACAGACATTCAGAACATTTTTACAAGTACTAAGGCTACCTCTGAAATCTTCTCCAATCACATTGTCAAAAAATAGTTTAATGTCACGCTCATGAGACTTATTTTTTATTGAGACAACATGTTTTCTTCGACGCTGCATTTTTTCTAGAAATGTCACATTCCACAGTGTAAAAATGTTTTGCCATATAGAGACTTTTTCCCATAAAATTTTTCAGGACTGCATTTTGAAATCCATACTCAAGTACAAAAATGCTTTAAGTATCAGTGACAAACAGTACAAAGGCTACACGTGAGCAGATTTTGAAGGTAACGCTGCAAGGCGCTGGTACAGCACTAGCAGAGAAGCATCGACTGCCACGTTCTGTTTTCCACCCATTACCTTAATTCTCATCTTCAATCATAGTGGTCAGCTCCCACTCTAGTTCTCTCATTAACCTCAATGCACGGACAACTCTGTTGCTTATGTTGCAGCGACCAGACTAATATATCTTAGAATTAGTGTATTTAAGTAAACCAAAATCATACAGTCCAGTATATCGCACTAGGCTAGCAAAATGTAACAGTTCAATAGCTATTACACAAATAGTAATAGCTTTTCCTTACAGCAAAGTTGGGAATCGTTAAAACAACCGCACAGCAACACACTCACACACGTGACTCAGGCATTGCTTTTTGTTCTGTGTTCCCAAGGTTTAGGGGGTCACTGCCTCACACAAAGACATATTATCATGCAGCGATCCATTGTGGATCGCCTCTCAGAGGCAGAATCTCCTAGCTCCTACTGAGCTTCCAATGTGCTTAACATCTAATTTAGGAAAGAAAAATATAATCTGACATACCAATGTCTGCTTTATGTCATGACACCACATTTTTCAGCTGGTAAAAAAGTTTTTAGTGGTTACACTGTCAGGGGTACTGTCTGTTTTTCTCCAGCCTCCCAGAATACATTAACAGAGCAATCACAGCAAATAACCTGGACTATCCCAATGGTATTTTTGTAGTCTTTCATGGGTCACAAAAATTTCTACCAAAATGTGCTTTTTTCCTTTTTTTAAAAAAAGCAGTTCTTCAAGTTTGTCACTAGTGCAGACACAGTCTCTAGTGCAGCGCACCCTGGCCATACGCGCTATTCACAACTTTAGGAACACAATGCTTACCTGTGCCGACAAAATTAAGAACTACCTAAATATGACAACTTCACTCATGACTGTAAAGGACTATTTGTTTGATTTACACGGAGTTAAGCTTGTAACAGTTTTGAAGAGTTTAATCGTATGTTAAATTACGCTGTGTAGCCTGACTGCCAACAGGGAACATTTTCATCTGCAATGGTAATGAAGCATTTATGAAAGGTGTCAAAGACAATCAGAAAGTTGAAGGACTTAACATGTATTCATGTGGCACAATGGTTCACATGGCATTACTGGGAATTAAATTGACAAACATCATCATCATCACACAACAAACTTAAGCAATCTCTTCATCGCTACTTCCAAAAGAAAACCAACACCAATGGATGGTTTTCTAGTCACGAAGGGAGTAGAAAGTGAAAAAATAACATGCTACAAAACTTGATTTGGATTAAAAGCCTGACTTGTATTAAAACTAAAATGAAAGTACCTTAAATTCCGGAAAAAATGAAGGTGGGACACAGTCCCTTTCTATCTTGTCCCCCCCTCCACCCCTATCTAATACATACAACATAGCACAGTAACTTTATGCTTAGATACGTGCTCTACACCCGTGCTGAACAACTTGCAAAAACAAAAGTTAACTTAATTTAGCTGCTTTACAGTTTACTATGTTATACTAAGAAAGTCCCTGGTCTATTCAAAGGGTCTAGAAAATACCAGAAGCCAAACCCAGGGCTAAGCGATGTTACAGTACTAAAAGAGAACACAACTGCAAGGAGAGGATTTAGCACCTAAGCTCTCGCTCAAGGATCAATTACACTTCAAATGGTAATGGTAATGGAAGTTGAGAGGGACAAGGGAAACAACCAAACCTTACATTCCTAGGTAATGTCATCCGTTAACAACAGTACCTTCTGTACTCTAAGCTCTTTCAAAAACGTTAGAGAAAAAGGACCCTTTCTTCTGCGGGTTCTTTACAGGCAGACAAATACACAGAGCAAGAGAAACAAACAATACTTTTACAACAAAAGATTACAGAGTGTCATCACAGCATTAAGTTTCAAGCAGACCCGCTTTAAGCAATCGCTAATTTCCCCTAAATGAGTAGACAAGAGCATTAGCCAAGTCAGCTAAAGTTTATATAAATATCAAATACACAATACAGTACTAGTAGAGCAATACTATACCACCTTTCAAAGCATGTATTGTTTACACTAGAGAGATCACAAAAAACCCCAACAGGAACCAAGTTAGTCCAAGCGAACTCAACAGTATCTTCCTAAGCGAGATTCAGAAAAGCAACTCCCGCAAGTTCATTTTCTGCAGACCATTTACAATAAGTTCCTTCCACAGACCACCCACTGCTACTTCCTCAAAGATGATTCTCAGCACTTTGATTTACGATTCTCCGGAACAGGCTCCATATGGTATAACACAATTGTTTGAGAATTACTGTTCTATGTGGCATCAGCATAATTTCCAGCCCTCTTTTCATCCCATCCCCCACATCTTAAACTTCACACAACTGTAGCTGACCAGCATGATTCTGAAGAGTTAAAAGTACAGTTGTCATAGCAATATCCAAATATCCGAATTCTAGAGAGGACAGAGTACTGGATTTCACAACTAACAGCTCAATTACTCTAACCAGCAGTTGCCATCCACGCTTGCAAATAAAGGCTTGACCTACTCATTTTTCAGTCACAAACAGAGGAAGGTGACAAATCAGAACCAGGGAAACACTTTATGAAAAGCTGTTTATTTTTACTATTGCTACTAAGAAAAAAAAAAGGTATGGTTTTGAAGATGAAAGCACAGCAAATCCATTCATGAACAGACTGACAGTACTGCTTTCGGTTAGATTGTCTGTATCACAATCAAGACCCTGTAGTTAACAACTGTTAACCCCAGGGACCCCCTCCTGTTTCACACAGGAGTGAAAAAAATAAAGCCCAAGAGTGACTGAAAATAAGAAGCTTTAAAAAATTAGGAAAAGGAGAAGGACACGGTTCTGGTTTAATTCCTCAGTGCTGGATAAAGATGGGGGAGGGGAAAGGAAAAAAAAAAAGGGGAGGACTGCACTTGGCCAACTGAGATGATGTAAGTTGTCCAACAGCACAAACAAGACTGCTAAGAGATTTCTTAAGGCTTTCAAATTGCCTTGTGAACTCTGACTACCTGTAGCCTTAGAGGGAAAACTAATACCCAAACAAACAAACAAACAAGTTTCACACGAGATCAGATCTGCATGGTTATGCTCTACCTGCACCTTCAGACAAAGACAACTTAACTGTGCACTCCGTTGTCTGTTCCTAAATACCAGGGACAACCTATGTAAAACACAACTCCATAATTAACAATTAACAATTTCTTCAGTCCTTGTTCTGAAGACACTCGAGGACAGCAATTTCCACCTTGTCTCTGTGGTATCCAGTATGCTTACTCAAATAGCTGTATAATTAAAGGCAAAAGCTCTACGGTGGCCAGAACTGGCCTAACACAATACCAGAATTCCTGGTTTAATTTCTGGTCATAAACTGGAACATAAAATGCACTGAATTCCTACCACATGCACACAGTCAAAAAATCGCTTAGTATTTAACGTTATTCGACACCTGGGTACGGCACACACGACAACAGCGTATACCAACCCCATGTTTTTCATATTTTGTATTCTTAGTAGTATAAGTGGATGTAGCCACTTTCATAACCAATGATAGCCACGGCAACCTAAGCAGCCCAGAAGCTGCTCTCCTACCTCACTCAGTCCCTCTTTCTCAAGATACTAACTGACAGGGGAAATTAGTCTGAGTAACTTATACTAGGTTAGCCGATTTGTTGCTTAAAAGAGGCAGGCAAGTTAAAGAAAGGCGGGTGCAGCAGTCAGAAGTGAAATGAAGGCCAGAAACGGCAGGGCAGAGGAAGAGGATTTCTTGGTAAGAAACATAACGACAGCACCCTGTCCCAACAAGAGCTTCTTTCCCGTGAAGGCTTTTTTAGGTGGCTGCAACGTGAAGGTCCCGCTGTCATCACTGGGAGAGCCTCCGCGGCCTGGAGAGAGGAGACAGGGCTGGACAGCTTCACGCAGGCCCTGGCGAAGGTGGAACCCGGCGCTCCCCACCAGGCCGGTCCAGCCGGCCGCGACCACGGCGCGGTCCGGGGCTGTGCGGGGCGCGGGTGGCGCGCACCGCTGCGGGGAAGGGCACGGAGAGAGCGTCAGCCGCTCGCAGCACACACGAGCGACCCGACCCTCGCCCCCTCCAGCCGCAGCACGAAGGAACGGCCCCTCCGAAACTCGGGCGAGGGAACAACGAAGAATTCAGGCGAAAGGCGCGGGCAGAGGCGCCGGTGTGCGAGGGCGGCTGTGCCGTCCCCACACGGCCTGACCCCGGCCGCCCGCCGCCATCCCGCCCG
>Ga0065711_1050648_pt1 | contig 10727 bp, 4 predicted proteins | sample Hoacrofraction12_FD_59098 | JGI IMG/M metagenome (GOLD analysis project Ga0065711, IMG submission 59098) | Hoatzin crop microbial communities from Cojedes, Venezuela - Epithelial fraction 12 v2 (version 2) | ecosystem: Host-associated > Birds > Digestive system > Esophagus > Crop | place... | reverse complement strand
TAATGGTTTTAAACTAAAACAGGGTAGGTTTAGGCTGGATATAAGGAAGAAATTCTTTACAATGAGGGTTGTGAAACACTGGAACGGGTTGCCCAGAGAGGTAGTGGAGGCCCCATCCCTGGAAACATTCGAGACCAGGTTGGACAGGGCTCTGAGCAACCTGATCTAGTTAGTGGCGTTCCTGCTCGCTGCGGGGGGGTTGGACTAGATGACCTCTAGGGGTCCCTTCCGACCCAAAACTTTCTATGATTCTATGATTCTATGATTCTAAATGCTGGCCCTACAGGCATGGAGGGCAGCACACCTGAGCAGCTCAATAAGGGTCATCTTGGAGCATCCTCCTCAACTTAAGAAACTAAATTCTGCCTATGTGACATTCAGTAGGGTTGCAGCCCTTGTGGAGAAAACTTACTGCGGACTCAAACACATGCAAATCTCTCAGTGTCCTTGGTTGTTCAACACTCAGGACACTTCTGTTCTGCTGAGTGGCGGTCAGGTCCCCATCTACTTAGCAAGGATGTCATTGGAGTTGACAACTGCTTAAGTCTTATTCTTCTTTCAGACCTTAAACTAGCAATTGAGTAAGATGTTTAAGTGTAATGTGTTCATCTGTTTGGTTTTGGCCTGCCTTTGCATTTCATCCCTTCTGTCTAAGTTAACATGCAAAGTAATAATCATGTTTCTGATTTCTAGCTATTGTTTTCTTTTGATGTCTCACATGACTGCTTGTATTTATGTCTTCTGTGTGTAACAGCATTGATTCACTGTGTTTCAGGTCCCACTACAGATCAATATGACAGCCGCTTTCCATGAAATCCTGTCTGCAAATTGACAGACAAAGGAAAAAGGTGAGATGTTTACAGATCTACTGACATTTAAAGCAACAAACAGCTGCATGCATAATTGTGTAGCTAGAATATCATTACCTAGTCTAAAAACATCTTTTTTAAAGATCATTTGTAGCAAACAATAAATATTTTTATTAACATACACAGCCAAACCATCAGACTGAAGGCCAAATCAGTGCCTAGATATCACTTCTGTTGTATTTACTAAACACACCATGGACACTCAGTTTAAATTTGAAACAACTAACTCCTAAGCAAGACTAAATTTTTTACTAATGGAAGATTTTTGTTGTTGTTTTTTTTTTCAAAGTGTTCAGAAATGTTCTTACCACAACCTCCAATCTTTTTAATATCCTGTAAGTGCAGAATCTTTTTCTTCCCTAAATTGAATTGCTTTGTTTCAAAAGTCTGCTGAAGCTCAGACTCACAGGTGTTTGACCATGGCTTTCTGGGAAGTTTGTTCTCCATCCTCTGTGGTGCCTGAGCTTGGTGATATGATTCAAAATAATTCTGATTCTGGAAAGATAGATTACCCCATGAAAGAGTTCTGGTGACTTTGCACCCTGCTCTGGCAACCACCCGTTCACCAGTATTGCAAGACTAGAGGGTGCTTTTTGTTTTGTTTCCCTAAATGTTAACACTAAACCAGCAAATTAATTTCTTAAAGGCAAAAACAAAAATCATGTCATGAGTAAACAATTAGCAGCCTTTAGCAAGCTTAATTCAGAAAGGATACAGATTTTAGTGACTAATTCATGTGTCTATGGAATGTTTTAATCAATATAAGAAGCCAAAATAGATGTCTATACATGAAAGAATTATCTCTAACATAAACATGGGAATTCAAATTTTTTTTTACATATATTATGTTTAAATACAGAGGCATATTTCATAAGAAGCATACCCCCAAAAGACCCTCTAGCCTGAATTGTAACAAAATTAAAATAACCAACATATATGCTATCTTTAGATATATTCCTTGAAAGCTGTTCTTTAGTTTGTAATATTCGTTCCCATTGCTGATAATTAATTAGTCACAGGTTTTATCTAAATAAGTTAGCTGCTACTCATGATTTGCAAAGCCTGGGCAACTCAAAATACTTATTAATGGAAATTAGAGTTGGAAAAACATGTTAAAGAACATCTTTATTTAAATTAAATATAATATCAAATCAAATCCTTCTTCACATAGAAAAAGTACCTTGTATAAATAATTCTTGAATTTAAGATGATCAAGAAATTCATATGCTGCGATTCTGATAATTTTTATATATTCTGCATGCGTGCATGTGTGTGGAAATATACTATGAAAGAGAACAAATGACTGCACATTTCTTCCGTTATTTTTTTGCATAAAATTTAAAATTTTAATATGAATGATATGTTCATCATTCAGAAGTAGTTTAGAATTTTGAGTCAATGAGCGGTCTGGCAGGGCTCTCAGTATGATTTTCAGGATTATTTTTTATGATTTTATGATATGACTATTATCATATCTCTGCTTTTCAAAAGGCACTGCATGGCAAGGCCAGTTTCTGAAAACGATGTTCTAGATCTAGAAGTAGGAGAGAAATCAAGGTTGTACACAAAATGTAAGCAGTCACAGGCAAAGCCCAAAAGGTTTCCTGGAACCTTAGAAAATCGTACTGAAAGTAGGAACTCTTTGTAACTGGCTTCTCAGCACTCTTACGCATGTGGATTTAAGCAGGAAACAGGGAGGGTCCTGGATAAAAGTGTGCCACCTATCCACTCGAGGGCCTGCTTCATGGTACTACTTGTTCACTGCTCCAAGGTCCACTGGGTCCTAGCTACAAATACACCTCCCGTGGTTATAAATGAAAGATTACAGCTGCAGCAATGCTGAAATGGCTACCCAAGTCAGTTTATGAACAAACCAGTAGTTTCTGAAAAGTGACAGTACCCTCATGATCACAGCACTTTTCTTTCCACAACACTTTACTATGCTTTCAACTGCTGCCAGTAATACTAGATGTTCTCTTCCTCTAGAAAAATGAATCATATTAATTACATGACAAAGGTCTAAAACAGCACAAAGGAGTGATTCACAATACGCCTTTCATTTTCCTCTTTGTTGTATACAGCCACCCTCCACAATATAGTAATTAGTAAACATAGGGCTTCTATATCCCTATCTATAGGGATAGTAATTAGTATACATAGGGCTCCTGTATTCATATCTATATGGCTTGTTAGGACTGTTAGCCTATGATTTGGTTCGAGAATACCATCAGGAAGCACAATGACACTTAAATCTTGACTGGTTGCTTGCTAATTGAGCTGCCTGTTTTCTGTGGAGAACTGTTCTCGGCATCAGGCTTCAAACAAGTCAAGGTGCAGAACCATTGGATTTCTTATAAGAGGTGCAGAACAGTGCAAGCAGATACCCTGGAATGATTCAATGCATGACCAAAAATGTTATCTTGAAGCTGATTTTCAATAAAGCTTTAACAGGTGGAATAAATCTTTAACAAGTCCTAAAATCTATAGTCAGGTCATTAACTTTTAATGTATATTAAATCATTAATACAATCTCTGAATATAATCTCTGCACATGAGGAATGAACCATTGGATAGAACAACAATTATCAACAACCCGCTGCCAAGTTACGAAGGTTTCTGCTGTTTGAGTGCTTGTGATCTCCGACGTCTTGGAATAATTTCTTTCACTTTTGAACCTGAAATTTCAAGTGGTTGGCAGCTGGAAAGAACTTAACAGTTTTGTTTATTTTATAACGGTCTGCCCAAGCAAAATACTTTCATATTGACAAAATTCCACTTTACAAGATATATTACACTAAAATATGTTTGGCAGGCTTTGTAAACAGAAAGAAGGGCTCTTGCCGGAGACAAGAGGAAGAAAATCCATCATGAAAAGGAAAAATGATACTGTGTTATGTGGCAGGGAAGAACAACCATGCATATATTACATAGGATAGATACTAAAATTAAGCACTGGCAGTGTAGTTATCTACAACAGAGAGAAAGATGCCCTTAAAAGGAGTGAAGAGTTTCTTCCTAAAATGGACACTGAAAGTAGCCAGAGTAATATACTTCTACTTCCTATAGACAGTAAAGGCAGTCTAGGGAAGATGGCCAGATATAGATATTTACATTTTCATATGTACATGTGTACAGTCAAATACAAGGAATCATATCCACAGAATCATATGAAGTTTGACACCTGTTACCTAAACCAATCAAGGCAGATACATTACATTGAATAAAAAAGGTAAATGAAATTGTTACAAATAGAAAAGCATGAGTATTATAAGAGCTAGGACAGATATGCAGGTTCAAGACAGATAGGATAACCACCCTGTTCATTGTTCCATAAAAAGCACACGTAAAAATCTAATGACTTAAATGGTGGAGGCTGATATTTTCAAAGGAGCTTCAAGGCTCTTTATAGAGTCCTAGATTTTATGGCAGTGTTACAGGAAGACATGTCTAATCATCCCTTACCAATAATGGAAATTGATACCTAACTCCCCTAGCACGGCATTTTCAAAGGAGCTTAAATCTGTACAGTAGCACAGAGCAGCAGAAGACATTTCTAGTCAACAGTCCCATTGTTTTTTTTAAGAGGCATTTTCTAGAAAAATTTCCCTTGTACAAGGCCTGAACCAAAGCCTACTCCAATCAGTTGTGCGGAGATACTCATAATTTTGGAGTTTCAGTTTCATGGAAAGGAAAGACTTCAGTATCTCTGTTTCTTCACATAAACGAAATACTTCTTTTCAACCAACGCAAAATACATTTAGGCACAGTCTCAACAGAGTATTTTACTCTTAGCATTGCTACTGTGAATTTCAGTGCCTAAAACACACCTTTACGGAAAATGTCAAAGGATTTAGGACTGTAAACATTCTGTTGGCCTCTAGTCCTCATCTATTCCATTACATCTGTAATACATAAAATACTTTAAATACATGCACCATAAATGTTAACCTACCGAATTTGAAGGTGAAGTGAGACTGCAAATCCTACTTCAGGAAGGGTCAGCTTCCTGAAAGGCCTCACATCTCTGAAACTGGTGCAATCCAGTGCTCTACGAAAGCAAAATATTTACTCTTCCAAAGTGGTATTTAAGCCCAATATACTGCTGCCAGAATTCCACAATATTTAGAAAGAGTTTAATTCAAAGGCAGGATTTTTTTTTAATGTGATTTCCCACTAATGGGAGAAATCTCAGTATGGGACAAGGAAGGTAATACCTCCAGGAACATGATTTCTTGAAAAGAAGAATGAGTTGCAGTACGATTACACAAACCAAGAGCTGTGTTAGGATTCCTAAAACTTTAGGCATGTGAATCCTTCTTCTTTCCTTCTACCTTTCACTCAACTTTCCACTGGCACATGCAACACATATTTAGCTTGCATCTTGGAATTAATATTCAGGGGGTGGGGAGAAGGAAATCCATTCACAAGGCTACAGATCAAAGCCTTAAATTTCATGACACGCAGTCATCAGAGATCGCTGACTCAGTTTTTAAAGCATGCAGACAGTCTGTGGGCTTTCTGGCTCTCACTTATATATGTATTTCTAAGTGAGTGAAGTCAATCCTTAGGGATTTTTCATGAGTCATTCCCCATCTAGATATTCTTCTTTGGTACTAGGCTGATTCATAAGCAGGGGATCAGGACTTCAGTTTCTTAAAGTTGATCTATGCATCTTTTGGGCCTTTAGTTTAAGAAGGTGCATTTCAGTCAGTGCATAAAAGCCTTACTAAATTATTAGAAACAGTTCTGCCTCAGGGCTGTAACTGCTGGCCAATCTAATGTATAAATTATGCAAAAGAGCTTTGAATCACCACCTGATTGGTTCTACTTTGTATGATTTTTAAACTGCTTCTACAAGAATAGATCTGTATAGACATACATAACTGCTAAAGACCAAAAATAGAACAGTTTTACAAAGAGACTAATACTTCATCTCATGTTCCAGGACTTTTCTGAATCTGTTGTAATCAGAAATCTGTAACATCAAGCTATTCCTTTAGCATGTGCTTGCTCCCACTATAATCACATGTAAAGCTATATGATCTTTTCAAACCCATTTTCTTTCAAGTTCCAGGAAAAATTTCACGTGCAGGATGGAACTGCCTACAGGCATGTATTTTTAGTATAGACATGCAATATATATTATATAAATCTCAGTTAAATTAAATATTCCTTTTAGCTTTATGCTGGGCACTTGCAGATATTCTGTAGATAGGATATGCAGATATATGATTTGAAAGATTATCCCACACTTACGGCTTCCACTATCATTGCTTTATTGTAATGTGGAATTTAGAAAAAGTCTTGCTAACATTCCATCGCACCGCAGAACACTTAAAATTGTCGTGGTGCATTTTATTCACAGGGTTATTGGTACAGAAACAGGCCTTATTTCCTCTATGCTTTATACCATAAACCTGCATTTAGGGATCTCTGGCTGTTGCAGATTATTTCTGAAAGATCCATAAAAGGTCACTACGAAGGAAGCTGAGTATCACTATGTTTACTTCTGCTTTAGAACAAGGAAAGTGTAGGGGCCTATAAATTTAATAATTTAGAACCTAATCAAAGTTCTAAGTCCACGTGTTGCCAATATATACACAGAGCTGCATATCACCGGTTTTAATGGTGGGTAAATGCATGGTAACTGAGAAGAAGAAAACCCAGAGACAGCTGCCAGAATGAGGAATGGTAGAAGATGTTCAGCCCACCAAGGACCAATGGCCAGACCCATGAAAGGACAGATGGAAGGACTCTGTATCCAAGTCATGTACCTCTATGCGAGTAGAAATACTTCATCTGGCAGGGTAAATTAGCCCATGCAGAACTAACGGCTACAGCTGCCAGAGTTCTTATTCATGAACTATACTGCACTGTACTATGCACCACAGACACGAGTTCAGTCTGCACACTACTTGTCTAATGTAAAAGGCACCTCAATTCACAGTAAGTTTTCCTGTGTGAATACAGCTCTACCTCTTTGCTCAGTCTCACCTTTGCTAGACAAATAGTGTAAGCTTAGCAAAAAAATTTGGGGTTTTTTTTTAACAAAATGGCTTGCAAAACTTTCCACAAAGCTTCAGCAGATCTTTAATGCTGCTATTAACAGGCAGACTGTCTTGGCTTGAAAAAAATATTTGCTGCTTTCCAAAAGCACCCTCTCTTTCTTCGCTACAGTTCTTCTGATCTATGTATCTAATTTCCAGTTCAGTACACCAAAGCCAAAGATTTCAGAGGAGATAGCAATGTCCCATCAGTCTGTGGGCTCTATTTACCAAATAAGGAACAAAGAGCAGAGGAAGCTTTGCCAAAGTCAGCCCTGTCCGGGTTCTGATGTTAATTGAATTCATAAAATTTAAGGAAACTCCTGCAGCTCTGGATACAAAATCCTGAAGCATCAATATGAAATACTGGTTCTGAACTCAAATGAATAATATACTTGCCATAGGGGATTACACGTATTGAGTTCAAAATCAAGAAGTCCGTAAAGCAATTTTTGGAAAAAATGCACAGTGACTGCTTTGGACTACAGTCTAAAGCAGTCACTCAGAACTGAAGGGAACGTGCAGCATTTATTATTGTACAAATTTTGTGGAACTTTAGCTGGGTACAAGGAGGTGTGGATTTTGCAGAGCACAGTGTTATCTTCATAAGATAGCTACCTTCTGTTATCTCTTCAGTGTTAGCGTGGTGCTGACAGGATATACAAGTTATTAGAAATAACATTTTCTTATTTTTCAGCAACATGGTTGGAACTCCAAAGTGAAGTAGACATTTATAAGGTAGCTGCATATAGGATGATTTTGGATAGAAAAAACGTAAGAGATTTGATCCACAATGCTGCATAAACTGGGGCTGAAGTGAAATTTAGAAGTGTTAATCCAAGCATTCATTCTCTAACACCACAGATACTCTTTTTTTACGCCGTAAAATTCCTTAAAGTTCTTCCCTAAAAGCTCTCCCAGCCACTTCAGCAACTGTATCATGCTCAAGTTCTCACTGGGTGTGCTGCTTATGTCCTCTCTCGTTTATAACCCCTGAAAGGTGCAAAACAGCAAGCAAAATTTTAATTTAGCCCCACTTTCTTACAGACATCTAATCTGCAAAACCACATTGTTTAAGTATAGATATGATTATGTGTTGCTTCTGTACAATTTCCCATTTGTTAGAGTAGCTCTTTCCAGATGCAGAAGGCTCAGGTTTAATCCCCTCCTCTGCCTGTGGGAGCACCAGAGTTACAGCTCATAGAATCATAGAGTCATTTAGGCTGGGAATTACCCATAAGTTCATTGAGTCCAGCCATAAACCTAACACTGTCAAGTCCACCACTAAATCATGTCCCGAAGTGCCATGTCTACACACCTTTTAAATACCTCCAGACATGGTGACTCAACAACTTCCCTGGGCAGCCTGTTCCAATGTTTGACTACCCTTCTAGTGAAGAATTTTTTCCTAATACCCAATCTAAACCTCCTCTGATGCAACTTGAGGCCATTGCCTCTCATCTTATCATTTGTTACTTGGGAAAAGAGACCCACACCAACATGGTTACAACCTCCTTTCAGGTAGCTGTAGCAAGCAAAAAGGTCTCCCCTGAACCTTCTTTTCTCCAGACTAAACCCCAGTTCTCTCAGCGGCTCCTCATAGCACTAGTTCTCTAAACCCTTAATCACTTTCATTGCTCTTCTTTGGACTTCATTTGTCTTGTTTCCCACCTCCTGTAAATGGGAAGAACCAGAAAGGTGACTCTGTTCTGATATGGAGGCTTCTTAGAATCATAGCATTATAGAACGCTTTGGGTTGGAAGTGACCTTTAGAGGTCATCTAGCCCAACCCTGCAGTGAGCAGGGACGTCTTCAACTAGACTGGGTTGCTCAGAGCTCCATCCAACCTGACCTTGAATGTTTCCAGGGAGGGGGCATCCACAGCTTCTCTGGGCAACCTGTGCCAGTGTTTCACCGCCCTCATGGTGAAGAATTATTTCCTAATATCTAATCTAAATCTGCCCTCTTCTAGTTTAAAACCATTACTCCTTGTCCTGTCGCAACAAGCCCTGCTGAAAATATTTTCCCCGTCTTTCCTATAGGCCCCTTTCAGGCACTGGAAGGTTGCCATAAGGTCTCCCCGCAGCCTTCTCTTCTCCAGGCTGAACAGTCCCAACTCTCTCAGTCTTTCCTCACAGGAGAGGTACTACAGCCCTCGGCTCATCTTTGTGTCCCTCCTCTGGACCTGCTCCAACAGCTCCATGTCCTTCTTCTGCTGGGGGCTCCAGAGCTGGGTGCAGGACTCCGGGTGGGGTCTCACCAGAGCAGAGTAGAGTGGCAGAATCACCTTCCTCAACCTGCTGGCTAGGAAGGCTTCCTTCTCTTTTCTGCTGAGCCCCCTACCCTGTGACTAGCAGAAGTAAAGATTTGTTGGCCCAGACATACGGAGAGAGTGGAACCTTCATTTTCTAGGAAGGTGAGCCGGACACAACTGCACTGGAGAAGGGAAACATGAGTTCTAGTCCCTGTTAAACAGACCATTTTTGTGTATGTTATATTAATCAAAACCAGGATAAGACTCATAGATGTTTCCCTAGCTATAAGCAGGACTGCTGCTTTCATTGAATTGTAAGATGTACAGTATTTCTTCTCATGAGACTCAAAGGTTTTCATATTCTGCAGTTTAACTCAAGCTGTACAGGAGCACAGAGCACACAGTGACTTCTGGAGAGACATTTGTGCTCATTTTGGAAAAAAGCAGTTATGCTGACCATTTGTTACTTTGAGTTGAGAACTCTTCTGTCCCTCAGGGGCAAAGCAGATGGAAAAGTGAACCAAATCTGAAACACCTCATCAAAAAAGCACACCCAGATGCATATCTGCAACAAATACAGCAAATGCTTTGACCATCTAATTTAGCTACTCTATTTGCTGCTGCCTGCTCACTCACCCATCCTTCTGGAAATGTGAAAGAGCTCATTTTTCTTCTTTATGTTCTCCTACTTCGTGGGTTGAAGTATGACTGACAGTCATCTGGGGATGGTTCTGTGTATTACATCCCCTTTCTGTTTCTCACTACTGCTTATAGCAATACATAAATGAAGAACACTGAGTCATTAGAAGCAGATCCTGTCAGCCATTTCTTACATGAGCAGTAGTCCTTGTGTGTGTTGTACCATTCATTACAAAAGCAGTATTTGGTTAAAATAGAGTGCCTGCATGTAGAAGATGTAGTTTCTAGATAATATACCTTTTTAGGCTGCTTTCCCAAAGAAGCAAGGTTTAGACAATCATCCCATTTTAACATGTGTTTAACATGTGTGCCTTTCTACTTACTTCTGTCCGGCTTCAGCCAAATTTGATACTGTGGGAAAGGTCCCACAGTTCCTGCAATATTCGTGAGCAGAGACAACTGCATAGAAAAGCACTATGTATATGCTGGCAGAGAGAAAGGTGCAGCTGGAGGTCCCTCCTTGTCCTACATCGATCACAGGGATCCCAAGCCCTCTGAAAAGGTTAATTTCCAAGTGCTGATAGTATTAGAAAACCACAAAGCCAACCACTGCACATAAATATAAAACAAGCTAAGCTTCAGTAATTCTACCACTCATGTAAAGGCTTGTTAATATTTTTTTCTAAAGTCCTGTCCAAACTAAGGAAATTAAATACTACCTAATTGTCATTAATACAGTCCTTGGTTAACATTGGCATTAGCAGTATTTAAAGAAACAAGAGGAGTAACAAATCACAGAATCACAGAATCACAGAATCACAGAATAGTAGGGGTTGGAAGGGACCTCTGTGGGTCATCTAGTCCAACCCCCCTGCCGAAGCAGGGTCACCTACAGCAGGCCGCACAGGACCCCGTCCAGGC
>Ga0065711_1050647_pt1 | contig 10727 bp, 7 predicted proteins | sample Hoacrofraction12_FD_59098 | JGI IMG/M metagenome (GOLD analysis project Ga0065711, IMG submission 59098) | Hoatzin crop microbial communities from Cojedes, Venezuela - Epithelial fraction 12 v2 (version 2) | ecosystem: Host-associated > Birds > Digestive system > Esophagus > Crop | place... | reverse complement strand
CGTTATATAGCCTAGGTTTACAGCATCACTTCCGTCTGCTTACTTCACGGGTTAAACGCTATTGGCTATTAGGAGAGGGGGGGGGACACTACCTTTCCGTACAGCGCGACGTCTTCAGACCACCAAGCCTTAACTACCCACACCACACTCTTTCTATTTCAGAAGCAATCAAAAGAGTCACAACTATTTCTATAACTTTAATTAAATTGCCACTGTGATTTTGCAACCCTGCTCTGAAATAAAATTTAAAAGCAGCGCTAATGGGCTGCTTTTATGTCAACTGATAGACAACTAGTCTGAGGGACAGATGTGTCATGTCTTGAAGTCTTCCTTTTTTTCAGAGTCACTTTTCCAGGTAGAGAAGTAAGGCTGCAATTTTATATTGACATCATGATCTGTTTTAAAAAAGCACCTTGCAGAGATCCCGGAGAGAGAATAGCTCAATCTCAGGAACACAGAAGTTATAAAGTTCACCTCTTTGCTCAGGTAAACTGAAGTGAAGCCTCCAGGACAGAGTAACACAGTAAAGTAATTCCTTATTGTCCTAGAATCAGGTTTTGTCAGAAGTCAAGAGAAATCAGCTGTAGGGAGATCACATGCTGTGTTTTATTTGAAGGAGTTGGGAACTTCAATCTACACAGAAAACTTTTTCAAGCAATGTGTCAAGAAAGACTACTGGCAAGTGTGGAGGCCAGAAGGAAAATATCAAGGCCACTGAGTGACTGTGTATAGACATAATGTCAGCATTGGGAACATTGGCTGAGGTCAGTGATCTAGTGCCAAACCCAAACTGGCGAACTGTATTTCCAGGGGCAATGATAGGAAGTTTAGTTGTTTGGTTGAGGGTTTCAGAAGAGACTGTCAGCCCCAGAAAATAAAGGGCAGGAAAAGTAAACTACTTGAAAAGGGATGTATAAAACCAAAGCAAAATTCAAGGAGGCAGTGAGAAACGGAACCCAGCTCCGAAAGCCAGAACTCCAAACATATCGCTATCCTAACGGGGTTCAGCAGAAGTTGTGAAGCACTGACAATTGATTTCACACTGGTGTTTCAAATGACCACAATTTTGGATAGCTAGAGGACTTTTGTTCTGATTCACAAAAAGCATCTGATACAAAAGAACACGTATCCAGCCAATATAATTTCTTTAGAAAGAGACATTGAGCAATAATAGCATTTTATTTTGAACTGTACCAAGAGCTTTCTTCCCAGTACAGTTTTTAGAGGAATAGCTGACTGCAATTTCAGAGAAATTTCTTACAAGCACTGAAATATGGTAGGGAGACTTGGAGGGGGAAGGGGGGGGGGGATATACACTTCTGATAGAGAGGTGTGTAGCTAATGAATAACTTGAAAAAAAATCATGTTTTTCATATACACATCTCCCTTTCGTTTTATTTCAGTCACTATGTGTTCTATTTATTTCCACAGGCTAAAGACAATGCTATGCATAAAAAAATGGAAATATTTGTCTTCACCCCAGTGTCTATGATTGAAAGGCAAATCATTATGCAATAGGGCTAAACAGGAATATGCTTACTAGTAATTTTTCCAAATGTCTTTACAGTTTTGAACAGCAACACTAAGCTGTTCATAACACTTGCACAACTTCTAGTATCCTCTACCACATCATATTTATTCATAGGATGTTGAGCCATTTTGAATAATTTCACACATCTCAATGTCCATAATTGTTTCGGGCACTCCAATAGCACATGCTTCATTACTGGGTGTTAATCCAGAGAGATTGTTTTTTGTCAACGTTCCCTCCACATCAAAGAGTTAAGAACTGTACCATTTATTTTCATTATTTCTCTCTACACCGACTCTATCTTTTAAAAGTGTATTGGCTTTTTAAGCTAAGCAGGCTAATAGTAACCCTATATCATTATTCAAAGGTAATATGCTGTTTGTTAGCCTACGTTGTTATCATAGTGGATGACCACCACTTTTCTCCGCTTCTTTGTCTCTTTCCACATAAGTTATTTGAGGAAAAGAACTTGACAACAAGCATTATTATTGCCCTTGCAGAACTGTTTCTGTACAGTAAGAGTCGCAAGGACCAATCGGATGCATATATGATGCTCATTTGATGTTACCCTTCCAGGGCAGGAAAGATGGGATCAAAACACTGAAAGAGTTCAAACCTGGAACTTGTTTAATAATTTGAGTTTATTCTGTCTTCCACAAATCAGTAATGCAGAATTTCACAGCTATCCAGAGCACTGACAGCATTTGTCATTTCAGTTATGCCATCCTGTCAAATAAAGACAAGAGTAATTAACTCCTAGATTCCTTCTCTTCATCATTCCTTCCCACAGCCCTTGTTTTTTGATCAAGTGACAAAGAATTCTGCATTTATTACCAGATGTACTGCCACATCACTAACATCTGCTTGGCAGAAGGCAACAGCGTGTTGTACATCTGTGCATTTAAAGCCTGAGTACAACAGAGCCTACTACCACATACCATATGTGCATATAGTATATACAGTACATATATGTACATGGACCAGTTGGAGTGGGTCCAGAGGAGGGCTACAGAAATGATCAGAGGGATAGAACACCTCTCCTATGAGGAAAGGCTAAGAGAGTTGGGGCTGTTCAGCCTGGAGAAGAGAAGGCTGTGGGGAGACCTTATTGCAGCCGTCTGGTACTTAAAGGGGGCTTATAAGAAAGATGGGGACAAACTTTTTAGCAGGGCCTGTTGCAATAAGACAAGCGGTAATGGTTTTAAACCAAAAGAGGGTAGATTTAGACTGGATATAAGGAAGAAATTTTTTATAATGAGGGAAGTGAAACACTGGAATGGGTTGCCCAGAGAGGTGGTAGATGCCCCATCCCTGAAAACATTCAAGGCCAGGTTGGACACGGCTCTGAGCTCTTCTTTATACATATCGCATATATATAGGATCACTTTGAGCTTGCTCAGTTTTATGCTCAATAATTGTCAACATCAGCTAGGAAAGTCATTAATTTGATCTCAATAAACCCCACAGGATTGGCTTAAAAATGTAAGGTTCTTCTCAGTTTTTTTATTTGTTTTTTTTTTTTTTTTCTGGGTTGTTCTGTGGCATTTCTATTTAAGATTTTTCCCATAGAAATCAAGGCTTTAAAAAAAAGTTGAAATCCAAACCTTAGCGAATTGCAACAGAGAGACAACTTACTGAAAGAAGTCTAACCCTGGCAGCACAGATCTCCATAAGAGATCATCTGATTTGGAGAGCTTTATACAGACACCATCCTTCAAGTATCCTAATAGGCTTATGTTTCACATCTCTTTAATACACAGCTGTCCACAGCACAGATATCCTTATGTCACAATGATCAGGGATTGTAAAGAAAATAATAAATGCCAGATGGCAATGGTTTCACAAAAGATTACAAAACTGTTACTGTCGGTATGCTAACATCTGCATGAAAAAGAGATATTTTCCTTTCTCTCTCCTCCTACTATTCTTAAGCCTTTACTTTGATTGCGTTTTCCTGGGGTTTGTTCAGACTGTAATGACAAACCTGGTATCGCTTATGTATCCAGGCAGACTAAAGACAGACTGAATTGGTGCAGCAACACACAAAATGAAGCAGAAATCTGTTCTCACAACTACAAAGAATCAGTGGATCTTCTATCTTAATGAAGCCTTGGTTTTCAGTCAAGTGGAATTAGAAAAGGCAAACAGGGAATCTCTGTGTCACATTAGAAACACAAAAGTGACTCCACCACAGCTCATCAGTGTTCAAAAGCAATCATTTTAGTATTCTGCCAGCTCTGCCTTTTCTTTTTCTTTTCATGCTGAAGTGACAACTTTTACTTCATTCACAAAGCAACTGACAGGTGGAGCAGCAGCTGAGCAGCTGCAGGCATTTGGCTGCCTGTAGCTTGCTGCTGGTGGCCGAGAACTTCTCTTCACTCTGGCGTTCATCTCTCTGGAGAACTTTGGAAGTTAGCAGCACAAAGCCAAGTCTTTTCTACTGCAACTGTCCCAACGGTGCAAAACAAGCCAAAAATGTTAGAAGGACTTCATCTATCCTCCATTATTTCCAAAACAAATATGCGTGTCTCCCTCTTGAATTAGACAAACAGAATAGAGAAGACTCTATTGCCTCTGAATGGTTTGACAAGAAAGTAAGCGTGTGGAAAATCCACCTCAACCACAGGTTTCAAATTAAAATGTGATTACTTCTTAGCCCTAGCAACCTGGTAGATAACAGCAGTTATGCCACTTTAGAGCAGACAGCAATTTTCAAGAGCCTGGACCAAACCTGAAGACTGTGTTTCCGGTCTCTAGCATGATGACTTCATCATTCTACCACCGTCTCCAGTCCACTACAGAGATAAAATGTGAGTCTCTGACAGCAAGAAACAAAAATCCCAGGCAGTCCTGGTGGAGAGCAGGTACATATGGCATGCTCTAAATATACTGCAAGTAGCCGGTACAAGGTACAGGGATGTGGAGAGCAAAAAGCAGAGACTGCATCTTTCATCTCAGCCACTTTCAATGCCTTTTCTGCTACTCTGTTCCTAAACTCTTACTACAGTCCTCCAGGGCAGCTATCCATTCAATCATCTGTGACATATATGTCTGTTCATTTCGCTTGCAAATGTGCAATACTGACAGAAATAACTGACTGTCACAATATTTACTTCCCAAATCAAATGAAAAAATGTGAGTCCAAGAGCTGTGTTAAAACATAATGCAATACATGATTTAATGTGTCCCTGAACATAAAAGAAATCCAACCAGGGGAACATGCATAGGGCTGGCAATCAGGGGGTCCTCAGCTTCTTTCCCATTGCTGACATTCTTCATATTTTGTTGAAGGAAGACTCTGAGGACCAACAAGTTTCACTGCTGCAAGTTTCCTTACTACATGCTAGTGACCTGCTTAACTTCCCTAAAACTATCATGTAAGAAGGCAGCTTTAAATAAAAACACAGTTAATGCAGTTTGTAACCTGTCTGGAGATCCATAGCAAACAGATATTGAACATCTGCCCTCCTCCAGGAGCCAATTCTTGCTGGATCTAGAGCTGGAGAAGGATATAGCCTAGCTAGCTTCTGCAAATCTTCCCATTGTTGAGAGCTTCAGAAGGATATAGCCTAGCTAACTTCTGCAAATCATCCTGTTATGCAACAGTAACAGAAATCACAAATTTAATTCAGTTCAGCTATGTGCTTTTGTCCATTTTCACCATCTCTGCCTTTTTTCCCATATTAGGTTATATTTGACACATTCACACCAACAATCAGGTGACATTCAGAAGCTGCTCATCTCTGTCTCTTCTTATCTTAATCTCTGCAAGCCTCAATGCGAAACAAAACACAGACAGCCATTCTATCTGTCTTCACTCTGCCCATCTGCTAGTAAAGGGTTTGAGTATGTTTGCTAATTTCAGTCAAGTCTGAAGGTTGAAGCTTAAGAGTAGCCAGACAAGTAAATTACCACAAGTTTACGAAATTCTATAGCTAAAGAGAGAGACCAAAACTCACACAAACCAATGAGAAGGGAAACTCGGCCTCTATTTCTTCTGTGATACCGTATATGATCACAGAGCGATCTGTGATCGGTCAGCAGGAACGGCTGCCCCTTCCTGTTAACCCAGAGGTGTGTCAGCTGGGAAGGCCCTCCCCACTATGCACAAAGGGCAGCTGTTTTCTTTCAGATGCCAGTTTACAGCTGGGAGCCACCATTTTGTAAACTGTGATATCCCGTTGTATTTTCATGCAATTGGCTCCCAGGCCCCACGTATCCCTCATGGCCAGGAGAGGGGCAGGTCCAGGGGCAGACGGGGTCAACAGCCCTTGAACTCGGCACTACTGGAGCAGCGACCGGGGCACAATCCTCCCCAGGACAGCAGTTCCTCCTCCCCTGCCCTCCCCTCCCCATGGCTCTACAAACATATTTTTAGGCATTTTTATTGCTTTCCTACATTTAGATAGCTGAATTTAGTTATATTCTACATTACTGAAAGACACGCAGGAGATTCAGGTCTGTGCTCTGGTGGTTACAATTCCTTGTGTCAGGATGGGATGAACCCAGTCCTAGAAATGCAGGTTTTCTTTTGTACTTCAGCACTAGAGATGACCTTCTATTTTGACAAATAGGGCATTTCATCTCACACATTATAATTATACGAATGAATGTTGAATTGTTTATTGCAGTATATGTATCTTTCAGAGACTCCTTAAAACATAATGACTGCCAAATCACTCTGGCAGAAATGATGTTGCAACACTGTAGCAACAATGTAGCTCAGTGAAATACCTCAGAGGAAGGAGAGATTAATCTACGTTAAATCATAACTGAATTCGGTCTCTTCAGACTCACAATCTCATATCCACAAGCACCAAGATGCATGTAAGTAGTCTGCCAAGCACTCCGGTGCTAAGACATCTGTATCCAGGTAGTCTGTCCAGGATTGCTTGCGATGACATGGAGGACAAGGGGCATCAGTTTTCAGGTTGCTTCCCACGCTTCCTGGGTTTTTCTAAGGAGTGTACTTGTTTTGGATGCATTTCATCCAGACATTCAGGAGCTGCCAGTGATTAACCTCTCCATCCTGTCCCACCTCTGTAAGTCATCAGGATTTAGTCACTGTCTCTGTTTCAGATCTGCTTGTCCTGAGAAACTGCAAGTAGATGTGTGCAAGTAGATGACCTTCTACTGTAGGTGTCAGCAACACATGTGATTTTTGTAGCCCTTCTCCTCCTGGCATTTTCACCCATGTGTTCACATTCACTCTCCCTTCATATCAATATAAATGTTTCTATGGGTTTTCTTTTGTTTAGAAGATTACTGGGTTTCTATTTTCTAATTCATTGTACGCACTTTAGTACCTGCTGGAAATAAAATGACAGCTGCCTTTTATGATTCCGAAGTTTTCCTCTGAAAAGTCTCCCAAGCTTCCGGTACCAAGCCTCAGTATTTTAGCATTATATTATAGTAAACTTTCCACCTTCCTGTCTCAGAATCACAAATGAAGATAACAGTTCACTTCTTTCTATGCAGTCATTTTGTCTATAAACTCTAATCTGATCCAGTGTTCATATTCTATCTCTATTTTATTTGATTCTGGTAAGCTTTATGGTGGGTCTTCCCAACTTCTCATCTTCCATTACCCACACTATGTTACCCCTTTTTATGCAAGACAAATTAGAAAAAAAAAATTGCCATTGATAAAGCAGACAGAAAGAAGTCTGCTGAGTAACAAAAAAGGTACTTATCCTATTTTTAAATAATATTCTAAGTATTCTTTCTGTGAGTTGTCCTAATACCCTTTCACTGATGATCCTGCTACATATTTATCAAGGTCTACCTTATTGGCTAATCAGAACTTTATCAGTTACAGTAGGGGTGTCACTTGATATCCGATAAAGATCTTGACCCAAGTTCTCTATGCAGCATTTGTAGTTAAACGTGGCAGCTGGCTCTCTTCTCAGATGAGCAGCATAGTGATCACCGGCAGATAGTAAATACAAAGTTTAATTCACAGATCCCTTTAATGAGAAAGGATGTTGAAGGGAAAACAGCTCTGCAAGAATCAGGCAGACATTTTTAATGAATTCATATAAATAAGGAGAAACTTACTCTCTGCACATGATTCTACCACACAGCATGTTTTGTACCATAATAAGCATTGAAACGTAACTTCAAAAAGCACACAAGGTTTGTATCTTTAGTCTCACATTCTGTTAGTAGTGTTCAGCTGGAGAAAAAATATTTCACAATAGGAAAAAAAGAAAGTATTCAAATACTTAATCATCAGACTATTAAGATAATTTGGATTTTTCTGATAATTTCAGAACCATTAGTATGATCATAAAAATCTACTGATGAAAGTGTAAGACTGTAAGGCTTGATAGACTGAAGAATTAAATCACCAGAGAGAGATCAAGCAGCCTCTCCATGCCTTTGTATTGGTTAGGATTGTTGTCTTCTGCAGCAGTCCTGAAATATCATCTAGTTCCAGATACTATCGCTCACACAAAGATAAAATAAATCTATAGTTAAAATGTGTTCCATAGGCTGCTTCATGCCCCTAGTACATCTGTCGTACACTTACATCCCAGAAGAAAGCTTAAGAACAGAGCTATTTGTTAGACAAAAGGAAATTCCATTTTGCAGAATTGTTGTATCTTAACAGAACCTTATGAATCAGATACCCAGGTAAAGGAAAACATTGTTCCAAGGCAGGGACACCAATGTGACAGAAATGATGTAAAGCTTCTTATTTTCATCAGGTCTTTGGTCACAGCCTTCTTTTCTGCAAGACATGATTTCCTTGTTCACTGAGGAAGAAATTAGTACTTCATTATTTGCTATAGAAACAAAATTCTAAGGAGGGAAAAAGCACTTAATGGTAAACTGCATAGTAACCAAAATCTCACATGGGAAGTTTAAAATGTTGAATAGTTTAGAAGTTTATTCATATATACTTCTTCTGAAGTCAACAGTACGGAAGTAAAGAATAATCTGTACGTGTTTCAGAACAATGTGTTCTAATAACTATTTTCAGCAGAATAGTAAAGTTATAATTGTGTTTAGGTTTCATCATAAGTCTTCCAGACAAAAATCACTTCAAATAAAACTTACAAAGTGATAAAAATATTCACTGATAATGTTTAGCCACATAAAAAGTGACATTTTTATGTAACCATTAAATTGTGAAGAAACAAAATGAAAAATAATCATATCATACAAACAGTTTCAGTACTTCTAAATATATGAAAAGCATCAATATTTACAAGAAGAATTCAATGTTTTATTCAACTCCAGTCTTGTTTCTTTTAAAGTGTTTTCCTGCTGCCTTGTGCAAGCTGTAAGCATCCTGGTGTGTAAGCCAGGTTGCTATTTGCCTTCTGTTCAGACTGTTTCTCTTTGACTTTTAGCAGCTTCTAACAGAGGATTTATACACCGACAGCTTCCCACCTTCCCAGGAGCACAGTTAACTTTTAACAGAAGTGGTGGCATAGGCATGTTTACCAGCTAGCAGCTACTACACACACATAAGTGTATGCATGAACCGTCAATTTAACTCCTGCACAACGAAATTTTACTAACAGTGTAGGAGAGGAGTTGGTTGCGTGCCAGGCTTCTCCAGTTTTTTTCCTCAAATGCCACTGTGTCTTCTACGCCTGTTCTCCTTCCTTGGATTGCTGAAGGCCCAGACGGGAAGGTGAATAGACCATGGCATACCTCAGTCATTTAGCTGGAGTTTTTGAAACTGTCTATAAGTTAATTGACTTAAGGCTAAGGAAACACATATAGCACCAACCTGCATCCCATAAAGGTCCTACAGCCATGGGTAAAAGGAGCTCACCCCACTACCACCCACCCGCTCTGTGTGAAACTTACCTCAAAATATCAGTTGCTGTTTCACAGGCCCATAGGCTTTTTTTTTTTCTGGTTCATGTGGGAATTTCAGGAATCACTTTGGAGTTTTTCCTTATTGGCCCTACATACATGTTCTTCTGAAGTTGAGATTTTGCATTTTTGCAGACAGTGCTGTCTGTGTCTTCCAGCACGGTACAAAGCCCCAAATCCCACGCTAGTGCATGATCATCCTAACCACCTGGGGCTGGACGCAGGGCCTCTCGGAGCAGCTCACTGCACAGGCTTCTGCTTTGCACTCGGCAGGGGTGCTGCAAGGGCTCCTGCAGGGTCTCCTTGGTGGCCTCCTTGGATGAGTCCAGAGCCTTTGGGCATCTTCCAAAATGTTTGTGACCCTCCACTCTTCTGGCGCCCCCTTGCCTCCCCATGAACTTCCAGCCACCCCAACGTGCGAGGGCTTGTTCAGCAGCCTTGTAAAATGAGGGGCCTCAAACTTGCCTTATACCTTTTATCTGTTTTCTTTCTATTCAGATTAAAAGTTTACCTATTTGCCTATTAATTTTATTAGGTAATATTAAAGAAAGTTTTGTGCATTATGTACCTATGCTTTTAGGTACACACATATATATATAAAATATATGTACCTTCCTGTATATATATATATAAAATATTCTATATGTACACACATATAAATACATATATATGAAGTGCATGTAGAAATAAATAACATATTATGCATATTTCTACACTCTTTTATATCCAAATATATATATCTAGAAATAAAAACCTAATTATAAAAGTGTATTTTTCCCTATATTAGCTTTTTGTGGTCCAAGCGGGCAGCCAATAAAAGGGTCATGACGCTATCAGAAATGGCAGTTCCCTGCTGTAACACAGCAGCTGAAACAACATTGCAGCCACAGCGTGTGTAGTGAAAGGAGAACTGCTGTGATGGCGTCCTTCCAGCACAGACAGAATGGGGAGGCTTGTCCTGACTGCCAGTCACAGGGCTACCTGAGAACACACGGCGTCTGACAGTGTCGCAACAAGCATTCAGCCAGTCATGAAGCGGTATGAAAACATGTGGGTTACAACATCTTACAAAATGGCAGCTCTCTGCCGTAAAATGGTGGCTGAACAAAATTATGGCCCCTGTGTATGTAGTGGGAAGGGGCTTCCTGTTGTGAGGTGCTTCTGGGTAAACTGGACGGGGCAGCTGGTCCTGCCACCCAGTCACAGGGCACTCTGTCAACAGGTGGAGTCTGACATTTTACAAAATGGAGACCCCACAGGGGCGGAAAGAGATGGAATAAAGAAAGCACACGACTGGAAGGGAGGAGGGACTTGTGGTGCGAGGAGGTGATGTGATGGCCAGGAGGGGTGGGGGTTCCAGGGG
>Ga0065711_1050644_pt1 | contig 10728 bp, 8 predicted proteins | sample Hoacrofraction12_FD_59098 | JGI IMG/M metagenome (GOLD analysis project Ga0065711, IMG submission 59098) | Hoatzin crop microbial communities from Cojedes, Venezuela - Epithelial fraction 12 v2 (version 2) | ecosystem: Host-associated > Birds > Digestive system > Esophagus > Crop | place... | reverse complement strand
AAGGGTGGGTGTCAGGAGGATGGGGCCAGACTCTTTTCAGTGGTGCCCAGTGACAGGACAAGGGGCAATGGGCACAAACTGAAGCAGAGGAAGTTCTGTCTGAACATGAGGAAGAACTTGACTTTGAGGGTGACGGAGCACTGGACCAGGCTGCCCAGGGAGGTTGTGGAGTCTCCTTCTCTGGAGATATACAGGACCTGCCTGAACAAGGTCCTGTGCAGCCTGCTGTAGGTGACCCTGCTTCGGCAGAGGGGTTGGACTAGATGACCCATAGAGGTTCCTTCCAACCCCTACCATTCTGTGATTCTGTGAAAACGCACTGCCCCCTGACACACTATACCTACACGGACTTTTAGGGCAAGGGGTCATGTCACTTTGTTAAGACTGATGACAGTTCTCTTGTCTGCAAGTCACCCAAAGGAAACTCATTACCCTGGGCGTATCACTGCAGACTTAAAGTAAAAATGAGCTTTTGAGGTATATACTGTGTGGCCAACCTATCTACTTAGCAAGATGTAGAACTGTTTTTCACTAATGAACTTATAATTTTTCTTATTTAAAATTTAAAGTGACAGTTGTAGTGTTGGAAATTAGAAGAAAAAAATTCTGGAAAGGTAATGTGTAAAGGAAAATTTGGTATAAAATGGAGCATTTATCTGAGGTTTTTTTTTAGCAGAGGAAAGAAACGAAGTTACCCAATTGTTTCCATAACTGAAAGGAATAAATTGTATCTGTTTGACTTATGGCACTCTACGCCAAATTATGCATAAGTCTCAAGGTCGGAAGTAGCATTAGAATAATGCTCAGTTTCTAATTATTTCACTGTAGTACCTACTGATTTTTAATTCAAATGATTTAACAGAAGGAGGAAAATTTACTTACTTTAACACTGGTGGTTGCCAGAATTCTCATCTGAAAAAAAAAAAATGTTGTCACAATAACAAGTTAGCAACTAAATTAAAAGTCTGAATACAGTCAGCTTTCCTGCATTTCAGGCAGAACAGCACAATAATGGCCAACAGGAAGAGTTTGTGGTTATGATCTTCTGAGAAAGATGTGGCACAGTTAAATTCTGTATTCTGTTAGATTAACTAATTATATCCGAACAAACACTACTCATTCAAGTACATGGAGCGCACTGACTTCTGTGGGATATATGTGCCTCCAAGAACACCATATTTTTAATAATAAATTTAGAAAATGCAGCCATTATACAAAAATAAGCCTCTCTATTTGTCAATGCACCTCTCATGAACTCATATTTTGGCCTCTCCACCCAGAGGACAAATCCCACCAAGCAACATCTTCAGCGCAAGCATCTTCATATTCCCTTACCATTATGCTGCAAAAACAAAGTAGACAAAACTGCTCACTAGCTGAGATTTTAACACCAGGTCTCTTAAAAACCTTAGTCTCTGAGAGAAGCAGAATGATACAAAAGGTACCAACTCTATATTTGCCTTTGTGATGTGAAGTGATATTCTAGCAACAGGACTCAAATGACTGCAACGCTAAAGAACTAGAGTTTTCTCTTCCTTGCATCAAAGATAGAGCATTTCTAAGGAAGTCAAAATTCATTTCCTTAGATCAACTGAGATCAGAGATCTCATGAGTAAACAACTGCTGTCATAATGTCTTAGTCATTTTCAGAATGTACAGTTTTATAAATGATATTTGAGGTCTCTAATTCACTGCATTAAGCAGCTGGGTGTAAAATCATTTACGCTGCAGTCACTGATGTCAGAGTGACATCAGTTCACTCTATCAGGAGGCAGCAATTCAGCCTGAAAACAGCATGGGGATGTGGGGAGTCGGGAGGAGAGCTATTTTTAATGTTGTACTTTGTGAAATTATTTTTCTAGGTACGTAAGAGGGATAATGCTCTGGAGGACAGATAACTAGGCTTTCAAATAAATTATTTCAGTATTTACCAAAACTACAGTATTCCTTTGCTGTTTAATCATCTGCAGGAGTCCTTTCTTGCTTTACACGCTCCTGTCATAAGCATTATGCAGTAATTAGCTGAAACCCCTAAAAAGCATTAGTGCTGCTTTAAAGCTTTACTGCATTGTCTGAAACAATTTTTAATAAACTGGTCGTATTAAAATAGTACAAATGTAAAGTTCCAGTGAGCATAGGTGTGTGATGTACCTCATCTAATCTAGAAGTGCACACCTCTAAATAGTGATGTAATCATCTGGGAGACTCATTTACAAATTCTACTCTAACAGCATCTTGAGCCTGAAGTTCTGCTGAAAACGGTACAGATCTCCTTACAGTCTGCTGATGAGGGGAGTTAACTGGGAAGCAGTGGCATGCAGACTATCAGAAAATTCAAGACTTTCAAACTTCTAGATGTTTCTGTACTGAATAACTCTTCTTTGCAAACAACTGATAGATGTCTCTGTCCATTCTAGATATTCTCAGTAGCTATAGAAAACAGATAATTATCTGGTTTCCACTGTATATGCAAAAGTTAACTCGAACAGCATATTTTGTATTAAGGGAAACTTCTTCTAAAAAGAAATGCAGATTCTTTTCTGTTAAAGTAACTTCTGTCAAGGAAGTACTTTATTAGCCATCGTTACTTTCTACCAACTTCTGTGGACTGTTCAGTAGGTTTATAATGGAAAATAGCAATGTATATTTCCTACTGTACTTAGAAATACAGAAAAAGTTAACTTTAATTAAAAAAAAGGTATCTAGCTCTTTTTTATAGGTAAGTTTGCATGCTAGATCACAGTTCAGTTTGTTCCCATATATACTGCCTAATGGAATAACAACAAAGTTTGTTTGAGTTAGAATTACCTGGTTGTTAAAAATAGTTAGCACTCCTTTCTGAGAGGATGTTATTATGAAATCCAGATGGGGTACCTTCACTATACCCTTAATCACATCTTGTCTCTTGATAACTGTCAATGACAAAATATTACTCTTCATCTTACAGACACAGAAAATCTAAACAAATAGAACCATAATATAAATAACATTTTCTCTTCGTGAAATGCATATTTGTACCAAGTCCAAGGCAGTAATGCATTATAGCATAGAATATCCTATACGTGATTTAAATAATCATATTGCATTTTTAGGTAATGTATTAATGCAGTCTGGATGTGCTAGTTCTTTCTACATTATTTTAAAAATACAGAAAGGCAAAGAATAACTGTATAAATAAATAGCACGAGTCAGACAAATTCATGATTTTGAAATAATTTAGGAAAATGGAGAACTGGGCAAGGCATCAGTGGAGTGTTCAGACCCAATGAGTTTAGTAAAAATTCATATATTCTGGAACACATAGGAAGAAGAAGAAGGATGAATAATAAGCAAAGACAGACATGAGATCTTATTACTGTACTTTCATTAAAGTGTGCAACACATAGCATTAAAAAAAGTTAGTTTGGGATACAAGATGAAGTATGTCACCTGCATGAGTAATCTGCTGTTTTTCAGATACAAGGAAAACCATGTCTTCTCCTTTCATCTGGGAAGACATGGCATCATTTTCTCCTATGAAACAGCCAAAAATCTAAACAAAACAAAATGGAACAAAACAAGCAATTTATAACAAATCTACTTCTCCAATATATGTTTATATGTATAAAGTGTAGTACTTCTCTGACATTATTATAATTTAATATTCTTTGAATAAGTTTCCTAGTGTTATTTGCCTTAGCCATTAGCTGTCAATATGACTTTAGATTGCTCAGATCTGCTTACATAGGCACAATCTTTCTTCAATGTTTGGAATGAAGCCAGCATACAAAAGGCTTCTAGGAACAAAAACCATCTCATTGATAAAGCTGTTAGTACAGCTTTGCCTTGTAATGATTGTTTGTAAATATTCATCTTCAGTATCCTTTTTGGAGTATTACCTACTTCTGCTTCCTCAGCTAGACCTCAGCTAGAAGAAAAAACAGTAAAAGGCAGACAAAACAGATTTCTCTATTTTTATAAACTGAGAGGTTCAAAGTAGTGTAGTGTTTAGCCTACACAGAAGAGCTTTTCCTTAAAGCTACATAGATTCGCATTTTCCTGAAAAAAAATTAATATAAAGTCCATTTTATAAACTCTTTTTCAGCCTTCTCCCTAAGCCTGGCAGTGTTCCATTTGTACTGATCATTTTGGAGATCCCCAGACAGGATATTCAGGTAAGTTTCTCATTTCTGTTCCAGGTTGTGACAATACTTAGCTGAAATGCTCTCCAAACCTCAAGCTCTGCACCTGAGAGTAGGTTGGTTGCTTCCTCAGGATATTAGTTCAGCCCCACTCAGCTGTACAGACATTTTTTAATCTCCTATCTCATATTATGGACATTATAGATACTCACTTTCTTTCGTGAGTTCTAAAAGCAATGTCCCTTTGGATGCAAGACAAAACTTTGCACTCTTTTCTACTTCAACATTTTTCACGGCATACAACAGAACTCCCATTTTTCTTCTTTTAGAGATTCACATGTACAGCTTTTAAAAAATATATTCTCACACAACGTCATTCTTCACCTTTCACTTCACAGGTCCCTCCTTACCATGCACACAATTATTATCTATCATACATCATCAGTCAATAAATCACCCATCTGTTATAGCCCCTTAAGTTCCTCTTTCTAGTTTCTTGTAGTATCACTGTGTCTTTCCATCCTGCATCCAGGCAGGATACAGGATTTAGTATCCTAAATTCCAGGTGTATGCTTCTTCTGTAAAGTCATAACAACATAACCTTCATGATATCCAGCATGAATCAAAAAGTGGTAATATGAGTAATTCATACATAAAGACTGTTTTTCATGTTATAGCATTTTCACAGTTGATTCTCACTGTTTTAAATTCTATCTGAATCCCCCAATTGTTTAGTATTACATAGAAGGGTTCTGAAATAATTGGTGTGGCTACAACATTATAATCGAGTGTTTCCCCCCCGAATTAAGGATGCAGTCTTTCCACTATCATCAGTTAATACTCCTGTAGCAGGTTTCCACCTATAACACGTATTAAGACAGTGTTAGAGAATCACAGAATCACAAAGTCATGAGGTTGAAAAGGACCATTATGAAAGGGATCATTTAGTCCAACCCCAAGGGCATCAGCGACACTAAGTTGCCCACAACCGTGTCCAGTTGGGTTTTGAATACATCTAAGGATGGAGACTCCACAAACTCTTTGGGCAACCTGTTCCAGTGTTTGATCACCCTCATGGTAAAAAAGTGTTTTCTTGTGTTCAAATGGAATTTCATGTGTTTCAATTTGTACCCATTGCCTCTTGTCCTGTTAGTAGGTACTATGAAGAAGACTCTGTCTCTCCCTTCTTGACTCCCCTCCCCTCCCCATTAGGTATTTACATACAGTGTTGAGTCTTCTCTTTTCCAGACTAAACATTCTCAGCTTTTTCAATTTTTCCTCATATGAGAGGTGCTGCAGCCCCTTAATCATCTTCACAGCCCTTCACTGGGCTTGCTCCAGCAGCTCCATATCTCTCTTGTACTGGGGAGCCCAGATCTGAACACTGTACACCAGGTGTGGCCTCAAGTCCTGAACAGAGAGGAAGGATCACCACATCTGACTTGCTGGCAATCCTTTTCCTAAACCAGTCCTGGATGCTGTTGGCCTTCTTTGCTACTAGGGCACATTGCTGGCTCATGTTTAAAGGACCAAAGGTCTTCTGTGCAGAGCTGCTTCTCAACTGGTCTGTCACCAGTGTACACTGGTGCATGGGACTATCCCTCTCCAGGTGCAAGACTTTGCACTGCCCTTGCTGAACCTCATGAGGTTCCTGTCAGTCAATTTCTCCCACCTGTTGAGGTCCCTCTGAATGGCAGCAGCCACTCCTCCCAGTTTTGTATTTGCAGTTTTGCTGAGGGTGCACTCTCTCCCATTGTCCAGGTAATTAATGAAGATGTTAAATGGTACTGACTCCAGTACTGATCCCTGGCATGTACCACTGACTTGCCTCCAGCTGGATTTTGTATCATTTAGGGGTTAAGCCAGTACTCTTTCCACCTCACTGCCCACTTATTTAACCCATACTTTGTCAGCATGTCTACGAGTATGTTATGGGAGACAATGTCTAAAACATTACTAAAGTCGAGGTAAACAACATCTACTGCTCTCCCCTTACCCACCAAGCTAGTCACCTCATTGTAGAATCCTATCAGGTTGATTAAGCATGATTTCTGTGATTGTCCCTTTGTAAATCCATGCCGACTGCTCCTGATCACCTTCTTGTCCCACATGTGTTTGGAAATGATTTCCAGTATTAGTTGCTCCATCGCCTTCACCAAGAATCAAGGTGAGGCTAGTTCTCTTGTACTTCCATGGATGCTTTCCTTCACCTTTATTGAAGACAGAAGTGATCTTTTACTCTCTTAAGTGTATGTTCCCATATTCCTGGCAGTGGAGAACAGGCCCTTCACCTTTCTGGGGACTAAGATTTTGGTGGGAGGACTTTTTCTTTAATGAGACTGACCTGACATTAGGTCACTCCCGAGTCCTGACAGGATGTTGGATGCAGTGGTTGGGCTAGGCCAGCAGCTGCCCTAAAACCAACAGAGGTGGAATTTCTCAGTGAGTCACTCAAGTGTGTCCTGTCAAGCTTCCTGTACACATGAGGTGGTGCCACATCTGATCTTTTGCTTCTGCCCAGCAGGCAGAACACTGCCCTACAAAAGGGCATCTTAGAAATCCCTTACAGCTGCATAAGCAGCTTCTGCTGACTCCAGCATGGAGACAGGGGATCTCCACAAGTCCCACCCCATAATGTCTCCTAGAGGTTGACAAAGAGCATAAAGGATAAAGCAAAATGCAATTCACACATCTTTCAGATGTTTTCCACTAAAACAACGGAGTTTTCAAAGGGCAGACTACATTTGGGAAAGGGATGTAGAGGTCAGTTTCCAAAATCATTGATAAATTACAGCTGTTAAGACTGTCCAGGATGGGTCTTTTAAATTTTGAAGCCAGTAAATGACTAAAGGTAGATCCTAATTTAACTAAAGAGAAGATTTAAAATTACTTTAAATTTTTTTAATAAAAAAATGTCCTTTCAGTACAGGTATATTGTTGTGGACACTGCTGGAAACCCTTGAACATGGAAGTACTTGAAAAGGAGAAACATCAGGAAGATAAAGAAATAGGAACACTCACACAAGGCTATGATCTTTTAGGTCATGTAAATATATTTGGAAGATTTTGTCAAGTTAAAGAGAGGCCAGATATGGAGAGGTAAATTTTAAAAAATCAGATCTGCGAGAGTAGGAAGAGAGGAACAAAGTGTCAGGGATAGAGTTCTGGGAAAGGGGGGTGGGGGAGAGACAGAGATGATAAAAGAGAAACATTAAAGGAACAAAGTGACGTGTATCCCTCCTCCTTCACTTTCAAGACTCAGGGCGTGATCAGCAGTGCCAAAATCAGCAGGGGAACTCAAAAGAACAGGGGTGAAATACAGTCCTTTTAGCAAAAAATCATTAGAAAACTGGAGCACAGACAGAAACCATGATGGCTATTTAGGATGTTACAGAAAGTAACTGTTATCAATGACACATTTGAAAAATTAAGTTATACAAAGAAACTGAAGCAAGATCAAGGCTACTTACATTGTTCATGAGGGGTAATTAATGACATATCCAGTTGCAGTTGATAAATGTGATTTGTCTAATATAACTAGTAGGTTAATGAACATAAAAAGAATGACTGTATCAGATAAGGGAGGTGTATCTGTCTCTTTCACCATCTCTCTCAAACAACAGATGGTCTCAACTAGAATAACCAGAATACTTTGCAGTCTTAAAAGGACAATTACCATCTCAGCGACAAGGCTAAGGAGGATGACAAAAGCAAATGGGATGTAGGCTGGTCAAGTGTTATATACAGCTGACTTAAAACAAAAAAAAAGAGAGGAAGAGCTACAGATATGGGTGGAAGGAAAAAAAGGTCTACAATTGTCACCAGTAAGTAAATGTGTACATGTTTGAATGTCAAGAGGTGAAAAAGAGACGAGGAGACTTCAGAGCTGTAGCGCAGCTACACTTATAAGCCTGTGGCATAGTCAGAAGAACAAAGAACACCAGCATCATTCCTAACATTAGTAACTGTCCAGGATTACCTGGACTATTTTGAAACTATAGAGTTTGTCAGAGAAAAAAAAATTAAAAGACCACCATGACATAATACATAGGATACAAATCAATCCCATTTTATTTTATTTTTTTAGAACCCATTCAAATAAGCCTGGAAATGTCTGTTTTGATCCAATCTTTACAGATATGCTGTAGCTGATGCTGAAGTTATTGTTGATGTAAACTGGGCTTAGACAACAATCAGATGGTCAATGCAATGATTATTCTGTTTCAGTGTAAGCTAAATCTGGAGAATTCCAGGAGTCAGCAGTTTTCTTTATTCAGTTTTCACCTCTTTGTCTATACCCAGCCTACCTGTAAAACAAATCTTACCATTTTGTCCTCAAAGAGCTTAGATTTATGTTCCATAGCATATAGATAGCTTGTAACACGTATCACCATCAGATTTCCTGCTAAGTAGAACTACCCGCTGAAAAAAGTTAAAAACTCACTGCAGCTTTTCACTGCGGTATTATATTTCAAACTGTGCTGGATAAGGCTGCGTCAAGGCAAAGAAATCGATGTCAGACTGAAGCTGATTCAGATAGTCTGATCTTTGTCTCTTTCATAACTGAATTGCCATCTCCATCAGGGATGAATTTCCAGTTATTTTATGCTAAATATTTCTCCCCACAAGAGAAAACAAATAAAAAAAGCACATTAGCACTTTAATCAGTATTCTTCTGAACAGAGAAATAACAAATATTTCTATTTTATTCCCTATGGCAGTCAATATAGTCTCACTAATATCCATCTTCTACACTAAACGTATGCTTTTTTCAAGGAAGTTTATACACAGGACATTTTAAAAGGCTGTCGTCAGTCAGCTCACACTTGGTAAAATTTGAGGAAAGGTCATACAAAGGGTTCTTGGGAATTTTATCCCAGGCAAATCCCAGACAGATTTTATAAGGAAAATAAAGGGGCTTCACCTCTTTTATTAGACCCCATACTGTGCTTACTTGTGCAATTATGGAGCCCAGGAAATTAGTTTGATTGCAGTGGAAACTCAAGTAAGGTTCTGGAGTAAAAGAAACTCACTCCAGTAAACAAACAGAGCTTCCTTCAGTTCTCTTATAAATTTCTAAGCCTGAACATAATTTGCTACTGCTCTGCTTCCCTAAGCAAAGGACAGTCAGTCTGACAGTCACCACAAATTCAGAAGTACTTTTCTCAACTGGTCCCTGCTTCATACCCATAAAGCGTATGTTACTCTGTATAGGATATGTGTCTAGCTTGCCACATCTACGGAAGAGATTACGTCACCTCTCTCCAATCCCATACAAAGAGCAGTAACAAGTTTGAAATGAGGCAGAGAATTTTGAATAGTACAAGAACTTCGCTAGTGCTGTAGTGACGCAGTACTTCAGCATGTCTGATGGCAGCTGGCCATTTCAATATCTTAGCTTGTTTATCATGTACCAGCAAATCCAGAAATGTCTTATTCCCCTGTATTTTTAGAGAGTTTAAAAGAAACACTGAGCAAAGCCAGGACTTCACCTTTAAGTATCCTTTCATGTTGGAAAGGGGAAGTAAGGAAGAAGGGTGACATGCAAGTAGGAGATATGCAAAGATAGACGATTTCAAATTCAAATTTCAAATAGGAAATTAATAGGAATTGTTGATAACATGCAAAGAACAGGTGCTGGGTATCTTCAAGGTTCAAATAATAATGTGATGTTCCAGTTTAATGTAAAATGGAAATATGCTAACAAATTTATAGTCCATGCCACTTGTTAAAACTTTGCCTTATGGCTTTAAGTCCAGCAAGGACTTGCCATATATGCAATGACAACTATGCTATCACAGGAAAGTTACTGTGTGCTGGAAGTTCTGCACCATCTGCACAATTCTATCTTCAGGTAGAAAACAAACAAACCAACAAAATCTTGTAGTCTTGTATGATCATGGATGCTTTTGATATATATGGGCTCTAACAATGTAAAAATCAGTCATGTTTATTGAACAGTTGCTTGAAACACTATCCATGGGAAATACGTTAATGAAAGATACTTTTCTAGAGGAAGTGTTCATAATTTCTCATAACATGGAAAAAAAGGGCACCATGTTTAAAAGAAACAAGACAAAGTAGTTTTGCATGAAATTTGTAAAACTGTGGATGCTATGGAAGTATCCTTTTTAAGTGGGTTCAGAAGTAATTTACAAATGGATAGATTAAAAGTCCTTCAAGGGATACTAAACACAGAATGCAGCTGCAACTCTGGCACAGAACATCCTTAAGCTATATGCAGCCAGAAGCTAGGAGGGTAAACCAGATCTACTGTTTCATAGTTACCTCATTCTTAGACGATGATTTGCTATTTAGTGCCATTAGAGACAGAAAAATAGATTACACCTCATCCATCTATAGATTCCAATAATACATACAGAATTCTCTGGTTGAAAAAACGCTCTACTAAAACACTGCTGTACCTCTAATGCTTCACATTTAAAGTAAAGGGCAGATTTATCCCTGTGAAAAGGGGAAGAAGAAGGAGAGGAAGAAAAGAAAAGAAAAGAAAAGAAAAGAAAAGAAAAGAAAAGAAAAGAAAAGAAAAGAAAAGAAAAGAAAAGAAAAGAAAAGAAAAGAAAAGAAAAGAAAAGAAAAGAAAGAA
>Ga0065711_1050646_pt1 | contig 10729 bp, 2 predicted proteins | sample Hoacrofraction12_FD_59098 | JGI IMG/M metagenome (GOLD analysis project Ga0065711, IMG submission 59098) | Hoatzin crop microbial communities from Cojedes, Venezuela - Epithelial fraction 12 v2 (version 2) | ecosystem: Host-associated > Birds > Digestive system > Esophagus > Crop | place... | reverse complement strand
CGCCTGGACAAGGTCCTCTACAGCCTACTGTAGGTGACCCTGCTTCGGCAGGAGGGTTGGACTAGATGACCCACAGAGGTCCCTTCCAACCCCTACCATTCTGTGATTCTGTGAATTTTATTTCACGTAATTTGGAGGCATTTCTTTAGTTTACAGCCATTGATCTAATCTACTGAATTTTTAAACTGGAGAAACCCAATGGCATCCTAGCAGAATTACAATATCCTGAATACTTGAATCCAAAGTTTTTTCTAAAGCACGGAGTAGTTTTCCTTTTAGACACCTTGGTCAAATCCTAATGCAACTAGTTAACTTTTACGAAAGTACTTGTATAAGCAAAAAAACCACCCCAAAACTGGGCATAAATATTTGCAGTAGTTCCTGACAACATTCCTGTATTTGCTTTATAAGAATCGTCTAATGCAGAGATCTTGTAACTGGTGAAAGAGCGACCTGCATGATGTCAGGCTTGCATTCATCCACATAATCTATGTTTTCAAAATGAGATCCTAGTGCTCAGCCATAAGAGTTAACAGATTATCCTAGTTCAGCATTTCAGAAGAGAAGTTAGTGCTTAGATGAGATAACCTGGGCAGTCCAGATCAGGAGACATTTACCTTCACTATGGTCCAATCCTATTGTCTGCTCAATTTCTGCATACGTGCGAGTGCCGTGGACCTGCATGGAGTCTATGCCGCTGGTCTCCATTAGGTGAACAATATCCATCCGGTTGATTTTTGTAAGACATTGGGTAAGATTTGTATCTGTGGCATGAGAACGACACCATGTAGCTGAGTTAAGAATTTCACATGCTCTCTCCCTTCTGTTTTTCATATGAAGGACTTACATAGAATACTGAGCAATATAATATAATATATAAAATACAGATGCATTTAGAAGCATTGCTATGTAAAATCTAAAGTTAACTGCCTCTAAAAATTACCACTCATTTTCTTTTTTCCTGTAACAAATTTGTTCAGTTTCCCCAAACATTTTTCAGTTTAAGAAAAAAGAGGCCTCAGTGTTTTTCCACACTTTCTTTGCTGTAAAATCTTCTGCCTTGACCTCAAATGAACAAGACTAAACTATTTTCACCAAGAATCCTATGGTATGCCATGTTATACAGACAAGCTTAAAAAAATTGAGTACAGTGTACGGTCATTCTTTCTATAGCCTAATTTTTGCCCATATTTTCTTTTTGTTATTATAATACACACTTGTCAGCTAGCAAACTGGAGACAGTTGTACATACTGTAACTGGAAACGAACCTGTTGCGTGTTTCCCATCCCTTTCAAGCCAGTATTTGAGGAGTGCATGGCTCTGGTCCTGAAGTGAATTAGGATTTTCAATTCGTATCTGGTGAATTTGCTCTTCTGTGAAATCCAGCTCTCTTGCTAGCTCTGAAAAAGAAATCCATCTCTGTAAAGATGTCTTTTTCTTTTTCACTGCCTTACATCTATTTTACAGCTGTCAGCAGCAAAGTGGATTACAAACTTTCCTGAAACCAAATTCTCTTTCCTTTTATTGCCTTGTGTTATATTTAGAGACATTGTTAAACAGTAAGTTCACGACAAAGACAGAAATGCATTATGCCTAGAAGTGATGGGTCTGTGAGCTTTTATTTTTTGCATCTACAATTCTCAAAGGCACAACATTACTGACAAAATTTAGCAGGGACAAGCTATCAAATAGAGTGCAGTTGCAGAAATAGCACATGAACAGATAAAAATATTTCTACCTACAGAACACTGTGCTCAGCAGATTCTATCTTCTGAAATGCTGAATATTTCAGAAACTTTGATCAAAATCTAGTAAAAGAATTCATTTTGAGTGATGGCATTTCATAGAGTGCCATGGTTTAACCCCAGCCGGCATCTGAGATTGCTCTTATGAGATTCCTACTGTGATCCCTGGTCTCCAGACTTCTGCTTCCTTCACAAAGAAGGATTCATACTGTATTCCATTATCATTATTGCTCTAGTGGCATGGACTTGATTTTGGAGGGTGTCATGTTTTTAACAGGGTGGAGGGAACCCTAAGCCCAAACGCCAGATAACCTTATTTCCAGGTAGGCTTGTAAACCAGTGCAACTGTAAACTTCAACAAATATGCAGTAACCACACATTAGATTCAAATCCTAAGTAGTCAAATTAGTCTGAACAAAAAACAACCCCTATTTTGTCCCCCAAAGTAACATTTGACACAGTAATCTTTACTGTAACCAATCTTTACCATGATATGACAGGAATCTTCATGCAAGTGTACTACTCTGCCCTCTCTAAAATGCTATAAAACATTAATGTCTATTTTGACGAGCATCAATTTTTTCTAGTTTTGTCGTCAGAGCTGTCTATTCATTTATATAAAATTTTCAGCAGATTCATAATCTGTTACGTTGCACTAGTCCGAGTCCTACTGATTTCACAGTAATCTATGTTGGGATGAGTGACATATGCACCCAGTCTTCTCTATGGATTGAAACAGAGGACAGGAAAGGAAGAGGTGAGTAACAGAAGCAAAACTATCACTGATGTTTTGCATATACTCTGAAGATGGTCATAAAAAGAGTATAGAGCATGATCTTCATTATCAAGGAGTTAACATTTTTTCTCTGGTATACAAATCTAACTCCTAGAGATTTGCATATTTTCAGGACCGTGGTACTGCTCTAGGGATAGATACAAAATTGAAGACCTGATTCAATTTTTTATGAAGCAATTTTTTTGCTGGATTGCACAGTTTGACATAGCATTGAGATTTCTGCACAGCTCTTTTTCTTTCTAAACACTTTTGAACTGATTTTCAGTGATAGACATCTGCATTTCTTCATCATGTCTTACTTTCACTTTTCCCCAGTAATGTTAACTGTCTCAGACCTATCAAATCCACAATATTAAAGCGATTGTTACGAATCCGTCCCTTTTTATTGCTCTTTCCTCAGCACAGTTCTGTAGAAAAGAAGCTGATGTCATTTATCCCTACAGTGGCCTTTCAGCTCAGAAGTTCCAGAGCACAAATGATGTTTATTCATATATTCATTTATCTTCTAGCCAGTTGTCACATTTTGCAAGAAAAAGTATAGTAAACTATGCCAGCTCTTTGTCACACTCTCATCCTAGGAGTTTTCCCTCTGGAGTTGCCACAGCAAGTGCAGAGGCCTTACCTCTGCATCTGAGTTCTTACCTAATTGACTATAGGAATCTTAGTAACCAGAAGACAGTAAAGTACTGAAATATTTCTATACAGCATTTTTAGTCAGGAAATCATCTGAAGGAAACATGAAAAAAGTGAGGAATGCTCCCCTCCTTTCTCTCTGGAGCAGATGACATGCATTTTACCTGTCCAGCTGAATCCGAGATGATCAGCAATGTGGGCCAGTCTTTCCTCTGTCCTCTCCTGATCATCCTGTCGATCTAAAGGTCAAAGAGAGCCACAAGTTGCCTTTTACAAGTTGAAAATCGTTTTCATAGGTGGTATAGCCCAAGAGGCAAAGTGCTTTTTTTCCTAACTGCTATAATCTAAAGGTGGACAGGCTGTTACAACTGGGTAACTGCAGTGAGGACTGTAAATTGCCAGGTTAAAAAAAAAAAAAAAGCTTGATTTTCCAAAAAGCACAGGACTATCTACATTTTCCATTTGAAAATCAGGCTTTCATGTGAAAATCTAAACAAGGACTGAAGTGCCTACTGTGCCTATTTTGGCCAAGTATTTTATTCTACAACTTCATTCTAACATTAAATTGAAGACTTCAACTAAGTCAAGTTTTCCATGCCTCCTTAGTAAACGTCAAGGTTGAAAAATTTATCTGGACTGGTGCTTCTAATTATGTTATTTCTGTTGCAGGGAAAGTTATGTTCGAATAGTCCATACGGGACTTCATATTATGGTTTGTATTTGAGATATTGTTCATGTAAGTGTCTTTGACCTTTTCAGCTAGGGAATGATACAAAATACTTACAATGAAGGCAAGGAAAAAACAGATGTTCATTTGCCAGTCTTCATTTACTTTGGTAACAATGAGACTGACTGTTCCTCCCATCCCCAAAACTAATTTGAGGATGGCAGAATTTGAGTTTTGATTTTCCCTGAATGCTCACATGGATTGCGATATATCAGGTTCAGAGAATTGCTTAGGGTTAATGATCTATGCATGTTTCATTTTAGCTGCTGGATTTCCATCATGGCTACTCTGTAGGTGAGAGGAAAACCAAGCACCAGAAAACTTGTACTAAAGTTACTGGTGACACAGAATTTTCTTGAAACACAGATAATCAAAAAAAGGAACACGAAACACTAAATTGTTTAAAACTTCCAGAGATTTCTTTGTGTAACAACTCAGAAGAAAATAAATTTGCCTGCTCCATTTAAATCAATGCCCAAATACTTCATCATTAGTAAAAATGAATAGTTAAGAACAGCGCCAGGGAAAGCCAAAAGCCAAAACGTGCATGACCTAAGCAATCAGCTTAATGGTAAAACAATACATATTTTTAGAAGTGTTTTTTTTGTATTAAGGTAACACTTCCCATAAGCATTCATGGTTTGCAATCTTGAGATTGTTTCAGAGACAAGAAAAACACAGACACAACACACAAAACCAAACACAGCTCACGGGGGAAAAAAACCCACAACTAGCCACCAAAAGCTTAAAAGAAAATGCCACACACCTTGCACATATATACAAACATACATACGCACACACACCCCAAAGAAAACAAAAAAACCAAAAAGTTTAATTCATGACATGCGTCGCACAGGGAATCCCAGTCGTTGGCAAATACCTTCAGCATGGTCATGGACATTTTCATCAGGGATACGTTCAATCTGAGTCTCTACAGACTCATCCCAAATGGGTCTGGTGTCAAAGATGTCTTCAGGAACTGACTGCTGAGTCTCACTGGATGGCACATTTTCAATAACTGAAACTTCTAGGGCGCTACTGCTTTCATCATCTGAAACTAATTCTTGTTCTCTCTCTGACTGCGTAAGTCTTTCCACTAATTTAGAAGCTTCGTCACTAATTTCTTCAAAGAATTCTATGGAGTTTTTGTACAGGTCAAAAAAATGTTCCTTACTTTCTTTTGTGGGACTAAAAGCACTGCGGGAGGCTGTGGTGCTTCTGCTTTTAACTGGCAACCGCGATGAAAATACCTTGGGTCTTGCTGTCGTTGCCTCATCTGAGTCTAGCTCAAGCTTCATCTCTCTCTCCCTCTCCCTGGTCTCTGCTTCTGCCTCAGCGTAACTCCTAGCTTTTATTGAACGTTTAGTCTTCGGGTCCATGGGAATATTTGCATCAGATTCAGATTTACTTCGGTTATCTTGTTTCATAGGTAGTTTGCTTGTCATGTCAAGAGCTTTGGGTGACTCTAGCTTGCGGACAGATGTGTCTGAGCATGTATATTGTTGTTCAGCTTTTTGGAAAGCTGCTTTGACAGGAATTTTAGACTTTGGTTTTGCTTGGTCATCTTTTCCTTCACACTGCAAACTGTCTAGGAGGCTGTCTGTGGGAAGGCTCTCATTTTCCAGTTGTTGCAAGGATTGCGATGCAGCAGCAGCTGTTCTTACAGGAATTTTAGATTTGTTTTCACAAGAAGGCACTCTCTCCATTAGAGCAGTAGGGATTTCAATCACAGATCTCTGTTCCTCTGGTGAAGAGTCTGGGGACTCCTCACCCTGTTCAGAAAAAACTAATCTAGTGACTTCAGAAAAATCTAATTCATCTTCTCCTACAGACTGCTCAGGAGAGATAGGGCAAGGCACCTGACTGACATCAACGAAGTCAGTCTCCATTCGGAAGAGGGGCTCAGCTTCAGAGGCAGCAGTTTCTTTCTTTGGCGATTTTGAAGAAGCTGAAATACCCATTTTGATTGGAATTCTGGATTTAAGATCTGCTTTTGTGGTGCCTATGCTGACACCTTCACTTGTCATTTCTTCTGATTTATCACTAGACTCAGATGCTAGGGGTGAATATTTCAACGTATCTTTTTCTTGTATATCCGAGTCCTCTGATTCTGAAGGTGAAAACGGATCTGGTGAGCTCTTCAGCTTAGAAGACTCCACCTCTGCTGCTTCTTTCACTTCTTCAGATAAGGAAACTTCTTCCTGAGGCTGCTGCCCCATTTGGAAGAAGTGAAAGTTTTCATCTGGATAGTTCCTTTTGGTCATGTCAATGGCTCCACTTCTAGTCATTTCAAACAACTTTCCTTCCTGAAAAAGAAAAGGATTTTGTTCACTAAGTGGTGTCCCTTCTTCGGTGGGTGTTCTGGCCGGTGTTGTATCAGGTGTTGTGCCTTGTGATCGCCTGTCTACCATCAACCCAAATATCTTTTGTTCCTCCTCTTTCACCCGAGCTTCAAAAGCTTCATCATCTTCACGTATTTCACTCCACATGTCAGAATCCACATCAGTTTTAGTGATGACAACTTGACTGATCAATTTCTCTGCTTCATCTCTCACATCCTCAAGGGCAGATTCAGCTAATTTTGTACAATCTGATGCTGAAGATCCTTGTGACATTTTCTGAAATGCATCCTCTGGTTTTGGTTCTATTTCCATATATACTTCCTCTGAAGAGTGATATTCACTACCTGTGTCTCTGCTAAATAAAGCTTCACCAGTCTGATCTTTTCCTTCTTCAAAGGAATAGTTTTCCCTAGGTAGCAGACTTCTACCAGATCCTACCTTACTTTCAGAGTCAGTAAAGAAATGTTCAGAAGACACATTTTCATAAGGACTTACTACATAAGGAGCACTACTTTCAGCAGCATCTGCTACACAACCTTCTAGTTCCGTTGTTTCAGTGGTAAGGGATGAATACTCTGGTAAGGCTTCCTCAGCATGAATATCGCTTTGAGATGTTTTAAAATCTGTATCTGCTTTTCCCAAATCACTTTCCAAAGCAGAATGGTCAGTGGTACCATCTTCAGCCAGTTTGCCATCTTGTGGTACAGAGTACTCAGTGGTACTGTGTCCACAAGAATTATCATCTACTTTCTCAGACACAGCCCCTGTAGAAATGAGATCTGTGTGTGTTAACAATGCAGTGGTTTTGACATCTTTTTCAGTAGTATCATATTGCTGTAGTGTTAGCGAAGACTCAACATGAACTTCTTTTTGAGAACTGTCACCAATGGAATGACACAGAGTACCCCCGGATTGTGTGACTGGGGCATTGGGACTAACTGTTTCACTGTCTTCTGTACTGTCAGCATTTGATTCATTAGTCACTGCTGATACACAACGATCAGAATAACAAGTGCCTGATTCTGTTGTGGAAGCCTTACAGCTGTCCCCAGGGATAATTGGTTCCTCTTTGTCATCTTCTGTTGGCTTATCCTGTTCTGCTTTAACTGCATCTATCCTGACAGAGCATTGTTTTGAATCAATGGGTTGAAAACCTCCTTCGTCGGGGCTAGAACTGGAGTCAATGCTGGATGGTAATGGTGAGGGTGGCTGGACTCTGATCACTGGCTCCATTAAGAGGCCTGAGTCAGCTTCTTTTTTTAGCTGAGTCAACTCCGGCTCACTTTCTGAAGAGGAAGAACTTTTTCTAGGTTCAGCTGCAGACATCACCACTGTAGGTATATCTTTTTCTTCTACAGCTATTGACTCTGGTTCTTCAGCTTCACACGCAGCTTTTGAATCAGCAAGTACAGAAGATTCATCTTGCTTACAATCCTTTTTGTAATCTCTCTTCTGTTTTGCTTCTTGTTCTAATTCATCAAACATTTTGATTTTGGTCACCATTTTAAACATCTCCTCTTCAGGGGTGAATCTCTTCTTTGGTTCACTTTCTGGATCATCCTCTGGTTCCTCATTGACTTCAGGGATCACGGCCGACTTTGGTACGTTTGACAGTGCCTGCGAGTCTGCCATTTTAGGTGTGATTTCATAGCTAATTTCTTCAGAACTAGGAGTTTCAGGTGAAAGAGGACTTTTCCCTGAACTCTCCAGGAGGGATGTTTGCTCTAGACTGTCATCATCAGCACTTCCCTCAGGGTCACGGAGAATCCTGGAACGCACCGATGCCAGCTCTGGGCAGGTTTCTCCTTTGCTAAGGACAGACTGAAGAGGACCCTGCCCCAAAATACCAGCCTTCACTGTTTGTTCTACAGGGCTACTTTCAAGGGAATCACGGCAGGGAGACTCTTTCATAGGACTGGGCTCCAAAGAATCAGGCGTTTTGTGTGATGAGTTATCTTCTAGCACTGGGCTTGCTTCCAGTGAGTCTTTATGAATTATAGCCAAAGAGTCATCTGCAACTGGGCTAAAGCTTTCACTATCGTGGCTAGCAAGTGAAAGTTCCAATTTCTGGGGACTTCTAACCACAACACGGTGTTCACAGGTTATATATTTTTCATTTTCTAAAGCAGTGTCATGTGTTTCAGAAGCCTTAGTTAAATGTGCACTGGTTCTGGATTCTTTATCCCTGCTAATATCTTTCATAATGGAAGCTGAGCTACTTTCTTTATCAGCCTCTTCTTCAGAGGCTGTAGGTACAAGCTCTTCTGATACATGGTCAGAATGAGACTGACTAGTCTCAGTAACAGCATCTAGCTGTCTTTCAGTAATACCTTTTTCATCTTCCTTTGGAGACAGTTCCTTTGGAGAATATGTTTCTGCTGTTGCGTGTGCTCTAGCTGCTTCTTTAGCTTCTTCAATTTGCCCATCAGTTTTCTTTGGTGAGAATGAAAGGCTTTCAGGGCTTGTTTCTGGAGTCTCTGCCAGACCCTCATGCTTATAACTTTCCTCAGAGCTGATCTGAGGGGTTCCGTCAAGTAGGCTACCTGGAGAATCAGCCACACCTTCATGTTTAAGGCTCTCTGAGCTCCCATCAAAAGCAGCACTTTGCAGAGAAAGCGCAGGAAGGAATCCATCTTTCACATACTCTGTGGGAAAAGCAACACTGAAAGGACTGGTCAGTACTTGCTCTAAGTTAAGCTCTCCCTCCTCTGTCACTGAAAGGTGTCGGAACTGTTGATATTTGTCATTATCCTCCAGTTCTTCTTTAATGACATCAGAAAAGTCTGTTGAGGTTTTTCTGTCAGGGCTGATCTGGAAGTCAGTATCTCCTTGGTCATCAGAAGTCCTGCCCTTTACAACCGCTGTATCTTTGGCACTTTCATCATCAAATACTGGAGGCAGAGGTTCCGTTAGTTTTTTGGTGCTCTGCTCTTTTACCTGGTCTTTACCTACAGCTTTCTTGGTAATTTCAACAGTAGAAATTTGCATTTTTCCTTTTTTTGATTGCGGCTCTTTCTCTGTTTTTAATATCGTGCTTTGTTTGTCCTTCTGTTTGTCTGTCTTGTGGCTTGATACTCGCCTCGTTTCACTTTGTGAAGCGATTGTTTTTCTCCGGGTTGTTTCCTTCTCAGGGAGCTGTTGCTTCTGTTTGACAGATTTGTGCTCAAACAGTCCAGATATATTCTTGGATGGGTCTTGACCTGACTGGAAGGCTTTCATCAGTTCACGAACTGACATGGTCTCTTCAAGTCTTTCTGTCTTAGAAGAAGGTGAAACAGGCGGTTGTGTTTTGTGTGCTACTGTTTTTTTGACTTGTACTGGTCTTTTAGAAGCCTTTTCAGAGGTGCCTTCTTTTGTTTGAATTCTGACAGGAAGTTTTGACCTTATTTTTTGTTCATCTTCCACTCGCTTCTGAAGAGCTTTAACTTTATCTTTTATTGAGCCAATGGGAGTTTCCTCTATAACAGGGGATACAGCTTTAGCCTCAGGAGCAGCTGTCAGTGTTAAGCCAGGTTCCTCACCTAGTGACTCATCTGAAGTGAGCTTCGTTGGTCCTGGTTGTTGTTCACTGCTGTGCATCTTACCTTCCTTTTGCTTTTGCTTGTCTCTTAATTTTGTCCTAACCGGCTTTTTAACTTCTAAGGCTGGCTTGTGTTGCTCCTGCGGACTTAGCGTTTCATTTGTTGGAGATTCTCGTCCTTCTTTTTCAGAATCCCTGCTCATTACTACAGCTTCAAATCTCTCTTCTATTAAGTCTTCTTGTAAGGCTTGTGGCTGTACCTCATGAAGAGAAACATACGTTTTTAAATCCTCTGTAAGGTAATCTACCATTCCTGTCATGTCTGGCTTCTCCAATTTTGTTGTTCCTTTGTCTATCCTGACTTCTACACAGGGAGGTTCAGTGACTTCTAAAGGAGCATTTCTTCTGGCCTCTTCAATTTCTTCATCGCTGACAATGACCCATTCTTCTTCTACCAGTTCTTCTTTGGAAAGGGACTTCTGCAAAACATGTTCTTCTCTGGTATAGGATCCACCCCTCAGAATTTCATTTACTTTTTCTAAGTCTTCTTTCACGCTTTCAACTATTTCAAAAGGCTCTCCTGGCTCTTCTTCTGTGGGTTTTCCAAGATCTTTCACTCTAATGGAGCCTGACTTATCAGAAGGGTCAGTTGTCAAGATGGCAGTCATTTTGATCAAATCTTGTTTCATCTCAGAAACTTCAGACAACAGGTCTGGACTGGCTAGTACGGGGACTTCATTAACCAGATGGCTTTTCAGGATAGATGTTTCTGTAGATTCTGTCTCGTCATCTTTGATGCGAATGAAAAACATTGAAAGTAAAATGGAAATCAAAAATAGAGATTGAAAAATGTAATCAGGACTGAAAATGACAGTCTTTGGTTGCAGTGGTAGGAAGGTCAACAAAATGGGCTGGGAATGGTGGATCCACAAGATCTGAGGGTACAACAGCAAAGCAAAGCTAAC
>Ga0065711_1050645_pt1 | contig 10729 bp, 4 predicted proteins | sample Hoacrofraction12_FD_59098 | JGI IMG/M metagenome (GOLD analysis project Ga0065711, IMG submission 59098) | Hoatzin crop microbial communities from Cojedes, Venezuela - Epithelial fraction 12 v2 (version 2) | ecosystem: Host-associated > Birds > Digestive system > Esophagus > Crop | place... | reverse complement strand
CCTGGGGGACCAAAACTCTCAACTGGCAAACACTATTATAGTCTCATTCACATATAATTCAATTGTTTCCTAGAATAAGATGAAGAAATGTGGCTTTTTTTTAAAAAAAAAAAACAACTTAATATTGCACACATCCGCAACCCCAACTTCTGCAAAAATACTTTGTTATCACCACTAGGGCACGGAAGACGCATAGCATAAGGGGAAGAGACCATCTGTCTTAATTTCCTCCAGTTAACTGGTGGTCAGACTAGCCCAAATTCAAGACTTCACAAAAATTCAGTTTGCAGAATTTCAGTTTGCTTTTATCACCCAGATCTTCAAACATTTCTTTAAGTGCAGGTATGAGAGCACAAAGGCAAGCCCAATCGCCCAGTATCAGCAGGTGGTGGCTCCACGCTGCCTGTGCAGAAAGGGGAGCAAACTGATGCTGAGCTCTCCACACCCCAGACAACTACCCATAGCCACAGGGCTGGAGCATGAAAGCCAGAGATGCTACAACATCAATTTTATGACCCTAGACACTAAAAAATAATCTAGAACTCCCTCATAAATTTACTATTTTTCACTAAATAGCTGGTGCATCGAAGAAGACAAGAAGATTGAGCAGACATAGGTAAGCCCATTTTCGGCTATATCCTCACTGTTTAATAATACCCGTTCCTTTTTAACAATACATTAGTGGAAATCCAGGAGCAGATCTGCAGTCATAGACCCCTCCTCTCGGTACAGAAGACAAAGCTCCTGTGCCTTCACAGTGGATCCCCGACAGATTCAGTGCAGCAGAACAGTGCTGAACTCCCTGCCAGGAGGCCAACAAGTACCTGCACCGTGCTGTATTAACAGTATGTTTACCTGAGATACCTTGCTAATTTGTACCCTCCCCAGACAGTTGTCTGGTAACATGATTTTATACATTTGTAAGGTAACTCAGAGACCAAACACAAAATGCTGCATTATAGAAATGTACACATACTGTAACACTCCCAGCAGGCACTTGGATTGGCAGAAGGAGGTTGTTGCCACCTTTTTTAGAGTAGAACTTCTCTGAAAATTATGTCTTATTGTGCATTTTCCTTGCAATTCCATTTCTAAAACAGACCACTTAAAAGGTAATATACAACTACTCCAGCCTAACAAAGGTCACACCAGCAGAAAAGAAACAGAAAATTATTTTGTGGACTGACTTAGAACTCATCTGTGGGGATAGGTTAGAATCCTGTGAGGTCACTTCTTTAACCTTAATAATCTTTGTTGCCCAGTTCAGACTGTTCGTCATATGATGCTGGCTACCAAAGTTTAACAAGCTTCTCTGCATTGACAGAAATATGCCTTGTCCTCTGCAGAATCAGATATAATGAAGTTGCTCATTAAAAATAATGAGCTGCTTTAGTAATAAACCCTGATCTACAGCTTCAGTCTGCGGAATATCTTATTTTCAATTGAAACATAATTAGATGCAATTGAGGTCCCCGAGTTGGGATATTAAAGGTAACTGCAAAAATCATACTTAATTATGAAAACTGAATACACTGAGACTTTCAAAGACTCCTATGGAATACCTATAGTGTTGAAATATTGGTAAATATTAGTTAAAAGAAATTAATAATGCCAAAATTATTGAGCAATAGTCCTTAATTGGTTATAGAACTAGCGTTACAAACTCAAGCCATTACATTTACACCCAACTGCCTGAGGACAATTGTTTACATATTTAAAGTTAATAGTTTGAAATTCAGCAGTGTTAAGTTCAAATGATTTCCACTGACACCAGTAGGAATTGCAAAAGTCTGACACTGATAAAATCCAGGCCCTTAATTTACGCACACAGCTAAAAATTGTTGGTGCCAAGTACACAAAGATAAAGACATTCCAGCCACAGGATGAAAGCAAAGATCCAGAGATAGGTACCGATGCAAGGAGGCAATATCCAAAGATGACGTAAACCAAGCTTGTACCAGTCACTGTCTTTGCATGAGGTCAACCACATAGCATGGCCAACAAATGACAGTAATGCACATCGGAGAGTCTCTAAGCTGCTGCTTATCACCACCAGCATTGTGAAGTCAAAATGAATTTTTTGAGTGACAATAACATTTAAGAGCAGCTAGCTCTTAAAAGCAATAGCCCAGGCTGTCAAGTCATAGCTCCTGCTGACTTCCAAACACATCTGCACTGACATCCCCTCTGGCAGAATCTCTAACCTTGAGTCTCATCCTTCCCTCTAACAGCTGCTCCATTCACACAAGCACACCCACCATTGCTTGGTACCAAACAAACGCTGCAAATTTTGGAGGTTGAGGTGGTTCTGGAGGGGATTTTTGTGTGTACTGCTCCTTCAAATATCCTGTGTCTATACAAAATATGAGGACTGAGCATAGCCTTAAAATGCCTTAATACAGTCTGTGAACTTAACTGTAAATATTTGTTTAATGCACAAGATAATGAATTACCACTCTCAGAGACAGAAGTCCACCAAATAAAAATTCATCACAATAGATTACCTTTAACATCCAAGCATTTCTGCTGCGATCACCAAATCTGCAAATTAGTGCCAAACTTATTGCTGATTTTCCATAAAGACTTCGGAAGAAACAGATTGAAGCTATTTTCACACTCAGAGCTGAAGAGTACTGAGAATACGTTCAGTTGTGATGAGATCAGGAAAAGGCAATGTAGCCGGTGTTAAACCATACGGCACGTGGGGCACTCTGCATCAGAAGGTGCTAACGCTAAAGAACCTTTTAGTATGTTCAGAACTACCCAGACTTAAGATGTCTGTTATTGAAATGTAGCCTACAATGTCCACCTGAACTGTGGGACCCTTCAAGTCTCCAGGTACATGCCCTGAGCACATCTAGACTCCCAGGGTGGGAGGAGGAAAAGACTACAAGGTAGCCATGACATGTTCCTGAAATAACTCTTGACATAAGCAATGCAGAAATTAGAAATAGCCTCAGTCAACATTCTGCAGCCTCCTGATTTTTAAGACAACCCTGTACCACTGCACAAAATAATGTGATGCAGCTCTCCCAAACCACTAAGTAGTTTTATGAAGATCATTCCTCAGTGCTGAATAAGAAGGAAGAGATCTTAGAGCATGGGCCAATAAAATAATCTTCCCAAACTTTTATATGAGCAACTGAAAGCACTGTTCTGTCCTCAAGTATATAGCTCGTTCTTCTCACCCACAGCGTCTGCACAATGCAGCTAAGGATACCAGGCAAAAACAGTACGTGCTGGTTTTGACTGGAGTTAATTTTATTCATAGCAGCTAGTATGAGGCTATGTTTTGGACTGGTGCTGAAAACAGTGCTGGTAACACAGGGATGTTTTAGTTATTGCCAAGCAGTGTTTACACAGAGTCAAGCCCTTTTCTGCTTCTTACCCTGCCCTACCAGCAAGGGGGCTGGGGGTGCACATGAAGCTGGGAGGGAATATGGTCAGGACAGCTGACCGCAACTGACCACAGGGATATCCCAGACCATATACATCATGCTCAGCATATAAAGCTGGTAGAAGCAGGACAAAGAAAGGGGGACGTTCGGAGTGATAGCATTTGCCTTCCCAAGGAACCATTATGGATGACTGAGCCCTGTTTTCCTGGAGATGAACACCTGCTTGCCTATGGGAAGTAGTGAATGAATTCCTTGCTTTGCTTTACTTGCCTGCACGACTTTTGCTTTAGCTATTAAACTGTCTTTATCCCAACCCACGAGTTTTCTCACTTTTACCCTTCCGATTCTCTCCCCCATCCCCCTGTAAGGGAGTGAGTCAGTGTCTGTGTGGTGCTTAGTCGTTGGCTGGGGCTAAGCCACAACAGTCCTTTTTTGGTGCCCAACGTGGGGCTTGAAGGGTTTGAGATAACAGTAGATTTGATTGGAATGTGCTAGATTGAATCCATAGCTGTTATTGCTGTTTAGTTATTAATTGACAGGCTCCTGTGCTTGCCATGGGGCTTACTTGCGTATTAAAGTCTACTGCTCGTTTGTGGCAAATTTTTGCTTTCACTGCTTGCTGTAGTGCTGTACTTGCTCATCACCTTACTCTACTGTACCTGGGAACATTTTGGTAACAGCAGTGGCCATGCACCCAGGCTGGCAGATGGGCAGGGCATCGCTGCTCTTTCTGTGCTGCTGTACAGGACAGGCTGGAACTCCAGCGTGAACTCAAGTCAAAGGGACTGTGACCTGTGGATGAGTCCATGTGGGAACAGGACACCCTTAAGGGTCTGCGGCCATGAATAAGTCCACAGCAGAACAGGTGCACCTCAAAGTGACTGTGGCTCTGGATGAGTCTGTGCCACAGCAGGTATACCCCTGGAGAGACTGCGGTTCATACATAAGGCTCCACTTGGAGCAGGTACACCCCTAAGGTACTGCAGTCTGCAGATAAGCCTAAGCCAGAGCAGCGGAAAGGGAGTTCATTGCAATGTTAAACCCTATGGTCTGGTCCAAAGAGACCAGGGGTGAAGATTGTAATGGAAATACCTTTAAACTGTTGTAACCCATGAACTGAGTCGCATGTTACAGGAATCACTATAGCAGGAACCACTTGAACTAGTGGAGGACAAGCCTTACAAGAAGCAGTGTAAGTGCAGCAGTGACCCAACCTGAGCGGGCTTTGGTGCCCACTAATTCCACACAGCACACCACGAAACAGTTAAAAGGCATGAAAGCTGGAACAGCTGCTGAAGACCATTTCAATAATTTATTCACTTTTTTCTAGCTTGCAGAATCTCTCACAAACATTTTAAACCTTGTAATCCTCTTTGCATACGAGCATGAAAAATGAACAGGTGTTCTAGCTAATGTACTTTCAGTTTTGACAATTTGTATACTTAATTTAAAATAAAAGTGCCTATCAGAAATATAAAAGACTGAAGTCACCAAAGGATACAGCTGAACATCTATTTTGTAGCAATGGAAGCAGAGATGAATGTAAGATTGTTAACTCCTATTACATACACTGCGTAAAGTTAGCAGCATGTACAGAGTTTGATACAGTGGGCAAAAATGTAAGCACACCTACATATTTTTGCACATTTTTAAAGGGTGTTTTTACTTTTTATGCAGTGGACTTTACTGTACATTTTGTAGGTCATAATTAATCGAAAATGCAATTTTATCCCTTCTTAATCTTCATTTTTCAATCTTCTGCTTTTTAATCATTTGCTTCATTGACCACTCACTTGGTTAATTTCACTGAATTATTATATCGAGCCACAGAATATTATACTTTTATCAGTGAGCTCAGAAAGGTAGCTCATTATAGAACTTTAATGTCTTTAAAATAGACTTTTGCTTTAGCCAGGAAACCTTATAAAAATGTTCTACAACATTTACCATGGATTGGGTGGCAGACCTTGGTTTTTTGTAGTAATTGAAATATTAAATTTTTTTAAAATAAAAATCAGTGTATTGTTACCATCACATACATATTCATTACAACACAGAATGAAAAAAGCCTCAGAACGTGACCCTTATGTATCCAAACCATTTAAAAGTTCTCCAAGATTTTAACTTTTTCATGCGCCTCCTTTACTTTCATGTCAGGCTGTGCTAGCTTCGTTACAGCCCTCAGTACATCAAATTATATACATACACTCACCCAACTCCCAGAAAAAGGGATTGCAGAGAGTCTTCTAAATGTGCACTGCCATCAGAAAGAGGGGACATCAGTGGACAGCTCAGGATCCTTGCTGTAGCGCTGCACAAAGGACACAGGCAAAGCAGAGAACCAGAGACAGGTTCCCTGACGTTTTCAGACAGAAAGAGAAGAGCAGACATTAAAGGAACCTACGAGCATTGCAATAAGGAAAAGAACTTTGGGCAGCTGAAAGAAAAAGCAAGATCTGAGAGGTAAAAAGATCACATGAAAGACCTTGGAAGAAAATAAAGACGCGTGTTAGGAAGAGAGACAATTATGTCTTCCCTCACAAGGAAGTAAACAGAGCTACAGGCTACAGAAGCAGCAAACAACTGTTTATGCTACAGGTAGTAGGGAAAAACGGGGATTTGAAGAGAAAAGACAAACAAGGAAAAATAATCAGAAGGTGAAAGCATCTTAAAGAACCTTTTCTCTGCAATAATGGAGCACCCTCCTTGGGGTTCTCAACTGCAGAACAACAGAAGAGAGCAAGACACTGAAAGAGAAAGCACATGGAAGAAAATAAGAGATCCAGCAACACTTAAAGAGTTATTGAATGCACAAACTTCTTTCCTTTTTGCCTCCTTAGCAATACAGGTATTTGCAAAAGAACAAAAGTTAAAAAGGATTTCGGTCAATATGTTTACTTCAGGTAGACAGCTATGGAAGTGGCATTCATTGAGGTTATGTGATCATAAACTCAAGAGTTATATTTGTAGTTGAGTGAAGATACAAACTTGCACACCCACCTCCTCTCCACTGATCTCACACATGAACTCCAAGGCTACAATTAACATTTCTGTTCCTACTGCAGCAACCTTAACCTACTGTACCACCAGGAAATAACCTGCCAAGAAATAGACTAAGGCAATCTTCATAACATTATTCCTCCCTTTCAATAAATTGTTTGTCACCTCTAAATTGTTTGATTCTCTCAAAGGTTACATACGTCTCTACAAATGACCTAGAGGAACTTACTCATCTCCAGATTTACCATAGCTGAGTTTTACTAGTTATCCCCAATTCATAAACTGCGATTCATGCGTTATCTGTTGAGGAGGTCAGTTCTACTACGTTCAAAAATTTTTTATACAGCCATAAGGATTTGATGTTAGAAGTTTGTGAAACTACTAATAACCAAAACCAGAGGCTCCAGAATAACTGCAACCCAAAATGTCTGCATGTGTATTTTTACTTTAAAGCTTATGTCATAATATACATCACACACTAGCTGGCTGTAATGAATAAGTATTAACAAAAAAAACACTACCAGATGAGATTGCAAATTGCAGTTACTGTCATATTATATATTGCAAACATTATTGTTAAATAATACATAACTTATTTCTCAGGAAAATATATTGGACTAGTTGGTTTTTAGTTTTGCATTTAGTGTTTCCTAGCCCACAGAGAACTGAAGGAGCTATAACTGCTTTATTTTAATGCTGCTTTTCCTTTTGGCAGACAAACTTCTGAGGTATTAGAAGCCAGAAAGTATTAAAACTTTCGGTCATCTTCAAACAGAAAAGGATAAAGAGAGAATTTACAGAATGTAGTAGAGCAAGGTACAAAGATCCCAACAGGACTTCAAACTTATTACAGTACAACCATGCAGCTCAGTGAAGTACTGTTTCTTAGTTCAAGGCCCGAATGCTATATAACTATATTTTCTCAGTATTACGCTTAAGGTAATTAGCTTATCTCCCAGCAGGATGTAGCAGCTCAGTCACAGCTTTGCTTGGACCGATTTCAGCTCCAAAGCTGCGTTAATAACTAGCTCAGAAAGTACAGCATGGTCAAGCCCAAAGCTTGGCAGATTTTGAGAAGCAGCAGCCCTGGGCTGTGTCTGCTTCCAGTATCCTCAGCGAGAGCAGATTCAAACCAATGCAGAGCAGTACCACGCTCCAGACCCCAAAGCTTCAGGCCATAGACAGAAGTTTCAGTTGAGAACCACCCAACATTAGCACTTCATGGGAACCAGGACTTGTTTCCAGCCAGATTAAAACACAAACTCTGCTTTCATCAGTTATGTATCATAACTACAAATATAAATGTAATTTCACCTTAAAACAAATTTTAAATCTCTAAACAGCCTTTGAAGAACCCACACATTTATATCAATATGCAAACCTTAGAGACCTGACAGAAATAGTGCTAAACCACCAGGTTTCCAGTAACCAGAAAACTCAATGCCAACGCAATCCTCGAAATTGTAGCATTCAGGCAGATTTCGGCTTAAACCTTGAGGAGATTAAGTGTTTCCTTTTCTGTGAAATCACAGCAAGTCTTCACATTCACATAGGACTAGGCTACCTAAACGTTAACAAATAGCTGTCAGAGGAAGGGTCAAACAGGATTATCGCTGAAGCAAATTCAGATTTGCCTGTGTCTGTTCTATTCAGATTCTTTTATGGCATATGAGTATCCTTATTAAAAGCACTCACTAGCAGTGGGATCCTCTTATCCATCCAGAGTTAGAGCTATTACTGACAAAGTAGGTTTTAAAAAGGTGCCACTAGCGCAAGAGCACAGGAGATAACAGCACTCAAAAGCCTGAAGGTTCAAATACGTCAGGAGTCCTGACATGAGCTACAGCCATCTGTGAAACAGTGGCAGCAATGCAATTCTGAGAAGTGATACAGAATCGAGACAAAAAATATTTGAATCTTCTGAATAGGCTGGCAATTCAGTGACTTTTAAAAGGTCCCACTCATTTGTATGCAAGTTTTTTCTGTTAAAGCATTCAGATCTCTGCAAACATTATGTAACTTTATGCTGTTGATCAATTGGTTGGCAAACGTAAAAGCATTTTCAGCAGGATCACATTCTGACAGCGCTATTCTCTGTTCTTCCCAGCACCTTCTCACTAAATACAGCTGAGGCAGCTTTGCACTGAACAGCAGACAGAATCTGGAAGCCAAAGGATACACCAAACAGTAGTCAAATTCAGTGACCACTAACCCTGGGCTGTATGCTGAGATCATATTCTAGCTCATAGGCATTCCCATAACAATATAGCAATCTTCACAGTTCAATATCTGCAAATAATTAAAAAAATAAAAAGAGGCCACTTAGTCCAACCCATGGTGTCGCACCTGCATGATTTCTGACAGACCATAGCAGCAGACTTTACAGCCTTCCCATATAACCTGTTTATGCTTCACTATCCTCACTGTTGAAAGTTTTTCAGAGCATCAAATCTAAGTCTCCCACACTTAAATTTAAACCCATTACCCTCTGTGTCATCCACAGTATATGTAGCTTATTTATTTCTGTATTTTGATGACTCAGGACTAGAGACGCATCTTGCTCCACTTTTTCCTCCCCCTTATAAACTACAGCTCTTTCCTTGTTTCAAGACTTCTAGTTGTTTGCCTCATCCGAATTCTCCATTTCCCTGTATCTTCGAGTAAATATGATGCTCAGAACTGAATGCAGCCTCTTATCACTGCTGAATATAGCAAGAAACCTGCATGCGTCTTATCCAGTACATGTCAACTTACAAACTGCATTATGCAACATCCACAAGGACTTAGACATTGAATGATTTAAACGACTGTCCTCCAAAACAGAGGCTCAGATCTATTCTCAACCAATAATGACAGCAAAATGTTATCAACTACAGATAATTGTAGCTTGTTGCACGAGTTCACACAGGTTCGTGTTACAAAGGCTTACCCCATAGTGCCGTCAGTTTGCACCTTCTGTCATTTTCAAGAGACTAGTAATTGTCAACGCACACTAATAAAGATTCAGCATTTGAAAATACAGAACATTTGGACGACCACATAGATCTGTTAATCTGGTAAAGCATTAAAACAATCTTCAAGGGAGCCACTCATTCTTAAAGACAGATATGTGTACAAAGAGTTTGCTGGGACTACAGCAGAAAAGTACCAAGACACAGTATTCATTTCTACATTTGTTAATGTCATTTTGTGCCTCAGTCAACAGTCTCAATCCTAGGAAATCAAAGTTTTAAAACAACCATTTTGAAAAGCATAGAGTATTTCTGCTGTACAAATAGGTTATTAGAGGCTTAGAAACAGTAGCAGCTAAATCACAGTACTAGCAGGGATAGACTTCAACAGACATGGTGTGCCCATTTACAAATATTGCCAAGTATGTCATACTAATTTGTCAAGTTACTAGAGCTATTATAGGCAATTCACTTATCTGTCCAATTTTACCTAAAGAACACAATTCTTCACACTCATACTCAATTATATAATACGTTAACATAACTTAAAATTCATGTATAAATAGCATGTCTAACCCTGCAAAATCAATAATTCCATTAATAAAATTAGACCTAAATTTCATTCATGTAATATTCTTAGTGCAACATCTATTTAGGTCATTTATTTTATGTTGAAAAGAAATCCAGAAGTGGTCTATTACACTTTTTCCCTCCAAGTAAAGTAGCATCACATGAATGCAATTGATACATTAAACAATGCTATTAAAAGCATTTTAAGCCAATAAATATCAAACCCTGCACATTCTGACTTTTTGCGTATACACATTAAGGGAAAACGTCATAACAGAGTCTATCCAGTATAATCCTACCAGTATATTCCTACTATTCATGAAAGGTAGAAGTGTAAAAAACAAAAAGGCACTTTGTACAGAAGTCCAGAGTAACTTCAGCACAACTGCAACCTGCGCAGTTCAGCATGAGCTACATCCATACTGCATCCCCCTGCTGACTGTCCCTGCTGCTCCCCTTGTGTAGCCATAGGCCATAGCTCCAGGCTTTTCACATTTACATCATTCATGTAACCCATTTAAATATGATTCCCTTTTTAAGTAATAATGGGAAGATGATAAAAATGTTCTTCAGTGTCTAGGTTAAAATTGATTTCTGAAAGCTTAATTTTTCAGTATTATATTTCCAATTTTTTTTAAACCCATTCAATGCTTTTTTCTAATTGAGTAAATTCAATTAGATTCACAGAATCACAGAATCACAGAATAGTAGGGGTTGGAAGGGACCTCTGTGGGTCATCTAGTCCAACCCCCCCTGCTGAAGCAGGGTCACCTACAGCAGGCTGCACAGGACCCCGTCCAGGCGGGTCTT
>Ga0065711_1050643_pt1 | contig 10731 bp, 4 predicted proteins | sample Hoacrofraction12_FD_59098 | JGI IMG/M metagenome (GOLD analysis project Ga0065711, IMG submission 59098) | Hoatzin crop microbial communities from Cojedes, Venezuela - Epithelial fraction 12 v2 (version 2) | ecosystem: Host-associated > Birds > Digestive system > Esophagus > Crop | place... | reverse complement strand
CAACCTGATCTAGTTAGCGGTGTCCCTGCTCGCTGCGGGGGGGTTGGACTAGATGACCTCTAGGGGTCCCTTCCAACCCAAAACTTTCTATGATTCTATGATTCTATGATTCTAGGAGTATGGCGACATAGATGCACTCCAAGTAATTTTAGATCCTTCAGGTTCCTGATTATTTTCTAAATTTAAAAGTTACTTTAAAGGATGTTCACTTAATACTCTGTGATCTGTGCTGTCTGAGAGCTTACATGTGACGGCAGTTCACAGAAGTTACCTCCTGCTCTTATTTTTTTAGTTACAAATAAAATGCAAAGCTCAACACATGTTAGCGGAAGTCCCAGAAGAGAAAACAATAAGCAAAACTATGTAAAAGCCACAGAAGTAATTTGGTTTAATTAAATAAGGCCTAACATTTTTATTTCCCTGATGGATGCATTACCTGAATCAATAGGAATATATACAGACAAAGTGCAGAAGAGTACAAATCCAATCACAAAGTCTTTTCACTTTTGTATTTAACAACAGCAAAATGGATCATCTGGTAATGCTTTCAATTAAAAAATCCCAAAGACGTATTTTGTGTAGATCTATAATGAAACCAAATGCTAAATAAATACTTATTTTCTTGCAATAATCAATGACTGGAGATAACTACCTTTAGTGCAGTTTACTACTGATATTACCGATATAGGCCTATGGTAGATATGATTGTTCTGGTTTGTAATACTGTGTAAGTATTCAAGATCTAATAAAGCAATCCAGAGCTTTTCACCTTTAAAGCTTTTAAAATATTCTGCCCTGTCATTTTATTTCTGAAGAAGAAAATATACCCAAGACTGCATCACGTACCTGTTGACCAAATATCCATATCCAGTGCACACATGGCTACAGCCTCTGGTTTTCTCAGAACAAGGTGCTCACAGTGTGGTTTCATTCTGTGGGTGCCACTGGCGTGCTGTAACCTTACAGCCTTGGCTGCTGCCACCTTAGGGACATTTCCCTGCAACACATGCAGCTGTCCCTTGTGGTGCTCTCAAAGCCATGAGCAACATGTTTCTGCTGCTCACCTCCATGTGATGGGTTACTTTTACAAGAGAGGAGAATGGACCATGGCCAGGACAAACCTGGTATGGTGCTGAGCTCCCTTGGCCAGAGACAGCAGTAACCAGCCCCATGAAGCAGCGGTATCAACCTTCTGCCCATCAGGCTAACAGGACCACCAACAGTCCATGCCACCGAGGCAAAAGGCATGGCTGGGCATAGACTGCTGCATGCATTTGTTCCTGTGAATTCCAGAGACTGGCTGAAACAAGTCTCCCCGTCGTCAGTGCCAGGTACTATACAATGGCCTTTTCTTCCCAAGAGGGACTGCAATGAGAAGTGCTTGCTCATCCATCCACTGTGACCCACCATGAAAACAAACACAACCCAAGTGAAGAAGATGTTGTTCCTCCTTCCAGGTTCAGGTGACAGTTTTGGCTGTCCCACAGGCTCATTTTACCCCCTTGCCTCAGCAGTGCAGGGTGAGCACCTACACCTTAAAAAGAATGAGCACAACTTTAAAGTAGTTATATAGCTGTTCCCAGTTGCCTAAAAGAGTCGCCAGTCACCTACAGGAGATGTTCAGGCAAAAGTTGAGCAATGGCAATTTCCCCTAACAAAGGAAGAATACTGTATATTTTCTTGGAGGCAGAACAAAACTATAATCTTATCCAGCACTTGTATCAGTTTTGTCTACGTGGACACAGTGAAATAAGGCCCTAAAAATCATCCTGACAGTTTTGTAAATAAATAAACTATGAGATCTTATGTGGTATATAATTTTATCTGCTCAGGTGATAGATTTATTGTGTTAATATGAAACATGACTTTAAAAAATTGTGATTGCCTGTAATCTAACCAGCCTTGATAGTATGAACATTTTGCTGTGAGACAAAAATGTGACTCTGAAAAATACCCTAATCTTGTGCAATCTGGAACTTACATGGGAGAGATGTTATCAACATGTATCCAAACATTAGTTACAACTCATGAAAAAAGAAAAAGAAAGAGAGATGTGTATGCAACACTAAGCTGTGTTTATCTGCTTCAAAGCATGGACTCTAGTCCATTGACTGCTAAAGGATGCTTTGTAGGTTTAAAGAATAGTACCTGGTATGAGATTGTGCTCTCTGCTGTGATTGAAAAAAATATTGTACGCAATGAAGTTTCCTCCGGCCTGTTCTCCCCCTCCTTCTTTTTTTTTTTATGCCAAAACAATCAAATAAATATTAACTAAAAAAAAGATTACATTTCCAGCCATCAGCAGACAGATTCCTCTGTATTAAACGTTTCTGTGACTCCACTGACTTCAGTATAGAGACTCATTTTATTGTGGTGCAAAGTGACTCTGCAAATTTCTTCTACAGATTAGAAAGAGAGCTCCGGAGGGAAGGCTAATGCAGCAGCTATCACTAGAAAGGTTCAACAGTTCCACAGAAGAATATAAGATTTAAAAATGTATGAAATCCTGGTAGATAAGGGAAGAACTTTAAAGAGATCCAGGCCACACAATGTGAAAGTAAAGGAACGATCACCGTTTTTGTAAAGCAGCTTTTTAAAGAGAATCTGCTCATCTAAGAAATTATCACATGGCTCAATACATCTGATTAACGTCATATGTTAGTCCATTCCCTTTGAAATGGTTATTCCCCCTGGTATTATTTAGAGAAGATGAAAGCTGGATAACCCATGCTAACTCTTTTTATTTTACTTTAAATAGTGGAGACCATTCCCAAATGCAATGAACTTACATGAAGTAAAAGGCGAACATGAACAAAATGTCAGAAGGAACCACATGTTGCCAACAGATCTACAATCCCTTTACATATAAAGTCTGAACACTATAAACTGTGTTCACTGTCATTATCCAGCAAAGTCTGGTCACAAACCTGTTGCACTGGTTTGCATAAAGGGATCAGTCAAAATGCTCCAGTGACAGTACTTTGTATGTATGCCTATGCTATAGGGTACTCATAACCACAATTGCCAAGTTTTCACTGTAACAGAAGTCACATTTCTTAGTCCATAGAGAGGTATTTACTACCTTTAAATTTTGAGCTTGTGGCACCTACTTTAAGCACATTATTAATATTACCTTAAGGAACACGAATTATCACTGGTTCCTTCTGAAACATCATTGGTTTTCGCTGACCTGAAGCAAAGGCACTGGAGGGCACTAAGGGCTTACACTGACCAGCCTTGGGGCAATCTTATAGCCTTCTTTACAAACTTCGGAAAATCCGGTTTCAAAACCTAATTCCTTCTCTGAGCAACAGTCACCGGTAAGAAAAACTTTCAAATTAGGTGTTGTTTTCCAGCTGGCTAGAACTGCCAAAGAAGAACTACAGCCAGCACACCTGTGTTCAGAAGGCTGAGGTTTCATGATGGATTACACTGGATCATTTGATGGATCAGTTTAAGACATGGTTAAGCTGGGTGTGATCTTTGTGAAATAAAGAGGAGTATAGGGGAGGTTTTTGTGCCTTTGCTGAGCATGCCACTTAAAACACCTTCGTTCCCCAAGGAAGCCACTGTGGAAGGTGGCCTTGCTGGCTGGTGTAGCCTCTTGCTCTTAGCCTTCCACTCTGGTATGCTCGGTGGCTTATTTGCTCTCTAGGAAATTATTTGATTAGCTATGTTTTTTCTCAAGTATATGACTGGCTGCCAGTGGATCGCAAGTCACACACATGAACAGCTAACTTGCCTCCCTGGACCTTCTCCTGCCACACCATATTTGAGCAGGCAAGAGAGGGATGGGTGATGACTGTAGTTCAGGTTAAAAGGTGGCAAGAATCATGAAAATATGTTGATGTTCACAGGCAGGGAAACAGTATTCACAGGGCTCACTTATGAGCTTGGCCCTTGTGTGTTCCATTGGTGAATGAATGCAGCTTTCCTTAACTGTAAGGAAAAAAGCTGTCCTAGTAATTTGTCACCTGTTCCTGTCAGCTCCAACTTTCTTACTGAGCTGTTTGGAGTAGCAAGGTCATCAGTCCTCCTGGCAGTATAGTAAGAATACCTTGCTTGTTTTCAATCCACATTGTCTTGATTTGATGTGTGTACCAAAATATAGAGCATTGTGTGCATGGGCTTTAAAGGCTGCACCAGAGATATGGACAGGTTGTTAATCTCTGTTTGCTTTCCTGTGGGCTGTACAGGTCTTCATGAGCCAAAAAAAGTACTGTACTGTTGTGTTTTCAAGCCACGATAATCTCCAGTGTTATGTGACCATCATAAGTGTCAGGCAGCATGGGCAGCTGTATGACACCCACGTGTCCCACAGCTCTAGCTGGGCTGAGCTCAGCCAGGTCTGCCTGTAACAGCCACAAGAATCCTGGACATTAACAGAGCTGTGAAACTGGTACCTCCGCGTCACAATACCATCTTTGTGTGCCCCCTGCTTCACAAAGCCATTTGTAAGCATCATGACACCTTGCCAAGGGACCTCAGTTACTGCCTTGGTGACTTCCATCTGACACTGCAAGGTGCGTTTGGGAAAGGGGAAGGCAGAAGCCTATTTGGATTGAATTCAAGGATGACTGTCACTAAAAGAAATTATTTTTTTATTATGTTTTGCAGTGAAATACGAATAGGATCGTCCCACTCAAGGGGGAACGATGGGACCCATTTTTCTTGTTTTACCACCTACAAGAGCAAGAAGAGTCTAAGTCACAGTTTTGTAGGGTACCTGAAATGTTTGGCTCCTCATATTTTCTGAGATCATAGCTCCTTCTTTCTGTAGTTATTTCCCCCAAGACCATCTCCTGCTTGCTCTTGTCTTCTCCTTTCATCATTTCTTCCCCCTCCACCTTCTTCCTTCCAGCATGACTGGCTGCATATGGCAAATAGGCTCTACACAGATCTTAATGCTATCCTACTCCTTCGTGCCTGACCCTCACCTGGAAGGCAGGCTGCTCATGCAAACAGTGCGGTGAACCAGAAACATTTAATTGGTATGAATTGTGCAAACAATGATATCAAATGCAAAGGGAGATATGAACAGAAAACAAATGCAAACAGATTGCTTTAGCAAACTGGGAAAGTAAATTAAGTCAATGATAGTAAAAAAATATAATGCAATCATTAAAGGAAAATAACAGCAGCAAAGGTGCATAAAATACTGAAAAAAGTCATAAAACACTAAAAAAATGTAAAACCCAAACAACTGTGTAGACACTGACAATTCTCACAGTGCAAGTATTCTGTAGTGCTGAGAAAACACAGGTGGTAACATTTGTCGTACTCTAAAAGGAAGATAAAACTTAAGAAATTAACTAAGTAAAAAGGGAGGTAACCTGGGTCACCACCTGGAGGGGACAGTCTAATGACAGAGCAAACATACAGCTGGGGTACTGAAGAACAGCATTGTTGGCAGAGCTCCTGCCTGCCTTTGTGTCTTGCAGTTATTATTAAAGACACACAAGGAAGGAAAAGACCTGCAGAACTAGCTAGGTGTGACATTGCTGGCGTGATCTGTCTGTTCAACCCAAGAAAGCCCTGGAGATGCTGGGAAAATTCCTGACTAATGTCAAAACACCACTTTGCTCTCCAGTGTTCTCCTTTGCCAAGGGTTCTCATGCCTCCTCCTCCTTTGCAGCCCACTTCCCCAAAAGACAAGGAGAATATCTAACTTCTCACCTTCCTCCTCAGTTGAAACATCTGCCTTGCTGAGTTCTGGTGGGCTCTGGCTTGCTCTTAACTTGTGGGCCAAGCTGATCTGGTGAGCAGGCAGACCTCCAGCCCAGCTTCTGCCCTGGGGACTTCTGTTCATTTCCTCCTTTTCTTGCCTGGAATACATGAACTGAACCACAACGCACTGTTGTACGATGTTTCTATTGTCATATCCTCTGTGTATTCAAATTTAAACATCTTCAGTCACAGGGAGATCAATTTTTGTGTCGTTAAGTAGAACAGCATATATCATCACCACATAGCTTCTAAGTTTGGAAAGACTTTGTCCCAAATAAAAAGACACCAGTTGCTGATGAGGAGCAGAGGTAAACTAAAGAGTGGATAAATTCACACAAATTATGAATATAAAAGTGAACAAATTCTGTTGTCCAAATTAGGAGGTGAGAAACTATATACTTGTGTATGCCTTTGATACCACAGCAAGGAAGCTACAAAGCTCCAGCTAAATACTAGGAAGTCTGTGCTTGCCTGCTCTGCTTTCCCATCCAAGAACGGATTGGCAATATTGTGCATTTTTTCTATACTTTATTTTTAATTTCAGCTAGAATTTTAGGAATGTAGAAAAACTTCAGTACTTGGAAGCAATTTAACCAGTTTTCTCTCTAAGGCAAAAAAAAAAAAGTAGGAAATTTTATTTTTTGTTGGAAAAAAAGGTGAAGGTTTAAGTCTCTACTCCATCCCCCTGCAAAGACTTGGTATCCTGTCTGTAGATTTCGTTCTTCTTAATACTAACTACTCATCTCAGTTTACTCAGTTTTATGACTACTATAATTTAGCAATAACGAGATACAAAACACAGATGGAATATTCTGTCTAAACAAAATATATTTATATTTCTACTATGTTACAAAAACTCCTCCTAATATAAATGCCTTGTTATTTCCATTCTGCTATGTTTGATTTTCAGTATTAAACTGTTCCTATGATTCATTAATACCATGTCCAAAATATATTCCAGCTAAAATGTTTAGGAATACTTTCATGATATATGTTAGTTTACATAGTCATATCTTGAACATGAGAATAGTAACTACTTAGTCTCGAGATGTGTAAAGACACAAGAGAGATTACCCACAGTACCTGTAATTGGAGTTCTCTTAAAGGTCATAACCCTCTATAGATCCACACTTACCCTCCTTCCTCCTCTTGGGATTTGGAATACATTAGGCTTAGGATGGATTGTTTAGTTCTCTTTAGACCATAAACTGATGAAAAATAAGTCACAAGGTGCTCCCTGTAAGGCCTGTATATAACTTAGCACATATAAGTCAGCCTGACAGATGGCCAGAAAAAAGCTTTCCAGTAACAAGATTCAAATATTGCACTAAAAGTAATCATGATCTTTAAGTTATTTCAGTTACATAAAAGTAGTTTAACTTCCTTCTACTGTTATAGCATCTACCAAGCCTCTTCTTTTAGGGATATGAGAGTTGGCTTGGTTAATAAACAATATTACTAACTTTGACTGAAATATCGAACAAAGAAAAACAGCCAGAATTTTTTTTTTTTAATAGAAGAGGATTGCATTATATTACTGCAGAAACTTCTGGTACTCGATTATGACAATAATGGCAATTTATGATCCCAGATGAGGCTTTCATATGTTCTATGCAAAAGACTGCTACCTTACCTCTCCAATAACAAGTTCATGGATGTAAAGAGCTGGTTTGAAGTTATAGCTTTTAGTGTAGATAGCAGTTGCTATGTTATAACTCTGATTTCACCCTAAATACATAAAAATGCCTACTTTTTCACAACACTTTCCCCCCCCTTTGTTATACTTTCAGTTATTTATTTCAGCATCACATAGTATTATAATGCCTCCATAGAAAAGGTCACTCCTTTTCCTTTCAAAACATTTCTTTGTGGTTTCTGTTCCCAGAGGTACACATAGAATCAACAATCGATAAAAGAACATCACATAACGCTCTGACTTACCTTTGAGGAATATCACTTAGGTCAACACATTTTATCAGGGAAAGACTTTTATAGCCAATCATTTTCCTTTAAATGACATTTTCTAATCACTAGGTAAATTTTCCTTGAATAGCAATAATACAGCTCAGTTATTCAGTTTGATGCATTTAAGCAGGAAAAAAGCACTTAAAGACTTCATTCGGATAAATCCTCTTTTCCTGATTGCAGCCTGTTTTTTATGAATTGAAGTGCTCCCTTGATATAATTCTGAGCATTCCTGAAATGGATAGAGACTTGGTATCTATAACGAGGGCTCAGTAAGTTTCCATTGCACTGTATAACAAGTAGGACACTAATAGAATCCTAACAGTGGTATCTTGGGTTCTCTCACCATCTCTGAAATCTTGAATTTTCGTAGAGAAAGCCAAACCCATATAGTTCTGCTATTTAAGATCAAGTACTTCTTTTTAAAAACACTCTTTAAAGTTCAGGAAGGCTTTCTGATGATGGTGATACATCTTTCAAAGCTGTCACAAAACATACAAAAGCTCCTTCAAAAGACACAGTCATGGGTTGCTGTGAGCAAGGTCATTGTTCATAGGCCACTGTCAAAACCAAATCTAAATGCCTCATAAAATAGTTAACCTTACGACTTTCTCAATTTACTGGAAGATGTAGAAAAGACAGTGCAAATTGTATTTTTGGAATAACTTTAGTCATGAGGAGATGCATCGAGGCTATTGATTTCTATGCAATAGGAAAAAATAATTTTAAAATATGCATTCATCAATCACTGTAGTACTTCACAATTTCTGTAATGCAACCTCTGCTTGCGAATGTGGTATGAACAAACTTTGCTCTCCATGGAGACACATGAAAATCATTTAAGAAAAAAATACCATCTTTACAAACTATCTGCTCAGTTTCTATACCGCAGACAAAAAACTTTGAAATAACATAATGTTTGTGTAGTGCATCTTGCCCTCATAAGTTTGATTATGCCAGCTGAGAGGTAGTCCAACCAGTCATACGCATTTTGATTACATACTTTTTATAGGTTCATTTTAGCATCCAGTATAGAGAAAGAAAACATGTTCAGTATTATATTTTCATTATTCAGAGCATAGCCCTATGCTTAGGATACACCCTTCACAACTCCCATTGCATCAAAAAAGGTCTAATTGCCTCACAAGCATTTCTATGACATTTACCAGCTTATGCAAAGTATGTAAAGAAACTCTAACAAGGAGTGTTACATTTGCTTCATTTAATTCAGTCTTTCTCACACAGGGTGCAGTCGCTTAGTGAAAGAAGATGCTAAGGATGCTGGATACAATGAATAGGAAGAATACCAGCCATTGACACTTTGTTGTGCAGTAGGACAGAGAAGAGAGGGGCTGAAAATAATGTAGGTTTAATTCTAGAAGGCCAGCTTGTGCTGTCCTTGTGAAGGAGTTGCACAGAGCAGCAAGATTGCTGAAGAAGTACAGAGCACCAGCTGGAGATCACATACCCAGACGCAACTCCAAATCTTCACTTTGTGACTCGGTACTACCCTAAGCTTTTGCAGTGCTAAGCAAATGATTGAGAAGCTTAGAAATTACTGGATGTACTTGCATTGCTAATAAAATTTTACTGCTGGAGAAGCTTACTTTCCAGATTTTTTTGTTGTGGAAACTTGCTTAGAGACCTTATATTGTGGCATCTCTGTGCCATGACATCCAGGCTCAGTTTACAGATCTGAAAGAGCTCAAGACGCTCATCCAGTGGCTGGTAAGCTGCCAGGCAAAAGTAGAAACAGTGACTCAAAAAGATTTGCAGAGCAATCCAGTGACAAATAACCTGTGACAGCTGATCTGCAACATATTTTTTTTCTTCAGAAATTATCTTAACAGCCTGCTGATAGTATGGGAAAAGAAAGATTAGTTGTACCACAGTGGCTGAGCTTTGTTTTCTCCAATTCCAGGCTCTGTATGCTACAAATGCAGCATGGTCCAGGCCTCGCGTGTAAAGCTTAGTGTTATTGTAAGACTTTTTGTACTCTATCCGAATGATATTAACAGTGTCCTGCTGGCAGTAACTTACCTGTCTGTTCAGGCTTGGATGCAATATCTAACATAACATGTTAAAGAACACTGGGAGAGGCACAGGAAACTGTCTAGACCAGAGAAATATACTGGATGCCATTGCTAGTGCTATCAGGGACAGTATAGATTTCTTTTACCTGAATTTGGGTGGAAAGCAGAAGAAAATAACAGGAATTGGTTGAAGAGATTACAGCCACCCAAAGACATTTAGCAAGGAGCCTACAGTCTCGTGATCTACAGGATCATGATGCTAACTCCAAACCTGACCGATTACCTGTGAAAGGAAGGATGTGCAAAATGCCTTTTTGTTCAGTGCTGTGTGCATATGCATCATGATCTGCACTGGGAAACCACACAGAGAAGTGAGAATGCCATGCAGGCCAGTTTGCTGGGCCTGAGTTTTAAGATATGCATGTGGAAGGCCAAACCATTTGATCATTTGTGTCTGCAGACAGCTGAAGGGCACTCAGACACCTGTCTGAAAAATGAAGAAAGCACAAGAGTAAACCTAATGCACCTTTCTGTCTACTCCCTGGTTTAAACTATGCCTCTCCCTGGTGAGAGATCTTCTAAGTGCTGCAACTTCTGACGGAGAAAGGCAATTATTCAAGGAGATCAAGCATGGCAAAAGTGGTGGTGAGGGAGGAATGTTTCAGTTTTTCTTTACTACTTTTATAATTTTTCTTATTCTACGGACATGGGCAATGGCAGGATCATCTCAGAGGAAGGTTTGCTGGTACTGGCTGCCTGTGTTATGTTTGTAGAAGACAAAAACGAAACATGGTAAAAAGTCACAAGATATCTTGAAAGGGTATGCTTCCCCTCCTTCTGATGCAGGTGCAACTTGGCAAGTTTAGCAAATATAGAAATTATCTTTATTGTGTGGCAAAAGGCACTCAGCAGCAGAAAAAGGTTTACCTTGAGTGAAAGTGTGCTTTGTTGTGATCAGAGGATGACAAACTACAAAGAGACTACATAATTTTTTTTTTGGGGGGGG
>Ga0065711_1050642_pt1 | contig 10731 bp, 6 predicted proteins | sample Hoacrofraction12_FD_59098 | JGI IMG/M metagenome (GOLD analysis project Ga0065711, IMG submission 59098) | Hoatzin crop microbial communities from Cojedes, Venezuela - Epithelial fraction 12 v2 (version 2) | ecosystem: Host-associated > Birds > Digestive system > Esophagus > Crop | place... | reverse complement strand
CGCCTGGACAAGGTCCTGTGCAGCCTGCTGTAGGTGACCCTGCTTCGGCAGGGGGGTTGGACTAGATGACCCACAGAGGTCCCTTCCAACCCCTACCATTCTGAGATTCTGTGATTCCCCCCACCTCTTCCTTCTTCCCGGGCTCAGCTTCACTCCCATTTCTCTCCTTTCCACCCCAAGCAGCGCAGGGGGATGGGGAATGGGGATTACAGTCAGTTCATCACACGTTGTCTCTGCCACTCTTGGTCCCTCAGGGGGAGGATCCTCACACTCTTCCCCTGCTCCAGGGTGAAGGTTCCTCTCACAGGAGACAGTTCTCCACAAACTTCTCCCAGCGTGAGTCCTTCCCACAGGCTACAGCTCTTCACGAACTGCCCCAGCGTGGATGCCTTCCCACGGGGTGCAGTTCTTCAGGAACAGGCTGCTCCAGCGTGGGTCCCCCATGGGGTCACAAGCCCTGCCAGCAAACCTGCTCCGGCGTGGGCTCCTCTCTCCACTGGTCCGCAGGTCCTGGCAGGAGCCTGCTCCAGCGCAGGCTCCCCATGGGGTCACAGCTTCCTTCAGGCATCCACCTGCTCCGGTGTGGGGTCCCTTTCATGGGCTACAGGTGGATATGTGCTCCACTGTGGACCTCCATGGACTGTAGGGGAACAACCTGCCTCACCATGGTCTTCATCACAAGTTGCAAGGGAAGGCTCTCTGCTCTGACATTTCGGGCACCTCCTCCCCTCTCCTTCTTCACTGACCTTGGTGTCTGCAGAGTTGTTTTTTTCATATCGTCTCACTCCTGTCTCTAACTGCCATCTCACCCAGAGTTTTTTTTTCTTCCCCTGCTTAAATATGTTGTCACAGAGGCGCTACCACTGTCACTGATTGGCTTGGCCTTGGCCAGCAGTGGGTCTGTCTTAGAGCTGGCTGGCACTGGCTTCGTCAGACATGGGGGAAGCTTCTCGCAGCTTCTCACAGAAGCCACCCCTATAAAGCCCCCCCAACTACCAAAACCTTGTCAGGCAAACCTATAACAATCATGTTTTAATCCTTAATTCCCTTTCCAATCTTTCTCCTTCTACTCCATTTTCACATTTTGTCTTCCCATCCTTAGGCATTTTTACACCCTTCCTTTCTGCTAACTTTCCCTGTAATACTTTATTTTTTCTCTCTCTGTTCTAGATCCTCTGCCCTCAGTTCCACAGTGTGTGCGTTTGTCATATGGCTGCCTTCCGCTCCTCAAAATGATATCTCGGAGTCTCAGAGGGGCAAATACCTCAAGAGATGTAAGCCCCAGAACAGGCATGAAGCTTCACAGATAGTTATCTTAAATTCGGTCCCATCCCACTTAAAATTTCAGGCAAATACACACACACACACACGAGAACTTTTAAAAGAAGCTCATTGTGATGGTCAAGGAAAGCACTGAAAAGTCAGTGAAAGCAAGACATAATTGTACCCCTTGGGCATGTAGCCCAAGAAAAGTAATCATATATTCCTTTTTTTTTTTTGCATTGGATCCTTAGGCCACAGGTTGACAATACTCAAGCCAGAAGCAACTATCCTTTATCAGTGTTTTTCTCAATGGTTTGTTTATTACCTGCTGTTCTAAAGGTAGAATTCTCAATTTCTTCATGTGTTTTTCTGTGGAATTCTTTTCCAGTGTATTTGAGCACTTCAGAAATACCAGTTCATTTATTTTCACGCAGTCCTTGTGAAGTGATGGGTTGGTGCTACTCCTGTTCTGTGATCTGGAGCTGCATTATGTATGATCCAGAAGAAATTGTCCACTGGAGCATACCCCATGAGAGATGGTTAGGGCCCCAGTTTCAGAGTAGCAGCACTGTGAGTGTTGGAGTACATTTCCCGTTGACTGCAGCTTCCTTCTGTGCACACACCACATCAGGATCCCAGTTACAAATTTATTGCCTTTCAAAACCTTTGCTTAATTGGCTCATTCTGAATCACAAGAACTGGAAATTTGCATCAGAGAGAGAATCTAGTTCTCCTTGGCTGCCTTTAACTGTCCTAACCTGCAGACTGGACTTTCCTGTCTACAGTCACTGCCTCATTAACTATGAACCTTCCAGTCCTTGAAACGAGTATGGCAGAGAGGTTCTCCAACAACGTCTTCCATGGCTACAGACTAATGCTGCTATGTGGAACAGGGCTATCACGTTCTTGAAGTCATATGCAAAAAAAAAATCCAAGTGATGACTTCAGTGGGATGCGTTCATGGTTGCATGGACAGCCTTAGTTTTATCACTGTGTACTTTTAGAGGGCTTTGATTAGCCACCAGAATGAAGTGTTTTTCAGTTTGGTTTTTTTTTTTATTTTAGTATAAGATTTTAAAATTTCAAATGGAAGAATGAGATACTGCCACAAATGAAAATGTGTGGTCCATGTGATGCCATATGTAGCGATTTCTGGTTCTAGAGACACTATTGACTTTTGCTATTGCTCTCATGGCACTTGATATGCATTTTGTTCATTGGTTGCACTGAGCTTTATAGATAGACAGTAGTGGTAAATGCTTGCTCATCTGTGGCAAAATAGAGGGTTTGTGGTGTGTTTGTTTTTTTCCAAAGAGCAATTAACTACAGAGCTATTCTAGATTATTTGTTGTGGAACAAATCACTTTGTGCAGATGCTCTGTTCCAAATAAAAACTACTTCATTTCTCACAAGGCACAGCAAAATTGTCCCAGATTAAAATCACTTCCTCCCTGGAATTATTCCTGAATAGTTACTCTTAAGGAGCTATTCAGAAATATTTTTACTGGTCAATTTACCCTGTATTGACAAGCCTTACTACCCAGGTCTTTCCATTTAAATAATTAGGCAAAGCTAATGAAAACTTTTAGCAATCAGAACTTCTTTGGTTATAAAAATTGCTCACATGGGCAGAATTTTTACAAGGTATTTGGAAAACTTCTTTAATCCTAATGTCCATTTTTAGTCATGATGTTCTTAAGCCTTAGGTGGACCTTCCATTTTTTGTATAAATAAAAATAAACTGGTACAAGTAAACTGCAGGCTTGATCATATAATTGCTTTATGTGCATGAGCAACTTTACCTGTGTGAGCAGACCTAATAGGATTGTTTGTGCGAATATTGTTACTCAGTAAATGTTTGCTACCTTAAGCTTTAAAATATCTAAGGGAAAATTTGGAATAAAATGGTCTCTGCTGTTTAAATTTGGTGCTGGATAATAAAGATAGCTTCCTATTTTTTTTGTTTATCTCTTTGGTGACATAGGGGGGTGCACTTCTTGGAGGCATCAATGCCTTACACACCTCATTTCCAGAAAATCCCATGGCGCAGTACCGAACACAGTGTGAACTGATATTGGGGCGACTGGAGCTGCAAGATCTTCTACACAAAGAGCTACAAAGACTTGACAGGTTATAATATGCAGAGTAACAAAACAAGTCAATGGCAAAAAAGAATTTTTGACAATAGTATCTGGAGAGGGTCTAAAAATAGAATCTGACATTGGGAAGGGACTTGTTCTTTAGAGGGCGTGGATAAGCAGGAAGATTGTTTTAAAGTAGCACTCTGAGATCATTACAAGGTCATTTCTCCCTCTGGGTTATGGAATTTACAAAGAATTTAAGATTAGTTCCCAACTCATATCTCAATTCTGTGCTCTGATAAGTTTCAGCGGAGCTTCTTAGGGTCAAAATGCCAGATTTTGTAGCTGAACAAATAATTTTATATAACCTTTGTTACTTGCTTGGTAAAATACAGCAGATCTGCTAATATTTTTTAAGCCTTCTTTTGTGTTGGCGTTGTCAGGTTCCTTCCCTTCCTTTTAATGGAAAATATAAGCCTGAATCAAAGTTCTGCCCTTTTGGGTGATTTTTCTTTTTTATGTGCTGGAATTTTCACTGTCTGTTCTCTAGTTTTCAGCTCACTGCAACAATCTTTGGAAAGTCTGTTTGCTGTTAATGTGCTGAGGCTGAGAGAAAAACACTAGGATTGGAAGGAAATAAAATACAAAAAAATAACATTTGTTTCCTGAAACGAGATTAGGCTCCAAAGAAACTCGTACTTTCTTATTGTTAAAGGAAGATAAAAGATTAATGTTAGCGAAGCTAATGGAATAAGAACAGCTGGGAAAATACAGTTTTTCCTTTATATATTTTTCAGACTTATTTCGTAACTCATAGCTAGGACATCTTAAATAACCACAGAGGCAGTAAGAGCAGATGAAAGTGGGATATCTCCAACAGACAGACTTTTAAAAGTTAGTTTAAAACAGAGGTGTTCATAAGGGATAATAGAAATGTAGGATGGGATGGGAGATCAAATACAGGATCAGGTCTGTGTTTGACCTTCCTGGCAGGGGCTTGTGTTACCCGCTCTGAAGGACTTCTAATGAAGTGAATTTTCCATTGCCATTGGGTAGTCTGTTCATTGTTGCTCCATCCTAATGCTCATAAAGATTTTCTCAGTATATCACTGAAGCCCCTATGCTGAAAATTAAGCTGATTTCTTCTTCCCCCTCTTAAGCAGCTTAGAGAATACTAAATGAATGTCCTCTTTAAAATGACCTATTCTGTGTTAGCAGGCTTGTCCCATGCGTTCCCCCTGAACTATATTTCAATAAAACAAGCATGTATCTTTCAGCCCTTCTTGATTAGTCAGATAATTTCTGCTACTTTCTGTCAAAAATTTTAAGAACAAGCATACTAGTGAATAATTACAATAATTATTCTAAAAGGTACATGTCAATATAGTGTTTTCTCTCTCATACAGCAGAGGAACTGTTCATGACACATAGAAATCATTTCACCTATGCTAATGCAGTCACTTTGGGGATAGAATGTGGCTGCTCTTCACTCATGGTTAGAATCACTATTTAGCAAAAAGTAGAATTCTGTCTCCCTTGGAAATGATATGTTTAGGTACTATAGACAGAGTAGCAGCTATACTGAGGTTGGAGGGAACCCTCATTCTAGCACCTCTGTTGTTTTGGAGGGCCTGAGAATATTAACAGCCACAGACAGTGATAATTAAGTTTTGTAGGTGATCTGAGATGCTTTCACTCGATGATGTGGAGTTTTTGACATGTTGAGTCCATAATGATGGTAAGAGAAAACCAACAACAACCACTGTTCCAAGTAATACCTAGATTTTCCATTCTGATATCTCGTTTGAGGCTTTGCCTTGCTCAGGGTAAAATCTAATGAGTTTCCTGTTCTAGAAGATACACTTACAGAATATGTAATCCCCAAGGGACTCTAGCAATGGCTGTAAGTAGTGCAAAGCTGTTTGTTTCGGTTTTTGTTTGGTTTGTTTTCCCCAGGAAATGAAGTTGAGGTGGTTGCTTTCTCTGTCCACCTGCCTGTCTTCTAGTGGGGACACTAAATTCTGCCACTTACTGTAGAAGGCGCTGAAAGATCAGACTAACACCAGCTTCAGAACTATAAGTGAAACTTAATAATGCACTTTCGTGACCTACATTATTTGTAGCTTTTCACATTCATACATATTAGGCATCATTAATGCAATAAAGAAAGAAAAAAATGAAAAATAAATTACTATTACTTAATTTTTTTTCATTCCATAGATTACAGAAGGAGAATTCATGCCAGCCGCAGCCTGAAGAGACAATTTTCAGTACTACAAGATGCTTGGACAAGGATACATTTGGGCAGTCAAAGCAAATGTCTCAGTCAGAACCTTCAGATCAACAAGAGACTAACTTCTGGCCACAGCCTTCTTTGCCCGAAGGCAACTGTGAAGGGGATACACATCTAGAACCCTTATGCAATCTGGCACACAGTAATAACAAAACGACAAACCACTTGATTAAACATAGTAAGAGAGGTGATGATGGCAGCCTGGCTTGGTTTGATAGCCTGGAAGAGAGCAACAGTGATGCTGTAGAAGCTTTTCAGAAAAAATCTCCGGTGCCCAAGATATCTCCAGAAAACTTGGCTTCAAAAACCCTGTCTAAAACATCCTGTTCTGAAGAAAAAAATTCTTCAATACCAAGGAAAGGAAATGGGATGAGGGAGTCACTAGCGACTGTGAATCTGCATGCTCCTTTGGAACAGGGCAAAGTTTCCAAGATAAGCAGGAAAAGGACTGAAGAACACAACTGTTTTTCTTCAGAAGCAAATACTCAAGACCCAGCATCACCAAGTGCTAGTGTGCAGGATTCAGTTGTTACACAGCGCGTTTCTAAAAGCTGGCAGAAACTGCACACAGAGAAATCACGTGGATTCTTTACAAGTACACAGGACCCCAAGGCAAAGGCCCTTCCTTCAGCATTACCTGTGTCTGGCCCAGCAGATCTTTCAAGTGATGCAGATTCTGTGCTAGGGGAGGAAGAGAACAGCATATCTGTACCAGCAAAAACTGCAACAATTTCCATGAGAAAAAGAAGTAAAAGTCAAGTAGTGAAGGAAACAGAGGTAGTAAGTTCCCATGAGCCACAAATCCTTGACAGTGAAAGTCCTCCAGCAGCTAAACTAGCTAAATTTTCTTTCAGACTAAGGACAAAACTTGATCATTCTTCAGAGGTGAAAAATGAAGAATTTTCTCTTTTTCAGAGTGAAACTATTTTTAAGCCTGGAGAGCAGCTCCAGGGAAAGCAGCTGCCAGAAGAATGCTGCCCACCTGAGACATCCAAGATGACGTTGACTCGCTTGGGAAAAAATAGTTTGGAAAAACGATCAATTGATAATAAAGGGAGAGAAGAGCAACAGAGTCAGGTCTTAGGGAAAGAGATCAGAGGAAGTGCAACAATACACTCTGATGTCAGTTTTGATGCCATGTCATCTCCACCCATTGAGAAGAAAATGGAGGGAGAGAAGAAGCTTGGTGGCCCAAGCACAGGGAAGGTGCGCTCCAGCACATTAGCCAAACTGTCGACATTCTCCTTTGCATCACGTCATGAGTCAAAATTGGAAACCTCACCTACCATTGAGATTGACACTAACAAACATAGCCCACTGCTGAAGGTTCACGTGAGCAATCCTAGCAGAAGGAAGAGTTTTGCATTGGGAAATGCTAGTAAAGCCAGTGTGGTCACACAGAGACCTCTCTTCTCGATAGCAGAGCTAGATGATGCTACATTAGATTTTGACTGGGATGAAGAGGTTAGGAAAAATCCAAGCACATAACATGTATATCCTCTAAATTACTTAGCGTACAGTTCGTCTTAATCTCCATCCTTCTACCAATTGTATCTGTAGTTCATGAAGCATTTAAAAATAATCACCCTGGAGCTCTGTTGATACCAATGAACATGTTTTCTTTAAGGGCCGTATACTTTACATCGGCTAAGGACTGCATATGCTGCAGGCCTGATGTGGCTTTTAGTTTTCTAAACTCTTCCCAAGACTACTTATATCTGTTGACTGTTTTGGTTGACCTGATGTAACCTGAAGACTTGTATGGTTATGTTCATATATCCAGAGTATATTGAATCTTGAAGAAGAGCAGGCTTAGTTGTCTGTTGTCCCTTATTTCATGTAATGGTTAGAACTATATGTGATTCAGATTGCCCTTCCAAATAACTATGCCACTTTAGAAAAATAATGATGCTAAAGCTATGTCATTGTATTTTGTTCATCTATATATGCTGTTTGTCTCAGCGTAGTTAGCAATATTGTGATTTATCATCATGCTGTGGTAAGTATTTCTGTATTATCAGTATCATGACAATTTTGCTGCATCTCTGGTTGCTGTGCTCCTTGTCACACTGCTGATGTTGAAGACATGGATCAAGATCTTTTTGTTTCTGTTTTTTTTTTCTTAATTTCAATTTTAAATACACTGGTTCAGGTATCTGTGTCTGTATTCTGGGTCATTTTATCAAAACCCACCTCTGTAATAAATATACAGTTCTTCACTGTGGAGAGAACAATTTCAGGTGATTGAACGGGAGTCCTCGGTTACCAGGGTAACTTTAATGCAGGCATTAGGCCCTGGCACTTAAGCTACACTTCAAACCTAGCACTGTGGTGACGAACTACCCTAGTGTGGCTTGGTTCTGACTTGACTATTTTAAAAGTGGTTAGAGTTTTACTGCATCTGATACGCAGTTCATCTTGTGTAGCATGCTGCATCCTATGTCATTAATTTGTCTAATGGGAAATTAATCTGCTAATGCATTACATGTTTACAGAGAAAGGTAAGCCTTAAATTTCCTTCAGTGACTTGCCTGGTATGTTTCTTCTGTATTTGAATTCTCCACAGAATATTCTTGTTATTACCTGCAAGGTAAACAGAGAATGGAGTGGTTGCTTACAGCACAGTAAATCCTTTGGGAGGCTTGCTAGTGCAAAGGAGATCTGATTCTCTCTTGATTTGCTTAAATTTAGAAGCAGCTCCCTTGAAACCAGGTGAGTCACAATATTGTAAAATTTCAGAGAATGAGGGAGTGTGAGGCCCAAGTACTTCGGCATGATACAGTGAAATCATGAGGACTGTAATGATAGTAGTTGGCTTGCTGTTAAGAGTTTGGGAAAGTGACAGAAACATTACGGACTGACTGTGTGGTAGTTCCTCCACTGGAAACATGACATGAATCAAAAGAAGTGGAATTTATCCACCTCTGTCCCAGAGCACAGAGCCGCCCCTTCCTGTTCCTTCTCACAGAGACCTACAGCAGGGTGAGAGTGGCCTGTACTTGTGATCGTACAGCCTGTGAAAATCAGAAGTTTCCTACAGGATGCTGTGTCTACACTGAAGCTGGAGAAGGGTCAAGAATCCTGGAGCTATTAACATTTATAATGGTCTTCCTGCTTGAATTTTCACAGGTCAGCTAAAGGCATAGTTTCTCATCACCACTGGAGCTGCTTCGGCCCATTGCATGGCGGTCTCATTTACAATCAATAATTCTCCTTACTAGCTGTTTCGTTTGATGGATGTTACTAGCTGGCCGGTGCAAGGCCAGAACATAGGCACTGGATCCCCATAGTAAAGCACCATGAGCTTTTTTTACCATGCAAAATGAGATAAGAATTGGTCTGGAAGTTTCATCCACCTGTGCTGTAAGTATTGTTCTATTCATCATTTCCCTGTAGATCAGTAGCTAGGGCCTCATCTAGTGTAATTTGCTATGCAAAGTTACGTGATGAGCTGCTGTAAGAACTGCAAGACCTTTTTCTAAATATTCTTTTGTGGGAAGCTGGTTGACTTTCTTCCCTCTGCCCAGTGGAAATCAGAACTCTCTTGAAATGAGCGGAGTCGTGGTGGCACAAAACTGAGATGAAGTCAAGCTCAGAATTTCCTTTGTATTCTCCATGCTTATGCTGTGTTTGAGAAGGTTCTGTTTTTTACTTTCTGCTTATTTCAAAGTTGTTGCACCGTAAGATCTGCCTGAGGGCCAGGGAAACTGCACAGTGAAGCAGAGCAGCCGTGTTTCAGGAAAGCTAAAATGCCAGGTAGTGCAGACGGCGATCTTCCTTACTTAATGAAACATGCCAAGTCTCATGAAGCAAGGGAATGCCCAGTTAGCGACAGCTGTGAGAACTGGGCACTCACATTCCCCTGATGTCCTCAAACCTGTGCATAGATCATTGCAGCTGAGTAAATGGAAGATAATTAAACCAAGTTTATTTTTTCATAGATGAAAAATGTTCCCTCTGATCCAGTAAAACTCAGCCTAGAATACTGAGATACTGTAAGTCCCACAGCTTTTCCAGTCATACAGTGCTAATCACATTTGTGGTCCAGTTCAGCAGTTTGGCTAGATCGCCTTTTTTTTAATTTATTTGTTTTTAATTGAAATCTATGGTTTAACTGTTCTTTTAAGCACAGTCAGCAGAGCCATGAACACACTGGCAGCTTGCTGGAGGCTGAATCTCTTAGGCTAGGCTACCTGACGTGCTTGGCACCTGGTGGACTCGACCAGTTCAGTATACTGCTGGACCTTTGGGATGCATCTTTTTGTTGCCTTAGAGCAGTACAACCAAGCAAGGTATGTGTATTGAGATATCTGAACTTAGAGGAGGCTAAATGTTTGAGCTCTTCCACAGGGAAATTCGCCGACAGCAAGAGGAAAGTTTTAGCAGCTTCCAGTACAGCGTGCCTAGAAGGGGCCCCGAGTGCTTAGCAGAGAACAAAACCCGGAAGGGTACAGAAATACCATGGCATCCGAGCTCCTGCTTAATTGGACAGTTTAGCCCACTTAAACCAGGATTTTCACCAGTGAGTGCAGACTCTGTACACTGATTCTGTAATGGGCGCCATTTGTAAGGCCTGATTTGCAGATGTCCTGAGCACTTAACAGTTGAAGCTCAAATCAGTGAGACATATGTAAGGTACAGTGTAGTTATGATTTTGCTCTTCTGTCTTAATCTCTCTCATTCTTGGTTGTGAAGAAGTGGTAGTGAGTGGTCTCACGTAAGATACCTTGTGTTCTGGGGGTAGAGGAAACAAGAAAGTGATACAGATTCACTCCTCTTCTTACCAAGGATATCTGAGAACCAAAGACCTCCCACATTTTAGCACTTGTCTTCACTAGATTGCAAGTCAAGCTTGCATCCCTCAGAACAATACCTTTGAGCACACCAGGACAAATCTGATAATGCTCAGGAGACTTTTCCAGATCAGTGAAGATGTTTTGTCTCTAGAGCTACGCAGCTCTGGGGAGAGCTCTTTTCAGTGGTGCCCAGTGACAGGACAAGGGGCAATGGGCACAAACTGAGGCACAGGAAGTTCCGTCTGAACATGAGGAAGAACTTCTTCCCTCTGAGGGTGACGGAGCCCTGGAACAGGCT
>Ga0065711_1012338_pt1 | contig 10731 bp, 6 predicted proteins | sample Hoacrofraction12_FD_59098 | JGI IMG/M metagenome (GOLD analysis project Ga0065711, IMG submission 59098) | Hoatzin crop microbial communities from Cojedes, Venezuela - Epithelial fraction 12 v2 (version 2) | ecosystem: Host-associated > Birds > Digestive system > Esophagus > Crop | place... | reverse complement strand
GATCTCCACCCCTCAGGGAAAAACAATTGTTCGTTATGAATTTGCCATTGCTGATCACCCTTGAATTGTACTAGCCCAAAATGGAGGAAGAGGAGAGACTGCTAGCTGGTGCGAGTTTTTGCCTTTCATGGGAGTCAGCTGATCAATGGCCAGCTAGCAAAGTCATTTTAACCAAAACTGGCTCTCTCAGCCAAGTAACTTCAAAAAATCAAATACAAACCTATTTTCCTAGTGCAATACCATTCACTTTATCACTTAAAACACAAAAATGTTATGAAGAAAGAGGCAGAAATTCTGATTGTTTTGTTTTCGTTTTTTTTTTTGCTCTCCTTTGGGGTAAGGAACTACAGTGGTAACTGCATTCATTACTTTTTCAACAAATCTGTATCTAAGACTTATAGATTTCACTAGGAAAGCATTTCTGGGAAAGAAAACAAGAAAATATATGAAGAGTTCTTGTTTCTAGAGACAGATGGATTTATCTGAAGCTCTAATACTACAAAAGCCTGTCTCCTGAACATTGCTTACCACACCCCCTCCAACATTGATTAGACAGCACTGCACTTCGCCCCAAGATTCCCCATCCTAGCCAAAAAATTAGCTATTTCATGGCACACAGAGTTCAAAATTTGCTAGGACTTTGGCTCCTGGTGCTTATTGCTCAGGTTTGAGAGGAGTCACTGCCTTAGCTCCCCCCTCCCAAAAAAAACCCAACACCTGGGTAAATTATATAAGCTACATCATTTGTTATACACTTGCTTAAAGCAAAAACCCAGGTATGTCATTTATCTATCATCTCAGCAAGCTCTCACATGGAAAGAGGCTACATCAACACAAGGAGAGGACGTGCGGATCCTACTTCCTTTAGGAAACTCTTCAGGCATCATCCACAGTCTCAAGGGTCCTCTGCACAGGCATGTCTTTAAGGAGGGCAGGTGGGTCAGACCAGCACCCACCACTGTCGGCATTTGCAGGGCTGAATAAAATCCACCAGACTGGTTGCACCAGCTTGAGAAATCCAGGAAACTGGGATCACCAGCTGAGCAAGGTTTGAAGCTCTGCACACCCAGCTGCACGTCAGCAGCTGTTTGCACTGCTTGGGAGTCTTGGGTGGGCTCCAAGAAAGCAACAGCTCAATAAAATAAATTACCAAATTCAGAGAAATAACTTCCCCAGAGCCCACTGAATCCTGTCCCATGGTGCTAGAAACTGAAGGTTTAAGGGAAAACAAGACATATCTAGGGATTCTTTAACTGGGGTACCCAGGGGCTAGTGATTTTATGCATTGGGAAAAAAAAACATTTCCTTTTATTGGTTTTCAGCTTGCTACTAGGAAATTTTGTTACTGTCCTGCTGAATGTCGTACCCAGTCCAGCAATACTAGATTTCTGCTTACTACCTATAGCCTAAAGCAACTTACTTCCCAAAGGATTTTCTGAGTAAAGAAACAATCAGTTGGCCAGATCGTTTCAGAGAGTGACTACACAGCAGGCCTGAAAGCAAAGATAATTTGGCAAATCACCATTGCAAATTTTTTGACTGAAGTCACATTTAAGGACTCTAATGAGGGACCACAGCAATGCGAGAGCCTATGCTGAGCAAATGAGACGCCACGAGATTGTCTCTGCTCTGAAGATAATCTTTACAATCCAGGATTTAAATGAGTAAATGGGCAGGTGGCTGGTAGAAACAGGAGCTTGCAAAGTAATTGAATGGACATTCATATCTGTGTAGGCTACCCAGGCCAAAAATGGAGAGCAGCTCAGTCAGATACATAAAAACGTAAGTAGATTGGTCTGCTTGCCCTTTGTGGATTCAGCACAAAAACTATCTCAGCAAGGTGCCAACTATCTCTTTTGGAACNCTGTCTGTACCCAGCTCTGCACTTCTGTCTCAAAANNCATTAGTGCAAATCNCCTATGGAGAAGCAATTAACCACTGCTCTGCAATTTCCCACTGGACTCCTCAACACAGCAGAAAACATCTAGCAAGCAAGAGACAGAAGATCCCAGCATACAGAAAGCAATCATCCAAGACAAAAACCTCATCCTTAATGAGCAGAGCTTACCCACCTCCAGAACCTGTGCCTTCCCAGCATGCCAGCAAGCAGCTCTACCCTGGCCTGAGGATGATGGTCCTCCCAGAGTTGCCCCAGGAGCTGCTTGCTAAAGCCCTTCCAAGCCCACTTCAGCTCAGGCAAGCTGACTTAGCCACCAGTCTTTAAGCAGAAGGACTTCACTAGCTTGATTCATTTTGCCTGAAGCAATTAAGGAGGTCTCACACAAGTCATTTCTATGGGTGGGGCAGCAAGAGCAGAAGTTCCTCCAGAGAGCACTTCTGTGAGCGCATGTGCCACTTCTCCAAGGTGTCTGACAGTGCACAAACACAAGCTCTCTCCTGAGAACCCTGGGTATGACTTTGCTCTCCACCGCCTGTGCCACCAATGCCATTTCCTAAAGGAGGCTGCTGGAAGATGAGAAATAAAATATGGCAAGTTTTGATAGCAATCTGATGACTTTTCAGTGGCACCAAGTCTTTCTGTAAGCACTCGCTGTTGCAGTACACATGGCCCAATACCTTCCTTTCCCCTCACTGCTCCCTGCTGGGAACTGGAAATTATTTTTGCTGGGATCAAGCAGGCTCTGGGGGAGCAGTAACTGCGAAATCTAGTGCAAGTCCTTTTAACTCGTTAGGCTTAAAATAGCTCCTAATCCCCCTGTTGCAGTGGGTGAAGGACATGAATAAGGAATTGGACTCCCACAGAGCTCAGCCATCCTGTTCTGAAGAGCCTGCAGCGGCGGCAGCCGCAGCGCTGGAAGAGAAACCCAGGGATGCCAGCAGCGATACACCCAGCCAGCACTTAGCAAGACGTTGGCCAGTGTTATAGGAGTACATAATTTACTATCTCATTAGCCCTAGAAGAGGTTAGTCTAAAACATAACCAGCGGGGAAGCTGTACGAAAAAGATGCTGGGCGTGTATTTTGTTTCCAGTTCCCCAAAAGGTAGGAATGCTGCCTAGGAATTGTTTGAATGTTGAAATTCAATAGTTTTCTGATCTGAGGTTTGATTTATCCCTCTTTGTGCTGAGAGGTAACTCTGCCTAACGTACCTCTTTACTTACTCCTAATAGTCTTCCCAAGAAGGCTATTGACAGTCACTGCAAAAAATCCTGTTGCTCGTGACATAAATGTTGAGTAGATTTTGTACCTTTGGCTTCCAAAGCTCCATGTCTCCTCCACACTAAACCCACTGCAGCTCTACTTCATTCTTCCCTCCAGATGATTTTACTGCTTGCCTTCATTTCTCAAAGTTTGCTCTTAAAAGAAAAGACAAACCTCTATTTGTTTCTCCTCCTACTTTACTCCATCAGTTCATGTCCACCACGTTATTTGTTCTGGGCAGCACTTCTACAGTGTTACATTAAACAAAGTGATACCTAAAAAAATTGCCTCCACTTGTCATTGCTTCAGTGGTTGATCAAGTATCCACCAGCTTCATCTCTGCAAACACCTGACTAGTCACTAGCAGCCATGCATGGACTGTTGTTGTTGGGTGATGTTCACCCTCTGTCAACTTCTAGCAAGGCACAGGCAAGTGGTATCACTTTGCTACGTGGTCACTAGTAGCTGATGGATGCATAAAATCAAGTTATATCAGATTTCACTGCATAAGCTCGTGGTGGATCATCAGCTGCTTTCCTCAGTCATGCTTCGGTATGCTCATCAGTACTAAAAACATTCCTGAATTGCTCACCATGGACCAGCCCTTCAGAGCTAACCAACCACGGAGGGGCCACCAGCCCACCAGCTCTTCCTCGTGCTGCTGATGTCACTTCATCTGAAGCATCATACCTTGGCTGGAGAGGGCATAAAGACAAAAAGGCAAAAAAGTAAAGCTCAGGAATGTCCTTCTCATCTGAACTGCCAAAAACCCATGAGACTGTGGTGCGCTGAGGACTGTCACCTCATCTGCCACAGGGTGAGATGTTGGGAACTCTTCTGTAGTTGTGAAGTCGAAACCACACACTGCCCCTTCAGAGGGGCCCAGTTATTCCCTGATCCCTGAGGCTGCAGCTGAATTTCGAGGTACAAGGCAATGCATGTGGCGCCTCTGAAAATATTATCTTGGACAAAACTGTTACTAGGATATCACCAAGAAATCAAGGGACGGAGGGAGTGGTTTTCAGAGGAAGCAAACTCATTTTGTAGCGGCATGATGGGCTGCTTAACCTCGTCACGAAAATGGAGCACTATTGCTAGAAAAGCTGCTGTTCCAGCAGAGGTTTTGGGGTGATTTTCATCACAACTTGCTGGGAAACAGGTGTGCAGCTGCCCTGCATAACACAGGAATCACCTGTCTAATTTTCTGCCTATTGAGTTAAAATCTGCTGTGTGATTTTATGCGATGCTATCTAGAAGATGTTATTTCATTTAAGTGCATTCTCTTCCGTCCCCGTGAATTTTACTGCAGTCACTATTTATTTTCTCCTAACACATCTTCTGAATTAACATCATCTTGCCAGGTGGGACTGAAGAAATAATTCAACCTGAGTTAGATGGAGGAAGGACTCGTGGTCTGGGTGTCTGCTGGGGCCTGGGAAATTGATTTCTTGGCTTGCAATAGACACTAAATTCTCCTTATAAAACACTGAGTGTCTTCTTATATGATGTGAATGGCTGGTGTCACAGCAGGTGCAGTTTGTATGACAAAGATAATCATTCTCGGAGTCGGACAGCATGGGCATTTGGACAGGAATCAACAAGTCAGGTTATTTGTTGATTTTCTGAGCTCAGGTTCTGTGCATTGGAGGCAAAGTGTGAACAGGCAGAAGGGGAATAGGCCAAGGGATGGAAAAAGGAGGAGGGGGGAAGGAAGGAAAAAGAAACCAACTATCATCTCCTTTAGCATAATATTTATGAAAAATCCAGCTTAGGAGAGAAGTCTTTGATATGTACGTTGCCTTACCTGGAGACTTGCAAGATCCCCAACGCTTTATAGGTTCTTTTCGACACTCAGTTGAAGCCATCTTTATTCATGATGAGGCTCATCAAAGAGAAACGTGGGCGGCCCGTCAGACGAACTGGAGTTTTCCTTTGAATATTTTGAATCTACATATATAAAGCCAATTAAGTTTCATGGATTAATTTCCCAAACTGCCGGATAAACTGCCAGATATTGTTAGCCAGCTAAGCTTGAATGATATGGTTTCCATTAGCCAGATCTTCAAAAAAGGTTTTTATTGTAGGAAAGACAGCTTTTGCCACCTGAGCTTGATTTTTTTTAGTGTTCAGAGTAAAAGCTTATTTTTCACTTGCTTATAATTCTGCTGCAAAATACTTTTGGAACAACTACAGAGTGAAGGTCTCATCTTCAGAGAGATGACTGGGATTTAGTTGCTTAAAACTGAGAAGGATGAGTTCACTCCTGTTAAAGTAATTTGAGCAACAACAAAGTAAATCAAGAAAATAAAATTCCCTAATGAACAGCTCAAAAAATGTTATCTGGTTTCTAAAATTGAAACATGGCAAATGTTTATCTTTTGATGAGATAGAACTATTTTTGAGGATAGTACTTCCATCAAAAGATAGAAAATAATCAAAATAAAAAATGGTTTCAGAATATGTCCGTACTTGATAGCTTCTTGGGTAACTTGCTCAACTCCCTTGGCTTAAATGTTTACCAGGTTTGTACATTTCAAGAATTGATCCATTTCCTTCTGCAATACCACTTTACATTTTCATTTCATCTTAAATCAAAATTATCTTTCCCATTTTGGAATCATACTTTATGTTGATTTATCTGCTCATAACTGAGGAAGTCAAGCTCTACTGTCTTGCAGAGATACAGAGTTCCTTTGCCCATGCTACTGGTGCCAATTTAGCTAGAAATCCTGCATCAGAAGGACACATTTCTCCTACTGGCTTCAGTTCAGCAGTACTGAAAGAAAACATTTATCTCTGAACTAGGAAGAACTAGAAACAGAGAGAAAGTGAGTACTCAAAAAGAAATGCCAGGAGACCCCTTCTCAGGAGGAGACAGGCTGAGCTTTACAGTACAGTGAAGGAAGTAAAGCATCTCTCTGGCTTTTAACTCTGCTTTTATTGCACCTTGTCCACAAAGAGGACAAAACCCACTTCTGTTTCACAAATATCTTAAAATGAGTTGCAGCAGCTTTTCAGCGGGGAACTCAGATTCTTCTGATCTGGAAGGACACGTGTTCACTTCAGCTGGTGAAAAGCCAAGCTCGTGGTACTGTTCCCACCTTGCTCCTAAAGCCCTTGGGAGGTTTCCCCTCCGTTGGCACTCATCTCTCGCTACAGCTTAGAAATCAGTTGTAGGCAACCAGCTGATGGGCAAAGCTGGAAGAGACATCTCCAGGCACTAGAAATGATCCATGGTGGCCCCATGAGGCAGAAATAAAGGTTTCTGGGAGCAGCTTAACAGCCAGTTTCCTCTAGCTTGATCAATTAGCGTTTGTTTTAATGTCCATCCTAATTCTAAATAAATACTGATACCCAGAGTAGATCATACTGTGCATTGCTTGCTTTGAAAGTTATTGAAGTATCATTCCTGGCAAGAATTTTAATATTAAATTATGAATACATGTCTTCAGCCACTCCTCCAGATCACCATAGCATTTTGCCCAGAAATTTCCTTGTATCAGAAAAAAAAAAAAATCAATATTCTGATTCATTAACAAGAAACCCAGAAAAATCCTTCTATGTGATATTTCTAGTCATTGGAAAATATGCACTGCAAGCTTTTAAAATATCTATGTCTACAGCTATTTATCTCTGTATATACATGTATTTACACATTGCTGTTAATATTTAGGGAAAGATTCACTGATGTCTCCTGGCTGCAATGGAACTTTCTCATCACTTTATGTTGCTGCGGGAATTAAAATCAATTGAAAGCCTCTGCGTGAATTAGTGTTATCTTCAGTATCTGACACAGTGCTTGATCCTGCCAGTGAAGTGATGCGATGACAGCATGCAGCAGCCGTAGTCGAAGTATTTCAGGGTCTATATCTCTAAATGTTGATGATTTGAAAGGCACTTCAGATTCCTGAGCTATGTGTTTCTGACCATTTCATAAATTTCTCTTAGTTATAGCTGCCATCTGATACTTTCCTGAGTTTATAATTCTTGATTATGAAGTACTTACTGAACTCCATAATTTGATCTTTTTCTGTTGCTTGCTGCTTTTTCTTACACAGGAAAGCACACCCAGGAAACCTTAGGCTTTACCCAGGAATGCCTGAATACACATTGTTACCAGCACAAACTCGCCAAAAAGCCCAAACAATAATCTTTACTGAAGGAGACAGGAAAAACGGGAATTATAAGACTGAACAGTTCTGAGAGTAAAAATTTCCAGCCCCCTACTTGTTTATTGTTAATGACTTGCAAGTCATGAAGAGCCAGCATCAGTGGGTTCCTTACAGAGCGGGGAATGAGAGAGGAAAGTCAGGACAGAAAGCACCAGCAGAGAGGAGGTCTCGGCCATCCCATCAAATCGTGGTTAGCACCTGAAGCTGCCCGCAGCACGTAGAGGGAGGACGGTTTTGTCTCATGTTCTGCCCTCTCCAGCACTTTCAGGATAGCTGGTAATGGGCTGATTGAGAGATAGGCACTGATATCTTCTGCACGCTAGATAGATAGTACTAAATATGCCCATTGTTAAAAATGCAAAGATTTTCAACAATCAGGCAGTAACACAAGAAATTTCCGAGATGCCCGCACAGACATTCACCTTTTCGCTGATTAGACAGCTGCTGCAGAATGAAAGATTTCTCAGCACCATGTGCACTTCTCAAACGTCAGGTTTTGGAAGCAAGCAGAATGCCTAATTCTTATGTTGCAAGGCACTGAGGATGAAATAGGGTCAGGAGTCCAGAGCCACCTCCAAAGCAGGCGTTGCCCGTAAATTGTCGTCGTTGAACAGCAGTAGCTGTCTGCTCTCCTTCGGCGGCTTGGTGAGGAGCTCTGTGATGTATTGCAAGGAGTATGATGAGAGCGTGGCAGGTCAAAATATAGCACTGCAGACCTGGACACCACAATGGTGAGCAACAGCTCAGGTGGCAGCTGCTGCAGTGCTGGACTTCTCTGTGCCCGTAACCGCATCCCCCAGTAGCGAGAATTTATGCTTGGGGTTAAAGGGCCCTGATGACAAAATGTCTGGTCTCAGGTGCTCTGCTGCAGAGCACATGCAATGCAGGGACTGTTGTTCAAAAAAAAAAACACCACCTAAAAAGCACAGTTTCAGAGTCTCCCAGGAAGATCCAGAGCTTTTTCAAAAGAGGATTTCTGCCTTGGCTGTCTGACACACAGGGTGAACATCTGCAATTCTCAAGCCACAGTATTTAATATTAAAATGTCATTTTATTTATTCTTTCCCTGTGATATCAAAAATGGTAACTAGGCAACATCTCAACTACTGAGTGGACTCTAAATCTCAAACCACTTAAATACGAGATCAAAGTGAAAAATGGCAAACAGTAATTTATAACCTGTTCTTTTCGTTTAGAGCTAGCAAAGCCAACCATCCTGCCCTGACTCCCCCTGTACTAAAATCTTCACATGTACAAGGACCCTCAAAGATACAAACACTGCAGAAAAGAGAGGGAAAGGGAACTTCAGAGTGGTTCCCAGACCAGATGCTAATGGCACAGGATCAACAAATGCCTGCATTCAAGGACAACCCAGTGACGTTGGCCCCAAAACCACTGCCTGCCGCTGTTTTCAATCTCAATAGCCCATCTGAGATTTTCAATATGAGAGAAAGCAAAGAAGTGGCAGTAAGAAATTATTCTACCACAGCCTTATGAGGAGTTCTCCAACCCCAGCGTACAGCCCAGTGTCTTGGTCGTGCAAAGAGCCGCCCCTCTGCAGAGCAGGACCCAGACATGGGGACATATACCCATCCATTGGGCACTGAGGTCCCACAGATGACACCACTTCATCTCCACAACCAATAAAAGACCCATCTCCAACTCCTCCTCCAGGAATGCCCATGAACATCGCACGTGGGAACTTTCAAACCGCCACTTGTTGCTTGTGTTAAGCAGGACAGCCACAACGTCCAACAGGCCAGGCGAACAGGAGAAGGAGCAAGCTTGGGTTTCACCCCTCGGCTCTTCCTGCAGTCTCACCCGAAGGTTCTCCTGCATTTTACTTCTACTCTGAAACAAGCTTTTATTCTTTTTGCTCTGTGCCACTGTGCTTTGATTTCTCCAGGTACATCCTGTTTCGTAATGGCTTGAATAATTAACACAGAAATGAGGAGAAGTGGAAAAATTTGGAGGTTCAGAACACACACCCCTCCCTTCTCTACAGTGAAACTGTTTACCACGCAGCATATAGTAATGCCACCTGCACTATTTCAAACACAGTTTTTCACATTTCCATTTAAGAAATGTGCTCCTTCCCACAAGGGGACAAGGGGGCTGAAGCAGATTTTGTTTGCTGAGATGCTGGAGACGACTGCTGTTAAGAGATTTTACTAATAAAAGGGAAAAGCAGATATATGTATTTTCTGACAGCCCGAGAGTCATCTATGTTAGCTTATAAACCAGCTTCTGCAAAAGCTATTTGGGCTGATGGATCAGAAATGGTATGGATTTGAGAGCACTTCATGGGAACCAGGACAGACAGGCAGCCGCGTGAAAGACTCAAACAGCCTCTTGTGGCTTCAGCAGCCTTTACGAGCGACAAAATCAGCCACAGAAAACAGTGAAGTGAGAGTTTTTGTCTTCCTAAAACACAGCTGACACATGGGAATGATTTAACTTGCTAATGAAATTACCCCTGTGAGTTGATATTTTCCCCCTCTCATGTACATATCCTGGTTGCATAACGGATAACTAATTTAGAGAGGCACGGAAAGAGCTCTGCCAGGCTGCTTCCAGCCTAGTCCCTTCGAAAAGCAAATACCTGCTTTGCAGCCAGGCGAGACGAGTAAAGGATAAGGCCTGGACCACTGCGCAGAAGGAGCTCTTAGGAATAAACCTCTTAACCATGAAGAGGTCAGCAGGCACATCTAAAGATCCCAAAAAAGACCAAGGAGTTTTTAACAAATTAAACCTATTTCTTCTCCTGGTCATTTCCATACACAATAATGTGCACATTAAACCACTTATCATTCATGCAATATTATGAATAAACAGTTTAAAGACTATGTGAGTCACCGGCCGTTTTTTAAAACCTGAGTTCACCATTCACCCAAGGACATACCATATGCTCATACGTGTCCACAAATAATTCACAAGTTTTCCCTCACTCACAGACCTCAGGTTATCTGACAAACCTTTAAAACAATGTTTTGCCAGTTAGCAGAGTCTTCACCTGATGAACAGTAACATCTCTCTTACAAAAGAGCTCTTCGTTTGATACAGGCCCAGAACTGCTCCTTGCAGGTATTAGTGAAGGCGTAAAAATACCAGGTTGCTCCTGGATAATGCACAAACACGAGAAAGGGATAAAGTTCACCGAACGGTTCGCAAACCTTTGTTCACAGCACAAAAATCAAGGGGATGCTAAAAGGCACTAGTGCTGTTCGTGTGTTGGACACCTCGAAAGCCCTGCAGATACTCACAGAATCCCAGCATGGCAGGGGTTTGAAGGGACCTCTGGGGGTCACCCAGCCCAACCCCCTGCCCAAGCAGGGTCACCCAGAGCAGGCTGCACAGCACCGTGTCCAGGCGGGGCTGGAATATCTCCAGAGAAGGA
>Ga0065711_1011752_pt1 | contig 10731 bp, 4 predicted proteins | sample Hoacrofraction12_FD_59098 | JGI IMG/M metagenome (GOLD analysis project Ga0065711, IMG submission 59098) | Hoatzin crop microbial communities from Cojedes, Venezuela - Epithelial fraction 12 v2 (version 2) | ecosystem: Host-associated > Birds > Digestive system > Esophagus > Crop | place... | reverse complement strand
CTGGAACAGGTTGCCCAGAGAGGTAGTGGAGGCCCCATCCCTGGAAACATTCAAGACCAGGTTGGACAGGGCTCTGAGCAACCTGATCTAGTTAGTGGTGTCCCTGCTCGCTGCGGGGGGGTTGGACTAGTGGACTAGATGACCTCTAGGGGTCCCTTCCAACCCAAAACTTTCTATGATTCTATGATTCTATGATAAGTTGTGAATTTAAAATGCAAATCTGAGCTTCTCCTATACATATGAATCCCATGGTGCTCTCGTACCGAAGAATGGAGCTGAGAGCGCACAGAAGGCGGCTTTGTAGGTTTCTGGCAGGCAGTAAGACAGCCTGTTTTGTAGCAGGTGTCTTTGAAAAATGGTGATTAGGTAGAAGGAGGAGCAGAAGATGTTAAACTGTATGTAACAGAAGGTTATTGTTGTAGACAGTACGATGGCAGTTGTTGGCCTTGGTGGCAGAAGTGAACCATGAAATAGAAGTCAGATAATGCCTTGTCTGAATTGTCATTTTTGCATGTTGCAATTCCTTTGCAAAAATTTAATATTTGCTAAATTTTTGGGAACTAGCGATCTGCAGTTTGTCCTTGCTTATCTGATCATTACTTTTGATTTATTGACTCTAATTATGGTTACGTATGCATTTTCTCTGCTCTTAAATATAATTTGACTTTACCTGTCCAGTGATTCTGGTTATGATTAAAGCCTTTACTTTGTTAATATTAGTTTGTTGTAATTTTCTGAACATGGCTCTCAATAAGTATTATTTCATTATTGCAAACTATATAAAATTGATTGCAAGGAAACTATGAGATACGAATAAAGGTCAGAGAGGTTAGTAGATTAAATGATTTTTCAGTGCTTAGTTTGGAATGATGTCTTTACCTGTGGTTTATTTAAAGTTTTAAAGTAATGCAGCATGCTCTTTGTTCACCTAATTGAAAAAGTGCTGTTAGACACAACCTTAAAGAATGTTTATATTTTTTTCCCCCCTCTGATCATAGTTTATGTATTGTATTTGTTTTAGTTTATATTGTGTCAGCTAAATTTGTTTTCATAAAATTACTTGGCGTGTTTTGATACACTGCTGTATTGCCAAACAATTCAAGAAACTGACACTATTCCAGTAAATATCTGCGTGGACCTCAATTTGTGAGAATTGCATGACTGGTTACAATGTCATAAAATAGCTTTTGTTGCTTGGCACAATGACCAAGCCTGCTTAAGACAGCAAAACCTAACACTGTGCTGCAGGAAATGTGAAATTAAGGGACAGTCTTATACCTTATCCTTGATACTGCCAGAGTCCATGTTGTAATAATCTCGAAATACTGTTTATAGTATTGGTGGGTTGGCTTTATATATAGTATCTTACTTAAAAGATAATTTCAGATGCCTATGAAAGTATTTACTTGTCTTATATTCAATGTTTTTTGTAGTAATCATTCAGTAAGCGTGGATAACTAACAATAAATACTTTTCATGATGAGAGGTATCAAGTGAACTGCATTTGGATTTTCCTTCAAGTAGCATCTTTATTTCTTGCACTTCATTACAAATGGAACCAAGCCTTACCTTTTCCAATAGATGTTGAGGATGTAGCAGCAGCGGTCCTAGACTGATTAACTTTGTTGATCTGAGGGATGCTGGTATTTTGACACATATAAAGGCCTCTTCTAGAAGCTACTGACAACCTAAGTTTTCAGTAGTGTTACATCACTTCTTATGGTAGTTATTTGCTATTTGCCAAAGGGAGATATTAAGCACCGAGCAAAGCAAAACTTTTGGTAAAAGAATCCTGTATATGTGTTGTTTTACTAAGCCTAAGCTTCACTTCTCAGGTAGAAACCCTTATTCCAGACTCTCCTAAAATTGGAGACTACAAGTATGAAACTATAAGACTAGATTTCTAGTATGAAAAATCTGTGGCCTTGCATTGCAAACATCCTTTTCACTCTCTCCTTTCTAGCAGTAACTGTTAAACTGATAATAGTGTCTTTTTAATTTTCGCATAAGATCTGAATATCGTTGCCAGGTATGTAACTACGAATTTAGATGAAAGTATTCTGCTGGTTGTGTATTTGGATAATTGCTTTGCCTTTTCCACTTGGTTCATCCTACCCTTGTTTGATCTTGTTTAATCCAACATAAACTAGTGAGTGGAGATAGACATGCTACCTGTAAAAACAATAATAAAAAATTCCGACATCATGTTGACGTAACTGAAATTTTCCATTTTTAGTTAAGGGAACATACACAGAGTATTTCCTCTATGCCAATAAATATTACAGTTGATTTTGCTGATGGTAACACTAAAGTGCAGCTGATAACATAACACTTCTTTCTTTTGTTTGTGTGTCTTTTCATGTTACAGTCGCTGAAGAAAAACTGCCTAAGGTTTGTTCTTGGTTCTTCCAAATAATTTCTGGTAGTAATTTATAAAAAATAATTATGAATAAGGTAAGAGATTTGATTGAGGTCCTTTTCAAATTCAGTACTTGCGAAAATACTCACATGGCAGGAATTCCTTTTGTTATGCTTGGATGTATGTGTTCCCATGCTTTTCTCCCTCCTGCTCCGTTTTGATGCTGTTCTGACTGGTGGATAGGTCTTTTCCCTTGCAGTTGTCCCAGAGAGAGGCATCTGTCTTAGAAGCTCTGGCAGTGTACTAAAAATCCTTAATACTAGGTCTCTTATAAAAGCCAGCATTCCATTTGTACAAATAAGTGGAAAATTTGAGAAAAAAGAGCAACAGTCATTACAGTGAGCTCTCTCTGAAATAGCAGAGTAAAATTTTAGTTAGATATTGTGGAAATATAAGCTGTTACATGACAATTTTAAAATTGGTAACTTTTAATTAATAGTATCTGTAAAGAGAGTACTAGCTGGAAAAAATCACTTTAAAGTTTTAATAAAGGGCATAAAATCCAAAATACACAATGTGAATGAGTATTCTGTTTACTGTAAAATGTTCCATTCTAGAAATGAAATTTATTTAGTTAAATCTATGTATTCATACAGCCTCTTCACTAGGGCTAGTAGCAAGAATAAAATTCTTCCTGGAGGTAATACATATTACTCTCACAACTTGCCTTCCAAAGTGAATACTGGAAATCATTTGAAAACATTGAATTCTCTTACTATACCTCAAATAAATCTATATTGTTAATAGAATAGAATATTTCAATTGGAAAGGACCTACAATGATCATCTAGTCCATGCTGACCAAGTTAAAGCATGTTGTTAAGGTCATTGTCTGCATGCCTCAAACACTGACAAGCTTGGGGCATCGACCGCCTCTCTAGCAAGCCTGTTCCAGTGTTTGACCACCCTCTAGGTAAAGAAATGCTTCCTAACGTCCAGTCTAAACCTTCCCTGGTGCAGCTGTGAACCATTACCATGTGTCCTGTCACTGAAAACCAGGGAGAAGAGTTCAGCACCTTCCTCTCCACATCCCCTCCTCAGGAAGCTGTAGAGAGCAATGAGGTCACCCCTCAGCCTCCTCTTCTCCAAACTGGCCAAGCCCAGACTCCTTAGCTGCTCCTCGTAGGACATTCCTTCCGGCCTTTTCATCAGCTTTGTTGCCCTTCTCTGGATGCATTCAAGATCCTTCACATCCTTCTTAAATTGTGGAGCCCAGAACTGCAGACAGTATTCAGAGTGGGGCTGCACCAACACTGAATACAGCTGGTTAATCACCTCTTTGGACCGGCTGGTTGTGTTGTGTTTGATGCACGCCAGGATGTGGTTTGCCCTCTTGGTTGCCAAGGCACACTGCTGACTCATATTGAGCCTGCTGTCAGCCAGCACCCCCACGATCCCTTTCTGCAGGGCCGTTCTCCTCTCCCAATTTATACTTGTGCTGGCACTACTTCATCCTCGGTGCAGAATCTGGCATTTGGACTCGTTAAATTTCATCCCATTAATCATTGCCCAGTGCTCCAATCTATCTAGATCCCCTCTGCAAGGTATCTCGTCCCTCAAGAGAGTCAACAGCCCTCTCAGTTTGGTATCACCAGCAAATTTGCTAATGGTGCATTCAACCCCTGCATCCAGATATTTGATGAATGTATTGAACAGCACTGGCCCTAGAATTGAACCCTGAGGAACACCACGGGTGAGCAGTTATCAGCCAGATGCAGCCCCACTCACTACAACCCTTTGAGCCCTACCTTTCAGCCAGTTCTTCACCCAGTGCACCGCTTACCTGCTTATCTCACAGTTGGACAACTTGTCCCGAAGGATGCTGTGAGGGACAGTATCGAAAGCCTTACTAAAATCCAGAATAAACTACATCCACCGCCTTCCCTTCATCCACTGGGCGGGTGACCTTATCATAGAAGGATATCAAATTAGTTAAACAGGACTTNCCCTTTGTGACTCCATGCTGACTGTGCCCAGTGATTGCATTGTAAACTCATAATTGGCATACCTTTTCATTAAAATAATTAAAGTTTGGTAATCTATGTAATTGCCATGCAGTTATATGGGATGATGTTTTAACAGAGATTTTGATAGCTTGAAAATACGAATATCTCAATGCTGTAAATGAGAAAGAAACACAAATTGATCTAGTTGAAAGTTTTTCTGTTATGTCTTCGGTATGTTTTATCTGTTACTGAGCTGAAGAAACCTTTTAGCTGCTAAGAATGGAGGTTAAAGTGCTCTTTTTTGGGTGGAGGTGAAGTCAGATTTCCTTCAGTACTTCGGAAGAACAGCTGACAAAATTTTCATGCAAAGAATTATGAATTGATTTGCATGAATTTGAACTGTAAATTTCAACATGCAAAAAAGTCTGGATGACAAATGGTTATTTAAAGTAACCAGAAAGCTCAAGCCTCTGCTATCCATTGAGACTCATTGTCAGTATGAAAATCTGTATTATTTTCAGAAATAGATGTGTGGGTGCTTAGATAATCAGAGCATTGAACAGGGATACTTCCTTATGAAATATTGGCCTATAATTTTCAAATGTTTAAGCACCAGACAACAAAGCTGCCATAAAATGGGTCTAATGTCATTTTTAGGTAGAACATCTGGATGGCTCTTCTCAGTTAAAAACACATGTTTCACAACTTCAGTTTTTCTCCTTCCTCATTTAGAAGCGTAGTGCGAGGCCTGAGTTTCACCTTTTACGTCTGTAAGTAAAGAATATTTTATGCTGACTGTATGTTTTTTTCTTCTTGTTACTGATTTGTTAGTAACTGATCTTAGCTTTGTAAAATGGTCTTTTCATTTTTAAATCCACAGCCTCAAAATAGTGGATATTCATTACTCTAGAGGAGAAAAATAGCAATGAAGTGTTGGAAGCATGTGTCTGTCTGTCCTGTCTGTACCTCTTTCTTTCAGGGAGGTTTTTGTCATTGAACACGGAGAAAGGGAAGGAGGCTGTTAGCATTATTGGGGTAATAGTAAACTGGTGCTGTTGGGTGATACTCTCTTTTTATGGAGTCAGACCCCTAAGGAAATTCAGGCTTGATCATTACCTTGGTTATATAATTCCTCTTCAGTGCTTTCTGTTGTATTGTCAGTCAGGATTGTTTAAGTGTTAATTAAATGTTTCTCCTCCTATACACAGAGAGATTTTAATTAATTGCTAGGCATGATGTACTTCTGTTAAGTCTGCTTTTTTAGTGCAGAAAAGAGAATATTGTACAGCTTTTTGCAAACCACCTTAATATCTGGATACTTGACATGTAATAGAGAAAATCTGGTTTGCTCTGGTTTTCATCAACTGGTAGGCAAGATTGGATCTTTTAAACCTTAAAATGATGGTTTTGTGTATCCTCTCAAATGGAGGTTACTGAGGATAGCCTTGTAAAACAACACACAGTCTTGTATTCAGAGCTTTCTTTTCACCTTGAAAAATGCTTTTGAAAAGCTTAGGTTTAAAGCTACATGGTTCTGAGAGAAAGGGACTCCTTGCAAATTACAAATTTTTGGGAAAGTTCTAAGGGTTGTTGTGAATGAGAGAATAATGCAACTTTTTGTTGTTACTGTTATTTTAATTGTTCATGCTTGGGATAACTTTTATAGAAAAATTGATTATTACCTCCACTTTCATGCAGCCTACTTCACTGTAATGAGTTACATTAACATATTTGCATGGCTTATAACTGTTATGAGACATGCTCCAAGACAGATTTGAATGCTTTTTATGAGTATGTGTGCCAAAATTACTAAGTGTTTTTTTTTTCTTTATTAGTACCTCTGCCAAAAGACTTACTTTCATGATCCTGATCAGTCATCTGTAAAGAGCATTTTTTATAGTATGAAACAATTATATAGGTCTGTCAGAGAATAATCAACCTGTGTGTTGGTTTTCTACTGTTTTCACTCTTTTTGAACTAGCAGCCTGTTATGATCATCAATCTTCTTCACAGAATTTCCATTTTTTTCATCCTTAAAGTGTACACACGAGCTTTTGTCTTACGATACTTTACACTTAATGTGGAAACAAACAGTTTGAGTGTTTCATATAAGATTGAGTTCATTAAAATCTCACTTCTAGACTGCATAGGTATGCACTGTCACAGTGCTGAAGAAAGGAGTTTAGGCTGTAGTTAAGACTGTGAGGAGAAGTTGAACATCACTCATTCATTGACAGAAATCATGCTGCAGGATACCATTTCTTCAGCAGTCATCGATGTTTACATTTCCATTTTTAGTTTGTTCTGTGAAACTTTATAGGGAAGTAACATTTCACATGATACTTTGAAAACATTCATGTACATATGCATTTGAAAAAAAAAACCAACCAAAAAAAGCCAACAAACAAAGCCCCCAAACCTTTTGTGTAAGAAAATTTCCAATATTCTTTAAAGAGTCATTCTTAATTAATCATAGTAAGACATCATATCCCCTTCCCCCAGTATTTTGCTGGTATGTCTGAAATTACTGCTTTTATTATGAGTATATACTCATTGATAATTCTCTTTTGCTTAAATGAATAGCTCCAGCAAATCATTTCAAGACACTGTATAATGCTACTGAATAGGATTTATAAAGATGTTCCCTTTCAGCCACCTTTCTCTTTTTAAAAAATCTATGACCCTTTCAGTTTTATTTAGAATGAAGGGCTCACCCTCGTCTTTAACATAACACATAAAATAATCTTTTACTGCCTCCTCTTCTGGGCTGGTTAGTTTAAAAAAAAATTCTTACCACTCCCTAATACGTATGTCAAAAGAAAATATTAATATGAACCTATCAACATCTGTTGAAACAATTCTAGTATATGTGGGAAAAGAAATTAATCAGAGGAACAAACTCTTTTGAAAGGAAGGAAATTTTGTTTAAGGGTTCTGGGGCAGCTTTACTTCAGTTCCATTGTTCCACAGCAGTGTAGGACATGCAGTCCTATTTTTGATGTTTATCATTAATTGCTGCATGGAAGACTTGGACTTGCTGAACTCTTAACTTGGCAGGTAAATGAAGAGGAAACTCTTGAGATATACTGGGGGAAAAACTCAATATTGACCTTAAAATTACTGTTGCTTATGTATTATGTTACTGATTATGTAAGCTTATTATAAAAACTCATTTCAGCGAATGTGTGCAACTAATATCAATGTAGATTATTACTGAAAGAAAACTAACAATATAACTTATGTGATTAATTTTTCATTATTTGTTATTAGTTATTTGAGTTATTACTTACTTATATCTTAATTGGTCCTGTTTGTTTTTCCTTCCTTTTTTAATGCTTTTAGCTCTAAGTCCACAGGAAAATGGATACTATTTGAAGGCCTCCCTGCCCCCTTACCTTCTTGTTTCAATCACAGGGGGAAAAATTCTAAGTAGGCTTCATAATTCTCAGTTTGGTCACTGAAAATAGACTTCTTTTTTTTTTTTTCCTTCTGAAGTGGAATGTAAGAAACAAGTGACTGCAGGCCAGTTCTTATACTGGATTTGCAGCTCTTCCCACAGCCCATTATCCAGATGCCTCCACTCCTTTTGTTCTCCTCCCTGCACACCCTGCTGCCAGTCTTCATCTGCCAGTAGATAAATGGGGGCAGTGACTGCAAAGGGTCAGCTTGAGAGATGGAAGTGTCCAGGAGGGAGCTGGCAGATAGATGCATAGAGGTGACTTCAGTAGTGCAAAAAAAGCCAGTGTAGGGGTGAATGAGATGTCTTCCTGTATGTGGTAGGAGACAGGCTCCCCGTAGTAAAAGTAGCAGTTTATCTTACAGACTGAACTTCGAAATTCTTGCTGGCTGCAGACCTAGGAGAGAAAACTTGAGAGTAAACCTTCCCCTTGTGTTGCACAGCTGCAAAATCCCTAGGATTGTTCAGTACTGATTTTTTATTTTTTCAAATATCACAGGCTAAAAGCTCTGTTTTCTAGGTCATAAATAGTATTTTCATGATCCGAAGCAAGACGTAAGACTTGTTCCACCAATAAATATTTGGTTGTCTTTCCTTCCTCTCAGAGCTCACTTCTGCCATTTGTTGCTTCGGGAGACTGCTAGCATCTATGAGATAAAAAATAACAGTCCTAGAATAAATCGCTAATTATAGAGTAATTTAGGTTGGAAGGTACCTTGAAAGATCATTCAGTCCAATCTTCTACTTAAAGCAGGACTAACGTCATACATGGATCGGGTTGCTGATGGCCTTATCCCATATAGTTTTGGAAATTTCCCAATGACAGGGGTTATATGTTTTCTCTGGACAACACCTTCCAGTGCTTACCTGCTCTCAGTGAGAAGAATTTGTGTCCCACACAAATTTCCCTCATTAGATCATGGGATGATTGCTACTTTTCCTGTCAGTGTGCAGACCTCTAGTATCTTTCTCCCTGGTTGTCTCTGTTTCACACTGAAAAGACCTATTTCTACTTAGCCCTTCCTTGAAGCCGTGTTGTACCTTTTGAGCATCTTTCACTCGTCTCTGAAGGTGTTTTCCAGTTCTACTGTATTTTTTTTCAATATAAACTTGTAGTCCATCCTTGATCTAACATAATGCTGTAGACCAGCCTATCCATAAAGAAACTTTGGGTTTTCATTCTTTTTAAGTAGTAGATGCACTCTTATTTTAGTCTCTTTGTTTAATATTTCAGATCCTGTGTAAGGATTTAAAAGCTCTGTATAAATGTGATGTTCTTTTTGGAATGAATTCAAAAGCTGTTGTAAATAAGTTTAAGCTTTTACTCTATCGCAGTAGTGAATTTAATTAATTAGCTATTGAAAGGGTTTTTTTCTTTGTTTTTAGATATTTTCTCGTGATTTGGATGTGCTTACTGTCAGTTTTCATTAGCAGTTACCTGTTGGAGGATTTAGCTTAAGTCTTCAGTCATAATTTTGTGTACCACTGGCATAGACTGCAAAAGGCGTTGTTTCCCGTGGACATCTTTTTATACCTTTAAATACTTTCAATCTCAGACTCTCCAGTGAAAGGCTAGTCGCTGTGCAAATGGGTATGTACAGAAGAATAAAGCTGATGGTTTCTAAATTCACGTAGCACCTTTCACAATGCAGCAGTCCTGATTACCTCCTATAGTGGGTGCATATTCTGTCTGGTTTTGAAAATGTTGTGTTTGAAAATGCATTCAGTTAATGATTCACAAATCAACATTTTAAATGTTATTTTCTGTATGTATTGCTGTGCAATTGAAGTTAATATATGAGACACTGCTAATGCTGTTTTAGCAAACCCCCCAAATTATGTAGAGACTATTTTAAAGGATTAATTACCTATATGACATTAGACTCTATGTTCCTCAGATGAGTGCCATGAAAAACAGATATCCTGATATTGCTACTTGCTCGTATGACTTGAAATTCAGTGTTGAAAGATAATGTAAAAGAGAAAATTTTCTGATTCTAGTATTTCTGTTTCTCCCATCTGACATACTTTAGTGAAGTGCAAAGGGACAGAAGTATTCTATTTAGGGCTTGGAGGAATGATGTAAAAAAACCCAAGCCTAGCTTGTCTTTCTTCCACTTTGTGCCTAAGTTTTAGGATACTACTCATTGTTTCCCTTCTACCAAGCTTCTGCTGTATCTTTTATTCTGGTGTCTTCATTTGAAATCATACATCCTCATCCCATCATTTTATTTTATATTTTAGTCCTTGTATAGAAACATGGAAACATTTGGTTTAATATTTTGCATTTAGCTCCCTTTTGAGTTGGAAGCATTCTGAGGTTACTCTGCTGTTTATGGTTTGAGAGTTGCCAGTCTGTTTTACCCTGTGCTTGAGGGTATACAGTTACGGCTTCACCCCTGTGGGGTCTGTCATCCCACACCATGTGCTGTTCAAGACCTATTGGTTTTTCCACAGTCTTCAGCTTTCAGATTTTCCTACAGCCACTTTAATCCTCAATGCCAGGAGATTTCGGTTTTCATTCTGTTGGAGCTTGTCCCTGCTATATAGTTTCATCTTGTCCTTAGTTAATGAATCCAAACACCCAGTCCCGTTACTGTTTTGGCAGGTGCACACCGAGCCTTTGCCTTGCTCGCTCTGTTAATTGCTATGCATGCTTAGAGAACATTTAAAGAACACCTTCACATTGCATACATACAGTATGTGCCAAGACAGCTATTCGTGGGCCATAGAAAAAAATGGAAAATATACATTGTTTCACTGGTTGTTTACGTGTGTTTCCTTCAAGGCATAAGTGGTTGCCTTTGCTTCTACCACGAGTTAACCAACTTGGCTTCTCTTTTTCCTGTTGGTTTCTGGATTTAAGGATGAAGGCACTGGTGGTCTTTTTTTTTTTTTTTTTTTTTTTTT
>Ga0065711_1050641_pt1 | contig 10732 bp, 9 predicted proteins | sample Hoacrofraction12_FD_59098 | JGI IMG/M metagenome (GOLD analysis project Ga0065711, IMG submission 59098) | Hoatzin crop microbial communities from Cojedes, Venezuela - Epithelial fraction 12 v2 (version 2) | ecosystem: Host-associated > Birds > Digestive system > Esophagus > Crop | place... | reverse complement strand
TGTACATATTTACAGGAAAGTTTTATCAGTAAATTTCAACGCTTTTCCCAAGATAATTTGATGCTGAAAGCATCTTAGAACAATTTTTCTTTCTTTTTTCAGTCAATCTTTTAGATCTACTCTAGATCTTGACACTTAACGGCATATGGCTAAAGTGGAATTAGCTGCATTTACGTACCAAAAATTTTGTTTGTGCCAAGAGTTTCTGTAACCTTTCCCTGCTGTTCCTCCAAAATAGGAAAATAATCCACACAACCTGGGACAGAAACATTGATTCAAGAAGTGTAGCAGGCTTTAACGCTAAGGGGCTTGCTGCCATTTCCCAGTGCTACGTAAGTGTAAGGACTAGATCTGAAGCCTGTCAACCAATGTTGGGTGAATTTAACTTAAAAAACCCTGGAGAGGGAATCCTGTGTCTTAGGTATCTGGTGCAAACATTGTTTGTAGGTCTTAATACACAATTTGAATAGCACTTGGGAAGTTTGTTGTAAGCCAGAGCAAGCCGAGTACTTGACCACGTTCTCATCAGATGTAGTCCTAATCAATGGTCACTGTTTTTGACAGAGGAACAGGTTTAATACCATGGAAAAAACTGCTCTTACTGACATTTTCCCATTGAGTTACTTTTCTTGACTCCACACCAAATCTGGCCTGTTACATGGTTTTAAACTAAAAGAGGGTAGGTTTAGACTAGATATAAGGAAGAAAATTTTTACCATGAGGGTGGTGAAACACTGGACAGGTTGACCAGAGAGGTGGTGGATGCCTTATCCCTGAAAGCATTCAAGGTCAGGTTGGATGGGGCTCTGAGCAACCTGATGGTGTTGAAGATGTCCCTGCTCATTGTGGGGGCTTTGGGCTAAGTGATATCTAAAGGTCCCTTCCAACCCAAACTATTCTGTGATTCTCTGAATTCCCTTTAACTGTCACTTTCCATAACTGATCATGGGAATAACTGAGGGACAGAGAAGATCCTGTCGCTAAGTGCAGAGTCACAACATTTTAAAGTTTTTCCTTGTCATGTATTCAAAGATCTAACACTTTTTGTGTTAGTAATACTGAGTTATGAATAAATGACACTGAGCACAGAGTGACCAGAAATTTTTCTGAAAGCAATGTAAAAACTAGCAAACCAAGATAGTCCCAGTATTGGTAAGACAGAGACAGTGAAATATTGTTGAAGGATTTTAGAGGATCTCTCTAGAAATGAATGTTTGTGAAAGAAAATACTGCCTGAAATAGTCAAAGGGAGACCTAAGAAATTATTTTTAAATTTATTTTTGTTACAGGCTTAGATATTAATTACTAAAATTGCATGGGAGCGTATAGCTATTTTAATGAACACGATGAGTTTTAATTTACTGAGAGGTTTCTATCTTGGATTGTCTAGCTCAGCTGATTGTCCTAATGTATACAATTGAATTTGATATTTTCTGTTGTTATTTTCAAATTCGTAATTCATTGACTAGTGGATCTAGGTGTAAACAACAGAAGTTTAAATCCTGTTAGCTTAGTAAACTACTTTAATGCGAGACCTGCTATAACAAGGTATATATTATCTCTTTACTGTTTGCATTACACCATAGTATATTTTCATCTGACAGCTTGTTCCTCCCACTGAAGTGAGTGTGGAATGCTCACGGGCTTCACTGATGAGGTTTCAGCCCTTAATCTACAATCTAGTGCTTGTGTTAACTGTCTCAGAAGTTGTATAACAGAAATTTGTCTAAGATAGCGAAGTACTGTTTCTTTATTACTCTTGCATTATGAGTGCTTTAATGTCATTTTATGTTAAGTGCATTGAACTTACTACTGGTCTTTTGCTATTCTTTTAGCAGCCTTACTGCCAGCTTATTCTATAATTGCACTAAACCAGTGGTTCTCAAATTGTGCCCTGTGGATCGCTGGGGACAGTGCGCTTGCTGGTGACCCACAGAGAGCCCCTGAGCTAGCAGGTACTGGCTTTCCTCCAAGTTGCCATCCAGGTGTTCCTCTGATCACAAACAGTGGAGTGGCGGAGGCAGCCCATGCCCTCAGTGCCTGCAGGCAAAGGAGTATCTCTGCTGAGCTCCTCTTCCCTCGGTGAAAGTGTTTGAGAACCCTGGCATCGAGCATTTGAGTTGCTTATGTTTAGACTATGTTGCGGCTCCTTAATCATGCATGTTGCCCCTCCATTTCTGTGCAGATTGCAGCCCCACTCCGGAAGAATCTGCCCCAGGTATGTGCATTCATGGCTTCTGCTTCTTCTAAAAGTTGCAGGGGTTTGTTCATAATTAATAACTGAACAAGTGCCTTGCTGTTAAGATTGACCATTTTGAAGTAATGCTCTGCAATATCACGTGAGTTACCTAAGCATATTTGAGAAGTTGTTATGTCCTAAATAATAGTGCAAGGGGGTATCTGGTAACTTCTCATGTCCAGGTATGGAAGAGCACTTACTCATGGTCTCTTTGGTTTCTCCACTTGATGTCTTTTAGCAGACTATTGTAGGTGACAGTGATTTGAGGCCTGTTCCAAATGTTATTGAAGTCTGTGGGAGTCTGACATTTCAGACATTTCAGACATGCCCTTTCATATGTGCTGTTGAGCTGGCCTTTCTGAATGAGAACTTGAGCAGAACAAGGAGCAGCCAGCAGGGCTGGTGGAAAATCCCTGTTGTGGGTACACAGCAAGAAGTGTTGGGCACTGCAGATCTAATGTTTCAGAACACAGAATTCAGGAGCCTTTCATCCCACTGTTAGCCTTCTTTCCTCTGTCCGTATACGTACACACACTTGTGTTGCATTGACAGGGTCTGAATAATATGCCTCTGTAATACTGCTCTCTCCCAGCTAGATGGCTGTCATTTCTCCCATTTGAGAGCAGTTTAACCGGAGTTCAGTGAAGAATTCAGTCTTTGAACTGTTACAGCATGGGCTTCTGGGTTTAGTCAAACTAATGAGAAATAAAGCCCCGGTGCAAGTATGATTTTCATCTTCACCAAGTATATTAATGTTGTTCTCGGCTGTCCACCTTGTTTCCTTCTACCACTAAGGAAGTGTTTTTAATCAGTAGAAGACTCCACAAGTTTTTAATTCTTGGAAGATCTCTTTAGTTTTTGCGAAATATGAATGTGGTGCATAGATGAATGCTACTTATTTATTTTTAAGATGGGAGTAATTAAAAGCAGTCAGGTTACCCCAGCTGGGTAGCCAGATATACGCAAAACTGCATGTTAAGTGACTGAAGCTGCAGCGTACTGAAGCACTTAATACTCACTTCCCTCTGAAGCCAAATGTGATGTAACTGTGTGCCTAAGTATGTTGCTGATTATACTTCACTGGATCAGGGCTAAGCAACTAGCACTTGTTTAATAAATCTCTTTTTTAGAGATCATGAGTCCTTGCAACTCTGACGTAAACGAAGGGCAACTGCAAATGCCCAGTACTTTGATTTATGGATGCTATGGGCTTTTTAATAAAAAAAGACTAAAAATACCTTTTCAGGCTCTGGAGGACAATTGTTTTAATGTTATTTTTATTGCTCTGGAGAAGAGAGACTCTTAGGGGGGAAAAAAGCAAAAACTTTTCCCACGTGTCATTACATTCTCGATTTTGTACAGGCTTGATGTAGTAGGTTCTCTTAAAAATACATTTTTTTTTTATAAAATAGTCAGTAGTGTGTAGGCAGAGAAGGTCCACTATGTGAACACGTAGGCCTTCCCAGCATATTTCTCTCTCTCTTTCACACTCTCTCTCTTTTTTTTTTTTCAAAACTCCACATTTCAAAGTGTGCATTAAGGTAGGACTTTGGTCAACAGCAGTCATAAGAAAAATAGCAAAGACTTCTAGGGCGAAGTCTGGCCCTTATTTACCAGCCAGAATTCACTTGTAGCTGTCTTGAGTGGAGACTGCAGGATTTATGTCTTGCCAGAATATAAAGCAGCTAAAGCAAGTGACAGGCCTGCTGCTGGTTTGTACAATGCTAGTTTTTAGACAGAACTTTTAACATGAACTAGAAGCCTCTGATTAAAAAGTGGGATTTGTGTCCCAGACATACCGACAGCTGGCTTGGACTAGGTCTCGTTGGCTGTAAATCTGTAACAACTTGTTGCATCTGCATTGTTTCAGGCCCTACACCAAATCATCCTAGCTATGGATCTGCCCAGTGGAGTTTGTAATAGTTTTTAATAAAAAGTTCTGATCATCTCATAGAATGTAAGAGCAGAGCTCAGAGTAGATTTCACCTGAGAATTAGTGTCTCATGGTGTCTGAAGGTGCCGTTGGTTGATTTGATAGAAAATACACTTTCAATAATAAAGTTCTGTTAGGAAAATTAATGAGGGGAAGATAGAAGGATGGGAAAATCCAGGTGAAAGTTGAACAGTTAGAGTCCTTTCACATTTATCTAAATGCTGCCAGTGAAATGTTCCAACCTTGAACCTGGGAGTGCAATTCCTTTTATTTCTGTTTACTGTTAGTAGCAACTACTGTTGACTAAAAAAATTAAAAGAGCACAGGTGACGCCTCTGTGAATTAGGTAGCAAAAAGCATTTAGAATTTTGCAGATTGACAAGCTGGGTTTTTTTATGGCCAAAATTTTAAGAGAATGCACAGCACAGAGGATTTTTGCTTATTGCCTCAGATGAGCCAATGTATTGTGTGTGAGTGTTGGGAGAAAAAAAAGAACTCGTGGTTGCTTTATCTTCAGGCAGGCTGGTATACCACCAGTATACTTTGTGATTACTGCAGATAAACATATCCTTGAAATGAAGTGCAGCCAGACACACTATGATTTTAAATCTCCACAGAGTTAATAACTATATAGTTGTATGTATATCCAGACAGTGAGATGATGATGATGTGCTGGAAGATCTTTACAGTTCTTTTTGTCATTCTCTTTGTTTATAGAAAAGCTCTTAAATGCAGTAAGAGAAGCACTGTTAGTAACATCTGTGTTTTGCTTTGTAAGTGTTCATGGGGCCTTGTTACGGCATCTGACTTATTTTCAAAGAAGAATACTTAATAAAACATAACAGACAAGCTGTAATTCCTTGCCTGTTCTTTTGATGTTTCCTGGGTTTTTTTATGGCAATACAACAGAGCCAAACAACTTCCCCTTTGTGTAGTTTACTAGGTTATCTATCTACCACGTGGAACAAAAGCAGTCTGTTAGCAGACTTCCAAATTTCCCCTCTTTGGCTGGTTATCAAAGAAATGTTTATTTATTGTTACTACCTCTTAGTCCTGCCTTTGAGTCAAAATCCCAAAGAACTTCCTTTCAGGAGCTTAAAGTGCCCCGTTCATGCAGGTTCTGAACTGTACGTTGCCTTGTTCCTATAGGCAACCAGGCTGGGTGTTGTGTGTGTTCTGTTTGTGAGCTACGGTGCTTTCTAAAAATAAAACATTGTACTTCCCTTCAAAAAGAGAAGTGTTCTTCTGTTTCAACCTTACATTAAGGAGGGAAAAAACCAAAGCACTCTTCTATTTTCTTTTTATATTGCAGAGAGAGTGAATTTTGGTATAGCATCTGGATAATGTTTCATACAGTCATGGAAATGGGTTTTTAAAATCAGTGGTTGATTAAGACAAAAGATGAAAGGAGGAAAGAAAAGAAAGTGAGCTTGTAGGACATTTTAAGGCAGAGAAATCTCTTCGTGAGAAGGAATGGCACAATGTTTGGGGTACTAAAATAGGACTTGGACAGCCCAGTTTCATTTCTGTGCTTCCTGTGTAGGACCTTGAACCGAGTCCCTCTGGGAAGTGACTTGTGTGTTTCAATGCAAGTGAAGCTTCGAACTGCTTACAAGGATCCAGCTAGCTCCCATCTAAATCACTGTACTTGGTGTTTGTTGCTAGCTAGGTCTGAACCTTCAAAGCCACTCAGCAGACAGAGGACACTTAGAAGAGTACCTACATGAATTTTTCACCTCTCTGCCTTATTATTCCTATGCTGCAAATGGGAAATAAGCATCATCTTGCCTCAGTGAGGTGCAACAAGGATCAATAAGATGATGAGGCAGTTGAATGTGATATACCTATGAGTCCACAAAAGATTCAAAGGCAAGATACTGGGGAGAAATCTCATTGACAGAAATGGCTAAGCAGACGTTCACTATTTCTGTTATACGATGGACTCCATGCTGTCTGTCCATGCATGCACTGTGAAAGGGTGAGTTTGAATATGCACACGTAGTTATATACACTTGTGTATATAAGTATTCATCTTTCTGTTGCGCTTTCCAAATGAGCTATTGTATAGCCTGTTCTGTGGGCACAAATCTGGGAGCTATTAAATGGTTGGGAAAGTCATAACAGCCTTACAGAGTAAAATTCTCCATATTTTCCTCATGTGATAGTCACAGTGTAAGATTACCCAATTAATAACAAGCAGGGAGTAACCAGGCAGCCTGAATAAAACAAACCCTGAGTGTGAATTATCAGCAACTTTGACTTGCAACAGGAGGTTTCTTCTTACTGTGTGTTCGTTTGTTTCAAATAAAGTACTCACAGTGCTGCTAATTTTTTTCTTTTAACCAGGCGAATGGAGTGAAGCTCTTTATCCCTTGCTGACAACACTCACAGACTGCGTAGCCATGATGAGTGACAAGGCCAAGAAAGCCATGGTCTTTTTATTAATGCAGGACAGCGCCCCGACAATAGGGCTCTGCCTGAGCCTTCAGTATCGCAGGGATGTTGTCTTCTGCCAAACTGTAAGCAAGCAAATATGCATGATGTGATTCCACTTTGACATGTGGTGGGGTTTATATGAAATATGAAAGATTACTGTTGTCACAAGTTTTCAGATTTATTCTACTCTTAGGTTTAACACTGTGATCTCCTCTCACAGGCTGTGCTATCCTGTCCTTACTGGTCACTTGCATGCATTTGACAATATATAGCTTAAGTATCCCCTTGGATATGTATTTGCTATTTGAAAAGAAATTATTCCAGAACCAGTGAAAATATACTGCTGTCTACAGAAACAATCTTTGTCTTCCAATGCCACCAAACTAAAACCAGAAGTCAGATGTGAAAGAGGTGGCAGGGGGGGCGGGGAAGCCCACCAGCAGAAAGTGTACTCCCTCAGTTACTTTTTGTTGTTTTCTGCATTGCGAAAACCAACAGAACCTGCGGTACCTAAGGAGAGAAGTCCAGCTACAGGGAGAGAAATGAGTGCTGAGGTTTCTTTCCTAGAAGTTCTGTTTCTGGGCCTGCTGGAGTCTCTTGTGTCAGCTGCTGACTAGCAGGTGTCTGCACTAAAAAACCTTCCACATTTCTTCTTCCTGCAACACTTCTGTAGTGTGTCTACTTCCCTGTGAAATCAGTTTCTCATTCATTTATTTCAAACAGCTTATCTCTTGGACATTGTTTGGTAGGGCTGTTGTCGCAAAATGTAATATATCAGATAGAGAAGGGAATTTTTCTATACAAAACCCACTTCATATTGCAGATAATTTTTAAATTTTTAAACTCAATGCTTTGAAGAAGTTTACCCATCAGAAACAGAACTTTTTTCCCTTTTGTTTCCTTCTGTAACAAAGTCATACAGCTGTGTTGCGTATGGCAGTCACCTGGGAAATTCCTTTGTTGACGGAGTGAATTAACACTAGTACTGATCTTGGATCTTAGTACTGATCCTAGTACTACATCTTCAGGACCTTGTCCTGAATATCTTGTAACACTAGAGTTTGAATCTGTGCATGATGCAAACAGGTATTGCATTCTTAAGCTTTGTCCAAATGTAATTAAAAAAAATATAATTTATTCATACTATCGAAAATCATGGCCTGGAACGAGCTGTGTTGCTTTTCCATGTGTAGCTAAAACAGTTCTCTCAGGAGACTCTTTTGTAATTTGTAAGTTGTAGACCCTAATACAAGTGATTGATTCCAGAAAACAAACAGATGTGAGATCAACAGCAGTCCCATTGTGGGAGAGCTTGTGAGATGAAGGCAGTGTGCCCTGAATCTGATTTTATGAATGTTTTGCTTTTTTGTTGGTTGGTTGTCTCTCTTCAGCTGCAAGGAAAAGAAGAGTGACATTTAAGGGAAAAGAGCATCAGTCTGATCGATTTTATGACACCTCTTATATGTGATGTTGTTTCCGTTTGGGGCTGATGAGCCTTTTTTGTCTTGAATCATTTCACTCTTGTCTGTTTTCTCTCCTGCAGCTGACAGCTCTCATTTGTGGTTTCATTATCAAGCTGAGGAATTGCCTGCATGATGACGGATTTCTGAGACAACTCTACACCATTGGCTTGCTGGCACAGTTTGAGAGCCTGCTGAGCACTTATGGTAAAGGCATAGAGCAAGTGGGTGGTATTAGCTGTGGAGTCAGCAAATTCTGCATTAAATTGGCTACAGCAAAATACGAGTGTTTGGGACAATCTGCAGCTCAGCTACAAAATGATTTTGAATACTGAAGTGCGAAACCATATTATATCTGGAGTACTTAATTAGCTAACAACTCTGAATTTCTTCACATTTAATTGAATTACTTCTAAAAGATAAAGTGTACTTGTCTTATGATATAATGTCAAAGGTTTAAAAAAAACCTAGCATATTGATCATTTTTTCAGAACAGAAATGGATATAAATGCTGGTAAGCTGGGAGAAACTGTGCCCAAAATAAGCTTTTTTATTTTTCTTGACCTTCTGTAATCCTACAGTATAAAGTGAGCAAATCCGGAATACACTGTAACTTTTCCAACAAGCTTTTCCAACACAAAGGATATCGTGGCTGTGACAATGCTGAGAAGTACTTACTAGCATCGTCTAAACTGGAAAATCAGCATATAATCTACTTGAAGAATAGTGGACTGTGCTAGATAATTGGTGTTTTCTAAACTTGCTGAAGTTGTAAAGTCAATCGTGACATTGTCTGCAGTCTGTAGGTCAAGGTGAAGGCCTGGGCTCCAGACCCTCTTTGTCCATAGAACTTCAGTATGAGAGCGATGACCTACAGTCGTCATCAAATCGATAAAGGGAAGTTGTACATAACAAGTAATGATTATGATTCCCTTTTTCCTCCTTGATCTAGGTGAGGAGCTGGCAATGCTTGAGGACATGAGTTTGGGAATCATGGACTTGAGGAATGTAACCTTTAAAGTAACTCAGGCCACATCAAATACATCTACTGACATGTTGCCGGTCATCACTGGAAATCGGTAAAAAAAAATGGAGGGGAAGGAGCAGAAAGTAGGGTGGGACTGCAGATGGGAGAAGCAGTGATACTGCACTTGAAATGAGTTATGTGCTTTTGTACTGTGCTGTTTTTCTTCTCAGAACTTCAAAGAAATGTTTTGAAGTGGACTTACTCGTTTTTGCTGGTGTTTCATTTTACAGGGAGTTGAGCTGAAAAGGGATATATGGCAAGGCTCAAACCATGGCAGTGTAGTTTTATGCGTAAATATCATCTTGAGCTATCCTTCCACAATCATAAGCCAGAAGTATCCAATATTTTCCCAAGCACTAGTGCTGGTTTTAAATTTCAGACTGACGTTTGAGGCTGGTCTCATTGTCTGAAATTCAGTGCTGTTGATGAGTTGATTGGTGCGTTACTGTATGCCACTGAGTAATGGGCCGCCATTAGCACCATGGGACACGGAATGTATATCAGGCAGCTGATGGGCTGCTGCTGAGGTGAGGCCTATTTAGGATCAGTTTCCAAACTATCAGGACCAAGCTGGCTTTAACTTACAGATGCTTTTGAAACACCAGACTGCTGCTCATTTTGGCCAGTTGTCTGCAAAGAGACATTTTCAAGTTTGAGCTTAAAAGCTATTTTTGTTTTAAAAGTCTGAAGTAACAAACATTCACGTCCTCACGTAAAGTGGAGTGGGAGTGATCTGTTGCAGCTGTATTATGATGGGAAGCATTTACAACAAACAGAGTCACACTTCAGTTTGAATGCCTCAGCCACTTATCAGCTGGCCTTGTGCTGGTTTCTGATTTGGGGCTGATGGGCCCCTGCAACAGAGTTCTTGTCCAGAGGGAGCCAGTTCACACATGGGGACGAAGCTGTGGAAGGACAGAGGCCTCACAAAAGTCTGTGTTTTACTGTTTCTGTATTTCAGAGTCTTTAGAAACTTTGAGTTTCAAATCTGATTCCTGGATGAAATAAGGCTTATTTGATTACAGTGTGCTGTACCAAGCTCCCCTGGAGCTTTGCCCAGCTTCATCCACATCTGAAAAAGAACTAGAATTCCTAAAAATAAAAACATTTAGAGGAACTTCGTGAAGTTAATGTTCACATTAAAAACATTTAGAGGAACTTCGTGAAGTTAAGGTTCACATGCAGTGAAAAGTGCCTGGGTTGAAGGAGGTCTGCAGTACAATCATGTATGTTACGGATATTGCTGAGACCTGTGGAAATGCCTGACAGCTGACAGAAAATGCCTTTCAAAGCAAATCTGTAGATGAAACTTGCCGTCAGCTATAGGACACTAATCAGCAGGAAACTAGTCTTCATTAGTTTCAGGTCTGATAGTGTTGCTTATTTTTGCTGTCTAGATTTTACTCAAGAAAGAGAAGAAAGAAATCATGCATATTTCTTTTGGTGCAAACTGTTGGAAGGTTTACATTTAGAGGTGAAAACAGGTTTTTTGCTTTCAGGTGTAGCATAGAATTTGTGTGTCCATCCAACATAAATGGGAGACAGACCAATTTTGATTACCTTATATACTTCTGAGAGCTCTTTTGCTTTTTGTAAAGACTTGGATCTAACACCAAGGTACTGCTGCTGATAGGTTA
>Ga0065711_1009654_pt1 | contig 10732 bp, 5 predicted proteins | sample Hoacrofraction12_FD_59098 | JGI IMG/M metagenome (GOLD analysis project Ga0065711, IMG submission 59098) | Hoatzin crop microbial communities from Cojedes, Venezuela - Epithelial fraction 12 v2 (version 2) | ecosystem: Host-associated > Birds > Digestive system > Esophagus > Crop | place... | reverse complement strand
CCCCCCCAGTAATACACAACACTGAGCATCTGCTGTAAGCAGATTTTCATGATATCCAGCCAGCAGACTCAGCAAAGGATACCTATCCTTCTATGCGAATTTGGGAGCTTGAGTCACTCTTCTGCTGTTCATCTGTTTTCAGTGGATCATACCCTATTGAAAAATACCTGTTCCAAACAAGCTTCGAAAATTGCCACCACACAGCATGGGGAAACCATGCTCCACACTCTGATTTTGGTTCATTAATGTTATTAACAGGACTCTCCTTTCCAACAGCCTTGGAAGGAGATCATTCTTCTGTACAGAAGCAAGAAGAAACGGAAAAGTATTTCTGAATTTTCCCGTTCTACATAGTGTATATGTAGAAGCATTTCTCAGAACACCGTTTCTAGGTTTTGCTGTCCAGCATCTACTGACAGCACAAAAGTAACACTGTACCACACCTCTGATTCATTGCAGTGGCTGCAGACCACTGGGGTATGAAATGGCTTCCAGGGCATGAGAATTCTCCTTAACGTGAAGGAGCAATGGGTCACTGCTATGTGGTCACACTCATCAGTCTGCAGTTAACATAGCTATGATTAGTAGATGAGTTTCAAGGCCTCAGCTCACAGAGTTAGGTGCACTGCATTAGACTGAAAAATAGAATGTCACCAATGGCTTGAAAGCAGGGGAACTACTAGAGCCACTGACAAAACTTGCCACACCACATTTATTTTGTTCCCATATCCTCAGATAGACTTGGAACTTAGTAACTGAAGTGCTTTCTCCACGATGCAAGGACCTGGCTGGTCAAAGGTAAGGTTCACTTAACTGTCTAGGGTAGATCCTGAAAAGGTCCAGAACCTTGTAAGGACAGATGATAGTAGGGTTCTAGCTAACATTCTGTGAAACAGCCTACTTTTTGCTTCTCCATTTTAAAAAAAGCTTTTTGCTAGATGCTTGACATGTAAGCAAAGGCTTAGATATGATGGTGCTTAAATTTGAGAGAATAAAAAAAAATATTTTTTTTCAAAACAAGGTTTGAATTTTCCTAACAATCCTACTGTGTTTCACAGGCACATGCTTTATTTTACTTCTCTAAATGAACAAATGAGAGACTTTTGAGGTGACAGTAAGTTGAGGATTACGCTACTATTCAGCAGCACTACAAGACTAAACGAGGGAAGTAGTATAATGCTTACAGCAGGATGCAGGAAAGGCCAATGAATAACAGATTAATATAGCATACACTTCATACATTGATTTTAAAGAAACAAATATTGTTAAAGGGGTAATGGGTGCAGCAGCTCAACTGTAATATTTTAATTACTTGGCTTAACATTGCAAACAAATCTTAAGCAGGACGGACAACTCAAAGTGCACAATAAAAGTGGTCAAGGTCCAAAGAAATATATAACTGCAGTTGTTTCATCCCTCTGAAACATGAGATTAACCGAGAGAAATCTGTTCTTTAAGATTTGATTAGTGAAGGAAGTTCCTAGTACCCTGTACACTCAACAAAGTGTGTCAGCCTACGGACTTGAGGCACAATTTTATTCTCTAAGTATAATACTTTCCTTAAAGGAATTACTGTAGCTATACAAGTTATCCAATTGCCCTGTAGCTTTAGGTTGTTAAAACCACTCAGATTCTAAGGAAGTCAGGACAGTAACCTAAATGTTATCCACAACTGCACCTAGTAATTTTTCATTTTAGTGTATTTCATTTTTCTTCATGCTGTCATATGATGCTGCAAAGGCACAGAAAAGGACCGAAGCTAGAAACTTCAGATATCAAGGTGGAAAAGCAGCTGGTCTGTGGCATGAGGGTGGTGAAGCACTGGAACAGGTTGCCCAGAGAAGCTGTGGCTGCCACCTCTCTGGAAGTGTTCAAGGCCAGGCTGGATGGAGCTCTGAGCAACCTGGTCTAGTGGAAGATGTCCCTGCTCACGGCAGGGGGGTTGGAACCAGATGATCTTTAAGGTCCCTTCCAACCCAAACCTATGGGTTCTATGATTCTATGAGAATTTTGCAGGGGGCGGGGGCAGAAGGTGTTTTAAAGCATCTTAGAATTCTACACTAGCTTTCCCTTAAAAATGGCACAAGGAAAAAAAAAAAGAACATGCCTAAGGACAAATATAGGTGTTCTGTGCTGCAAAAATCTCATGTGGTCAGTGGCTGAATAAATGCTACTAGGATAAACTATGAAACTATATACAAACACCTCTGGGATGAGGTCTCCTCTTCAGTGCTGTCATAATTTGGCTAACTATCTAGTAGTATCTCCAGCTGGCAGTAAACTGAGATCTTGGCTGTTCAGGACATACTCCTGGTTGGGATTCTTGGACATCTATTTAGTTCCTGAAGGCACGTCTGCCTCATGGCAAGCGATTAACAAGCTCTCTGACACAAACGGAGTGCTCTAGTGGCCTCTTGAGGAAAAATATAGATCAGCTTTTCCTTACAGCACCAGAGGTTTTGTTTAGCAAACATTTGTACTTCTGTTACAACTTAGGTCAGCTTTAGCATAAACCTGATGTACTGCAGGAGTACCCCACCTCTTGCATTTGCTTTGCTAAACCTTTGCCTTCCAGTGATTAATGGCAAGCAGAGATTAGACTTGCTTTTGTTCCCGAGGACAACAAAAGTTCAAGATCTTTTAATGTCAGAGTTGGTCTACGTGACTACCACAAATTCATGGTTTTGAATGTGTGCTAACATTTTATGTAAAAAAGAAACAGGGGATCACTGGAAAACACAGACGTAACAAGCCAGGCAATATAGGTACAGCAAAGGCTGCTGTGGATATCTGCTGTTGGAAAAAGAAATCATGCCAGAGATGCTGCCAGATGAAACCTACATCAGAATAATTTAGATGAATGCAGCTATCCTGTTACAATTAACATTTTCTGAGCTACAGGGAAATTAAAATATGAGAACAGGGGTGGATGCAAGATGGTAAAAACTTTAGAGTAAGTTCTTTTGTAAATGAGGTCAGAAACTATCTCATGGCATTGAGGGTATACTATATATAGACTACACTGGCTTATTTTCTTCAGTTCTACCAGATACACACTGGACACAATATGTAAATATGGAAGAATTTAAGGCATTTTTACTTGTTCTGTTACCGTTTTAAAAAAAGAACATTAATTATACCACAGGAGAGTTACCAATGAAAATCCATGAGCTTTTCCACTCCCAAGGCACCTTCCTATGAAACCAGAGAATTAATTTACATTCTTGTCATTTTTAGTGTAAAATCTGCAAACTTTGAGGGTTGTGTGTTGTATATACAGAAGAATTGTGAAAGGACACAAACCAAATTTTCAGAAATCCTTTCCAGCTCACCTTTCAGATTGCATAAACAGCAAATGTACAGAGATCTCATCCAAACACCTCAGTTTAATAAAAACCTCGCTGCATTTCTTACATTTTTACTAAATACAATTAAAAAAATAAAAAATTGTTTTCAGATTTAAATTATTCTTTTCAAGAACTTATTGACAGTATATTTTAAAAACCAATCTTGCCTAGCCAATAAACCAAAATAAGAAAACCACAACTGAACAGAAAACATATATGGGTTGCCTAAAAAGCTGGTAACACATTTTAAAGTCATTGTAATAGTAGTGCAATACATGCAAAGCATCACTGTTTTTCTTAAACTCAATATAAAATGTAACTATGAACCTCTTCGTAACTGCAATGGTTCAGCATATCATGCAGTCACTATCCGTGGACAGGAAAATTGCAGCATAAAGGAACTTTTTATTCTTTGTATTAGTACTTTAAGAGTGTATGAATTGGCATTTAGAATTTGCATTTTGACCTTTACTACTTTTGCAGTGTCCCTGATACAATCTGTTATTCATTGTAAACTTAAAAAACTCGGTTACAATGTGAAATTTGGGCATCACTAGGCTATCTAATCCTGTCTACCATTCAAAGCTGTCTAAAAAAAAAAATATAACACCCCATTTTAGGTTAAAGGGAGTAACGCAAAGTAAGTTGTGGTGAAATTTATTAAGATCTTCATAAAAACCCATCATGTTAAAATAAATGAAAGAGTAAACTCTTGTAGACAGATTACCCTAAACATTAGTCCCATCCCACCTCCATCATGCCTAATCTTTATTATATCTTCACTTAGTAAATACTATGCTGTAATTTTTAAATCGATCATATTACTACAGTTCAATACTGATAGAAGAGGAGACAAGTCAACAACTTTTTTAACCCTATTTTATCTACTCTTGCTAAAACAAACTTAGCGAAGTCAAGAAAGTAGAATTAACCCTCATAGGGTCCTTACAAACAGAGCAATCTTCACTGCTACAACCTTCTGATACATAAGTATTAGAAAGCACAACAAAAAGTAGCTTTAGGAAGAATAAAAGTTATTGTAGACATTTATAAAGTCTGAACATTGGCTTCAGAAGGCAAATAAAGCAGGAGAACCTAATGCAGTGCCTGTGTGTTGAGTTATAGATCTGGAATGCTAAACAGGAGGCTTAACAGCCGATCTGCATCCAGTCAATATGACAGTGGTATCCCCATTTTCCTCTGTTTGGAAGGCCTTAAATCTTAAGCTTGCACACAGCATTATACAGAAGCGTGAATGTTCTCTCTCTAATTCTTCTAAAAGAAAGTATCACAGTCACTTGTAGTGCTTTCTGCTCTTAGGAACTATGTTTTTAATAATTAGTGGTATTCCATCTCTTAACTCCGTTTTCCTACTTCGCAGTGGTCAAGAGCTACGCTGGGTTCCTTCGTTCAGAAGTTTCACTCTGCCCTCTACCGAATTTTAACATAATTACACCTTTTATACTAATACTACAAAAGGTTTCTGCTCTCCACTGTTCCTTTCAACAAGTCTAAGTTTGTTGGATCGTGTTCTATGTTTGTTCCAGAGCCCCCCCCCAATAACAGGCATATGGCAGGGGGAGGAGAAAAAACTTGCCTTTTAAAGTGCTATCTGATTTCGGGTTTTTTTGTTCATTTGTCACCCTATACACACATATGCAATAAGTAGGTTAAAAAGTTACACTTCTAGAGGTTAACTAAGCTGAAAAATAGGTATGTACATTTAGGTCAAAAAGGTTAAAAAAGCCCTTTGGTAGTTCAAGGCAGGGATCATACTCATCTGTTTATTATTTTGCCCTTGTGCACATTACCTTCCACTTTAAGCTAATGATCAAAATAAGATCTAACTCTGTCTCCTTTCTGTTCTACTCTCATGTAATAACTTTCCCAAGCAACACCTAATAGCCTCTTTCATCCTTGTATCACCCAATGTATTATTAGTTCATTCCCCTCTAAACACTTGTTTTTCTGTCAGAGGGCCATGACCACGGAGATGTGGGACGTGTGGTGGTACATTTGCAAAGCACTGGGAAGTTTCTACTAAATAACTAAAAGCGTCTGCAAAAGGTAACTCACATAATCAAGCCTCATGTCAGCAGTTTCCTGCATATGGCTTTGAACTACCTCTGAAAAAACCCCACAACTGAACTGGTGAGGGGTTAGACACTAAAACACAAACAAATCAATACACAGATCAGTTTTCTACACTTCACTGAAACAGTTTGAGGATCTCTTAGCATCTTCCCTCTCAATACTCATTGAACTTTTAACTGGCACATTCCTTACCTCTTTCAACTTTCACTGAGCACCTCAAGAGTTCCAACTCTACATTTTAACGCATGCTGGAAAGCACTAGAAACCTGACTATTAGTTCTATGTTCAAGGTTCAGACATTTCTTCTATGAAATTCTGCTACTTCTCTTTAGAGTTCAGAACTGCTGTGCACATCTCTTTTCACTAACAGAGCCATCAACAGCAGCCAGAATGCTGCAAACAAAACTGAACACCAGCTTACTCAAGATTTCCTGCTATTCATAATTTGGATACCAGTAGCCAAGCTAATTATTTAATTCATAATCTTTCTGGTCACTCAGGATTTCGCTGACATATAAAATTTAGATCACAATATTTAATTTAAACAGCTCTTGGAATTATAATAAAATATTTATTCCTGAAAGGTTTAAGAAACAACTGGAGACACACTGCAGACACTGTACCTTTCACTAAAACAAATGGTGCTAACCCAAATAAAGTTCAGCCTTTTTGACCAGACCGTAGAATAAGAGCTTAGGTATTCAAATACTTTCTCTTGACTAGTTATAAAAGGTATTAGCAACAGGCTTAAACTTAGATGTTAACATCAACTTTGTACAGCCTGCTGTCTCCTCATGCATTGTGACTACTAAAACTTTCTTTTCTAGCCTTGATAAATGCCATTTTTGCCACCTTGGATCTTCGCAGGTCCTTCTTGTCTCACTGTTCTGTGTCTCTTCCCTCCATAACCCAACCGTAATCAACAGTATTGGCTGTAATAATATTTTAAATGCAAATTATATTATGTAACAATTTTACAAAAAAATTAAAGCAACAACCCCTATCAAGTAACAAGTCTTTTATCCATCAAATCCACCCAGAGCGCTTCTAAGACTTTCAAAAAACATGTTCAAGTAAAAACTCTGAAGCCTTACAATTAGAAACAAAGTAGCAATAAATGTAAACCAGCCCCAAACAGGGAAAAAAACCACAAACCCAAAATGCAGCTTCAATAAGAACATAATTCACAGTGAAAGCATTAGGTTCAAGATTTTTTCTTTTATTCTCTCACTACATTTAATTCACATTTTCAAACACTGAGAAGCTGTCATTCTTCCCAGCAAAAAATACAGAACATTCATCTTTCAGCAGAATTACTGTTGGCAGACATTCACTTCCAGTATAAATCTTTTCTAAATATTCAAAGTAAGTGTTGAATTCTCTGTTGTGAATTCAAACTTCTCCATATGGGGAAATATGTGTAGTATCAATCAGAATATCTTGAAAAATTATGTGTGAAGAGGCTGATCATAACATTTACAGAACACACACATGCTCAAAACCATACTCTTCATCTAATTTTTAGTAAATGCTATTCCCTACATCTCTACAAATGAATACGAACTGTTCTTACAAAAGAAGTATTATTTTTCTTAAGGTCTTGATACCTGAGTGGATAAACTTTCTTGCCCACCATTCAATTTAATGCCTTACACAGTGTCTTTTGTATAGAGGACATGACTGCTAATGTTGCCAGCCATGCAAACAACAAAATGACACCATCTACCCGTGTCAGAAAGAGCACCAGACTCACACAGCCTGTGTCTTCACACCAGAAGGAACTCTGATGGGACTTCAGTAATAGGACCGTAATAACACTCCTGCTCACAGTCCGAAGCAGAGGATTTACTACATTGCTGTATTCAGACTGAGAAAGAAATCCTGTGTCTGCAACATTGCAACCTTTGAAAGCACACTGCATTCATTCTATTAGATGTGATCAACAATGTCCAAGGCTTGTGTTTCAGCACAGAAACATCCCTCCATCAGAAAGTACTATACTATGGCGTGAGACAGCAGGAAGCAACAGGTACCACTAATTTTAACATCAGCAAAATCAGCTTTTAAATCCACAAAATGTTAAGAACAAAGTAACTGACTGGCACACGTTGGGGCTAAACACTACCAATTACAGCTAAAAGATAAGTGCCCTCACATTCTACTCAAGTCTTAGACCAGCCGCTTCTTTTGGAAGAGACTTATACAACTGCTGTAAAGCCACTCATGTATTTTTATAACAAAATCTATCCAACTGAAAAAAAAATGTTGCTGTGTTTTATAGTTTGTTCATGAGCACGTGACTGTATTCCCTTCCCTCATCCCACTCTCCAAGGACAGACTACACAAGTTCTAGAGGGCTGCAGGGGATCATCTGCTACAACGTTCTACAAAGCCACAATCACAGCCACGCAACTTTTTGTTTTGTTATATTTAAGAACTGTTACACATGGTCAAGGCCAGTTTTTGGACAAGATCAAACAGTAGATCCATGGAATTAAACTTTACAGTCCAGCTAAGTAGCAATTTCATTTTCTGATGTGCACAAACAGAGCAAGACCTAATTTTACCATTCAGATATCTTTATTTAGAAGTGTTATGTCTGGAAACACAACAAAAAAATTTTCATTTTTTGTTGAATTATACAATGGGTAGCTGGTTTGAAGAGGATGTGGGGCGAACTGAGTGACAGAAGGCACTAGGGCAGAAAGGACTGTAGCTGTTTAGCAGAAACACAAGCTTCACGAGAACACAGACCATTACCATTTGCACTGCAGAAGTCTAGACACCAACCAGAGTAAAGCTCTACTGTATAATCCCAGTGCCTTAAAGGAGAAATCACTTCTGTCCTTAACTGCTTACTTACTAAGACAGACAGAAGGTGGGAGGACTGACATAACTAGCCACACCAATCTGGCCTACTAACACCTGGTTAAACTATAACTTTCCTGGCAGTTTGAAGTGACACATTCTTGACTTACTACGAACAAAGTATGTTGGACTTCACACATCTGTACTGGTACCTTCAAGACCAACTGAATTTAGGAAGGTATCATCACAACAGATCATAAGGATTTTTAAACTGAATAATCACTTTCTACTCTTACTGTAATTTTATTATAATGACAGGGACATGAAGAGTAATCCACGGTTTTTAGAGGTATCACGAGCCAAGCCTTAAAAACTAAGAAAAAGTCCTGTAACTTGAGCAGCATTCCTTTTTTGTTGTTGTTGCCATACTGCACAATCCATTTGTCTCAAGTCAAACAATCTACTAGAGTTACAGTTATTAAGAATCCCTGACCCTGAAGCTGATCCTTGATCTAAAGTGCTGGAACTAGGTATTTACCTAACAGAATGTCAAGGTAAAATCCTTATGATCTGTTGTGATGATACCTTACTGTCCAGAAGACTTCAGTCACGTTTTGGGCCCAGGTCTCTGTTCTTCAGTGGTTTTATTTCTTTCTTAATACTGAAATATTGCCGATTGATGTTGAATTTGTTTCGGCATCTAATTTTCAAAATAAGTTCAGCTTCAACTATCTGGGTTCACAGTGTATCAGCACTAACAAGAACTATGTCAGATCATCTTCTCAATCTGCAAAACTAACCAATTGCAAGGAACACTGTGGATTCAACTAGTACTTTTATATTTTAAAAATCAGTGCTCTTTCTGCTTTTGTCATAGATTTTTTTGTGGCCTTATCTTCAAGACCAGTCAGAACTCCCTACAGATCCAGAAACATGTAAAGATGCAAACTGAGGGCTGTTACCTGAGATAAGTGGACTTTCTCAGTGATGCCTATAAGCATATACACAGAGCTACGCCAGTTTATCTGGAGAAAACATCATCTACAGCAGGAGAGTTACACAGATCCTTCTAAAAATCAAAGACAGATCAAATCTTTTCTTATAGTCTGTGGAATAGATCTGTAGACAGTCACACTAGACAAATCTTTAACTTCTTACATTCCTTACATACTCTTTAACCATCTGAATTAGCCTACTCAGTTTTTGTCATGTGGAAGCCACCTGATATCCACCTACCCAAATCATCAAATGATTTTTTTTTTTCCTCCCTGATGGAAGTGTTTCTCAAGCAGTGAGTGCAATTCAATAATGCTGCCACAGAGGCCAGTCACACTCCCTTTTACCTCAAACAGCCATTCAACAGAAAAGGACATAAACACTTGCTGCCAGCCCCACAGGAGGAGATGGATTGTGGGGACACATTATCCTCCATACATGCATCTCCCACACAGAAGCAGCTGCAAGTCATATAAGCTAGCAGCACAGGCAGCGACACACATTCTAAATGAGGAACCTGCTCCCTACCTCTCCCTGAAGTAGCAAAACTTCAGCAACTCATTTTAAATTTATACTTAACAGCAATGACACGGTGGAGTTTAGGTAAATTGAGGACCACTTTTGGTTCAAGCCTGCTTAAGAACTAGTTTTGGTATGGAATTCTAGGACACTTCAGGTATTACTGTCCAAATTCATGTTTCCTCTTGTGGGCCAGCTTGTAGAAGGCATTTCAGAAACAGACACAAATTAGGCTGAACGTGTAATTTGTAACATCCGAAATAAATCCATGCTGGACTTCAAAATATAAAGTTACTTATCTGATCTAACAGCCTCATCAAAAACTCAGTTCTGATTTCTCACCATCTGCCTCCCTGGAAAACTCCCACAGTTAATTACCAGAAGCAGATTACTAACAAGACCCATAACTCTATACAACTTTGCTAAACCGCTGCCTCCTACGGGTTCAGAGACCTCCAAAGCCAGTAGAGGAAAAAAGCGCTGAAAGCTCAAGGTGAGCAAGAAAACACAACGTTACCAGCGAAGGGGCAAGGGGAACAAAACCCAGGTTTCTCCGTCGTGAGATTCTCCCGCCGAGGGAAGCCAGCCCTTCGGTCGCATGTCACGTGCCACCAACGGGTCACCAAACACCGTGCAAAACACTTATTAGAGAAGAAAACGTTTGTGCAGCCACCTCGGGGAGCCTAAACGTCACGGCAGGCGCCGCGTCGGCTGCCTCGGGAGCACAGCCCGACCACGGCCCTCAGCGGCACAGCTGCTGGAGGCTCGCGGCTGACATTCGGGCCGCCAGGCGAAAAAACGGCCGCGGAGTTCGCCAAGGGGAAAGCTGCGGCCCGCAGCCCCGGCCGCCGCAGGTCAGTCAGCCCGAGCCCCCGGGGGCCGCGATAGAGAGCACGGCCGGGGGCGGGGGACACCCCTGCGCGGCGGTCCGGCCACCCCCCAACAGCCACCACCCCCCCCCGCCAGCG
>Ga0065711_1050638_pt1 | contig 10733 bp, 3 predicted proteins | sample Hoacrofraction12_FD_59098 | JGI IMG/M metagenome (GOLD analysis project Ga0065711, IMG submission 59098) | Hoatzin crop microbial communities from Cojedes, Venezuela - Epithelial fraction 12 v2 (version 2) | ecosystem: Host-associated > Birds > Digestive system > Esophagus > Crop | place... | reverse complement strand
GGCGCGGGCGGGGCGAGGGTCGGGCCGCCTGTGGCTGCGTTTTAGCTGCGTGTGAGCAGGCGGGGCAGCGGGCAGAAAGAGCTGTCTACAGAGAAAGTAAGTGGGGTTGCTCTCCTCTCGCCCTTTGTTCTCTGGCTCTGGGCTCGGTCAGACCGCCGGTTTCCTAAACCTCTTGTTCTCCTGGGTTGTGAACAGGACTGAGCTGGGAGTACTGAACCTGCTGGGTAGATACCAGTAGCTGTGTTTCATTCAAGCTGGGGAACAATTAAGTGTCCTTTTTTGATGACAGTTAAAGTGAGAGATCACTCATTAAAAAGTGACACACATGCTGATAGATCCGTACCCGGGCAGAGACTGCTGGCACTGGCAGACGGCAGAAGCAGCACTTGGTAGTTTGGCTCCCAGAAAGCGGGCAGAGGGTACATTGCCGCTGCCCGAATTGCAGGATGCCAGCTTGGGACTGTGCGCCAGGAAAATGCCCTGTGCAGTTTGACTCGGCGAGGGGTGTGAATGGAGAGGAGCACTGTGTGCATTCTGTGACGGGGAGGATTGTGTAAGGGGAGGTGCTGCGTTTTGTTTGGCTTTAGAGCAAGGCAGCACCAGAAAATGTTTAGCTTGGTTTGTCAGTCCTTCTTTGCCTTTCTTCTGAAATGCACATGTGTTGGAAAACTGAGTTTTGACTACCTGAGGAGGCCAGCAGGGATAACGTACACTTAAAGCATAGTTCCCATTAACCTGAGATGTTGTTTTCAGTGCTGAATGCTTCTGAAAATCGAAGTCGTCAGGAAAACAGAGGAACATGCTTTCATTGTGGTTGAGGTTATATGACTTACTTGTGTTGTAGCTCAGAAACAAGGGTACAGACTGGTTCTCCAGAGCTGCCAGCATCCACGTTTTGTTCAGTACACATTCTTTCTCCTTTTTTCTTGCCAGAAATTCAGGCTCTTTCCTAAGTGTCCTCTTCTGCATTCAGTGAATCGGTGTGCAGGTGAACATGTGCGTATGTTTTAGGAAGCTGCATGTTGCAGTGAGGGTTTCAGTATTTGTGAAAGTCTGTCTAAAATGTAAAAATTAAAAATAAATACAGTTGTACCGAGTAGGTATTGCGATAGTCTTAAAAATAGTTTTCATCATCTTGTGTTACATTTCAGACTGCTTTTAGAAGTGCGCAATATGTCTACTACATCAGATGAGGAAGTAGATAATCTATTCAACACTTTTAATTATGCTTTATTTATTATACATTATCTGCCAGAAAAGACAGAATCTCAAATATTTGGGGCAGCAGAATCTTGATATTAATACTACACATTTTGTTGAAGAAGATTGCTTCTTCAATCTATCAGTAGCTGTTAAACTCTCTAGCAACTGGACCTAGTTAGAAGGATTACCTATCTGCAGGCAAATATATCATGCAAGATATTTTTGTATTTTATAATGGAGGAAATAAAAAAAGTACCTTTTCCGGGTAATTTGCTAACAATCTTAGCAAGTGCTTTGGTGAAGAGAAGTGCATGCTGTGAAGTCTCCTGGGTTCTGTGCCCTGCATTTTCCCCTCATTCCATTTGCTGCAGATGTATTATACTAAAATGAGTTTTCACCTCACTACTGACGAAAATTTGCTGTTGTCTCAAATATTTACATTTCATTGGTACAGATTAAGTGTACTGCTTCAGTATTGTAGTGCTGCATCCCTGCAAAGACCGACTTGAGTAATGTGGTGTCATTTATTTAATGTCACATCCGATTCTATCCGGTGTGACTGTACATTGTAATTTACTGTTAAATCTAATTTGTTTTCTCTTTGCCTCCTAGATGTGCCTTTTTAAAAATGTTTTTTTTTATTACCTTGTCTTGGATAACGGTAAAGGATGGGGCTTAAACCTCATTTTGTTTGTAGTTTAATTGTCTTTTCCTGTAGCTTTATTAGACAGTTTTACAAGGTCTGTTCTGAGATATTGTCCTTAGAAGCAGAACTTTTAATTTAAAAGCAGATTTGTAATTAAAGACGTTAAAATCCAGGAAGAATCTGGTTAAGCACCCAGCCCTTTTCTTTTTGATTGTCTGCCACGTAGTACTTGGCAAAAACATCACTGACTTGTCTAGACAGGTACAAAAGCTTGTTACCAAATACATAGTAGGCATGCGTTTTTCTGCCTCAAGTTTTCTGTTTAAACCCTTGTTTTCCTTATTGCTTATCTGTATCTCTAAACATTTCATCTTTGGTTTAATAAAAAGTACAACCAAAACTTTTAAAATGTCATTTGGATACACTGCTGAAGTGAAGCATTTGAGTAATACTGGTTTTTATTCATCATGTTTTGTTAATTGAGGGCTTTTATAATATTTTTATTTACTTCCTAGAAGCCAAATATCCTGAACGAAGAGCAGAGCAATGAGCATTTTGAAAATACATGTTGATTCTGCAACATGCAGGTGATTTTTTTTTTTCTTTCCCCACGAGCTCTGTATAGACTGTGATTGTGACTTAAGTAGAAAAGCTGCTATTATTTTTCTACTTTATTTCATCTGAAAAAATGTAGAGTTACTGGCTTTTTGCAAGCTGCATATTTGTTTCAAAATGTCATAGTTTCACCTATGACATAATTTCATAGTTTCAGTTTTCATCTTCAAACTAGCAAAATGCTGGGGCAGCAACTTTCACTTAACTTTCACGTTCACTCAGTCCTTTGCTTTTGGCAGTTACTTCTCTGTCCCTGTTTTTTTAGGATATTGGTATTAATATGGAGAGCAATGAAAAACTAGAGGCACTGCTTGTTTATCAAGCAGTGTAAATTAGAGAGCAAAAGGCAAATGTGTGTTTTTTGGTTTTTTTGGTTTTTTTTTATAAATAGGTGTCTTTGTAAGCCAATTTTTAGGTGTTTAAAATGTGTGCTCTGCAGGTTAACCTCTTAGTGCTGTGGTTCAGTGCCTACTTTGGATCAAAGTAAAAGAAATGGGGCTTATCCTAATACCTAGAATAATAAATCTGTTAGAGCTATTTCAGCAGAATATTTAAACGCAACTGCACACAGAACAATGCTAATGATTGTGATTCACTGTATGTAATTTTCACTGGTTGGTAAAGGAACATTAGTAATATCTTCTTTATATTTTTTTGAAGATCAGTTGTTCTAACATTAGCTGTTTGCGTGGTGAGACAAGACTGACAAAATCTAGATGTAGACAGTTGTTCCACAGAGAACACGGTGGTTCAAAACCATGTTGAATTGCCTGGACTAAATTAAAATTATATTAACAAAAGTTAGCTGCAAGATGGTGAAAATCATTTTTCTCAGATGACAATTATTAAACACTTGATACTTATTGTTACCATCTCAGGATATCAGCCCTCTTTTTTTTTTCTTTTTCCTGTATTTTGTTTGAAGAGAGTAATTTGTGAACGTGCTGTTTTTTTAGTGTAAAGTTGTTGCTTGCTTTCCAGTTAAGACAATGATATTGTCAAGTGGCTTGAGAAAATATTTTTATTTCTTTCCTTGCTGTTCTTTAAATGCTGCTTTTATGCTTTACTTTTTTAGCAGAGAAATACTTAAATATCTAAAACTATTTCAGACAGCGATAAAATTTATTCCGTCAACACTGTGCATGTTGTTGCTCCAGTAGTCAGTTTTAAATAGCCTTTCCTTTTGCTCTTCCAGTTAGGTATGTAGTGAGTTAGTTTGAGCTCATTTGTATTTAAAAAACAAAATAGAAAATTAAAGACTTATTTTCACTTGTCTCATGCAAAATCATTATATGAAATTCTTTTAATAAGCAGATTGCAGGTATCAAGTTGGGCTTTGGTATACTCATTTAACTGTGTATTTAGTCCTTTCAGTTTAAATGTGAAGTGATAAATCTTTACTTCTTGAAGGTGTTAGTGTAACAGATACTCTTCGGTGTCACTGCCTGGTTTTTGTCCTCTTGTTGCTAACTTGTTTGAGAAGGTGGACAGCTAAATCTCCAGATAAAGAGTCCTTTTTGAGAGTTGCATTTCCTTGCCTTTGGAGAATATTGAATTGTGTAAGGAAATATCGAAACAACAGAATGGTAGAAGGAAGATTGAAATCACTGAGGTCTATGACAATGTCCTCTTAGAAGAAAGTAAAACAGCATTCGCTTTTATGACTTTCAGCATATTTCCATCTGTGGCATGTGACTGCTGGACATTTAGTGTGTGTTGTTAAACATGAAAGTCAGGCATTTTTATTGCAGTTGAAGGATCAAAAAAAACAATACAGGTGGAAACATAAATTACAGTTATCCTGAAGTAAACATTACTAACCTAGAACATCCAGTGTCAAGGTTAAACGCAAAATACGAAAATACACAATTAAGGCGTTCAAACATGATACCCAGTATTTGCTATGCAGGAGCTGTCATTGGTGCAGAGTAGTCCTTGCTTAGACATTTACAAATAATACGGAGTTTTAAAGTCTGGTAGTTTCGCTCTGCCTTACTGAGCAATTTGAAACGCCGCAACAATATTACTGGTTTTGCCAGGTGATCCAGAGAATTTCAGTAGAAATGTCTTCCAAGTGTTGTATGAGATTTAAATAACGCTTGTACTTGATCAATTTCTGCCCTGCAAGGAAACATTCACTCCTGTATACTGGCTGCAGTAAGGAATCATAGAATCATTTAGGATGCAAAGACCCTTAAGATCATTAAGTCCAACCGTAAACCTAGCACTGCCAAGTCCACCACTAAACCATGTCCCTAAGCGCCGCATCTACATGTCTTTTAAATACCTCCAGGGATGGTGACAGCCACATTCTTGGGCGGCCTGTTCCAGTGCTTGATGACCCCTTTGGTGAAGAAGTTTTTCCTAATATCCTATCTAAACGTCCCCTGGCGCAACTTGAGGTTGTTTCCTCTTGTCCTATCACTTGTTGCTTGGAAGTCAATTTGAACTAGTTGTAAACTATTAAATGGTACTGATAAATAAGATGGGCTAAAGAGAGAAAACAAGGAGGAAAAATGAAGCTTCTGTGCATGGGTAATGTGACTTTTTTCCTCCCACACCAGAAAAGTAGCAGTCAGAGAGAAGGGAGCTACAGGAGTTCAGTTTTTTTACAGGTCAACAGGTCATCTTCTGTGATGGATCTAATAAGGGAACTACAGTTAGCAATTTGAGGGGCGTCTCTGATTACCAGCATGCTGTTCCTGTGTCCCTGTGGTAGGCAGACAGCAGAAGCTCAAGTAAACTGTGGTTTGTGGAAGTCAGTTTAAGCGTTGCCTGAAATCTTAAAAGTAGCTGTAGGTTGTGTTTTTAAGTAATGTGAGTAGTAAGGCTACAGGAATTTTTGAATTATTGATGTACAGAAGAGAATTTTGTTTGTGTGGGGAAATGAGAAGACTTGCAAATTTATGTTTAGGTAGTCATACAACTATTTTCTGAGTAGTTTCTTTAACTATGATGAGGAACATTATAAATAAGCCTGTTGCATTTTTTTTGTTTTTTTTTTGGTGGCAATAGAAAAAAAAGTTAATTTTTATAGATAATGGCATGTTAGTGAATATCATGTTTGTTTCCTTTAGAAAGAAAATTTCAGATCCTTTATTTCTGATGAATTTTTAAGGCTTATGTGATTAGAAACACAATAAGAAATTCTGTGAATGAGCTGAATAAACTGTGATAATTCCAAATGAGGTAATGCAGATGGAGTCAGTTTAAGAATGAAGTGTGGCATCAATGATTTTTGTTTTCCTCAGAATATTAATGGTAAATTAACTTTTTTCCTTTCATCTCATCTTTCAGGGATTTTATTATGATAGTGAACATGTTTTCTACCTGTTATCAGGTCTGCATAATAGTTTTGGATAAAACTGAATTAGAGAAATATGCTGAGAATGCTGTTCTTTGTGGATTTTGACATTTTTAAAAAATTCAGGTGAGGATAGAAAAATTCAGCATGATTATATGTTTGATTGATTGATTTAATGAAGTTCCTAAGTATTCTGACAGATTATTAACCTCTGCAAAGATACTAAAAATTCGACTGTTTTATTCATTTTTGTGTTTTTATTTGGCTCAGCAGCTTCCATGCCAATGAACTTTGTGTTCCATTTATTTTGGATACTGAGGTTTGTAGTGAAAATGCTAAATTGCAGTCTAAAACTTGTCTACCAGGGAGGTGAGTAGAACTAAGAAGAAGATATGAATTCAGAGTGCTATGGTCTGTGAGGAGTGCCCGTGTGAAGAATTAGAGATGAGCAGTAGTGTTAGGAAAGCCCCTGTGTTTTCAGCGGATTTGAAGGTAGTGTGCTTGTTTCTCAGTTGCGTTGTGGCTTTCTTTAGGTTGAGTTCTGGTTCAAAAGCTATGAAAGATGTTTAGGAAACATCTGAACTTGCCATGTGGCAACGGATTATTGTGAGAAAAACCAACCTTCCTGGAAGCGTTTAACTATTTGTGAGGTAGACAAAAACAATTTCTGTCTAATAATCAAAGAAATTACTTTTTGCAGGGAAGTAGAGAGTCAGCAGAAGTTAGCGTTAGTTGGAACTGCTATCTTCATAGACAAAATGACTCCTATGTATGAAATGCACCCTGCTTAACAATTGAAACAGTTTGGCTTACTTGTAGTTGTTTGTGTAATGTTTTGGATTTTTCTGAATTTGTTATAAGAAATCCCAGCGGATGTTTCATGCCTCACCAGTGTTTCCAGAAATGAATGTTTGGTGATCTGGAGTAGAGGTCACAGAGACTTAAATTGTGGCAGTAAGTATGTGAGTCCCAGTTGCATTTTACTTCGAAAGTAAGCTAAAATAAAATGTCTCTTATGTGATAAAAATGGATTTCTAAAATTCCATGATAGACTTTTTTTGAGTGCTTTACATAATTTGAAATAGCAAGTTTGATTTAATTTTCTATTTTTAAATATTGTTTTTAATACAGAATTATGTAAGTTTGTTCTTCCATTCCTATTGGGTTATAAATTGCAAAAAGAAAAAGGAGCTTAAGTGTATTCCTGGTGGTTTTTCTCATCTTCTGACATAGCTGTTAACTGAATTAGCTGAATAAGAGGAGGAAATATATTCTCTGTGCCTGCCCAGAAGCTAAAGCATTAAACAAACTTTTGAAAGCAGTTTAGAGGTACAAGAACTGCTTTATCACCATGTGTTATGGGCAAGTTACATTAGCAAGGATGATGTTAAAAAGCGGAGTTTCCGTTGTGATGGGAAAGATTTGTGTAGCATTGTTGTATTGAAATAATCATGTATGCGTACATTTTGAAAAGCTCCTGATATGGTCTCGCATCAAGGTCTTAAAAGCCCGCCTTTACATTTTATCAGCTATTAGGAAAAAAACCAAACACAAATCCCTGCAATTTCAAATCATATATGTAAAAAAAAAAAACCACCCAACAAAACCCACCAACGAAAAAACCAAAAAAAACCCCAACCCAAAACTAATATTATGTGACATTTTTTCTTTGTGTCATTCTATCTAAGATCGTGATTGCTTTTCTAATGGCTTCCATTCTTTAAGGAAGATGTAGAGCTCTAATCTTGGATTTGGACACTGAAGTTATTGCCTCTACTTAATCAGTTTGTGTCAAAATGCATTTATGTAAAAATACGTTTGTAACGATCTAGCTAATAGCTTTTTCCCTCCCCCAGCAAAAAGTATTCTTGAAGCTCGAGCAGGTCAAAGACTGTCTAGTGGAAGCTTTCTTTGGATCTCATGCTAGATAAATAAATCTTCTGAGAGGTGAGCACTTGCCATCTTCATAAGACAGCATTATAAATATGCTACATATGGAGACAGATGGCTTTGAGGAAATATTTCTGTATTGGGTATTTTTCTTGAAGCTGGAAAAAAACCCCTGTATCTCTTTTTCAAAAGCATTGGAAAACAGTAGGAGCAATTATGTCGTAAGTCTGTCCTGGAATTTACGCTATTTCAGCTGTTATAAGGTCAGTCAGAGATATGCGGTAAACTTTTAGCATGTATATGTTGTTCTGTTAATTTTCGTAGACCTTTACCATTGATTGGGGTAAAGACTATTTTCACAAACTCTGTGTTGAAGTAGACTAGGGTAACTCTTACAGTGAAGCTTTTAATATTTTTAAGGTGGCTGATCGTGAGGATGGCTACTTTCTTGTCAACATATTTAACAATTAGAGGAAGGAGTTTGCACTTAATCTGAAATATAACAGGAGAGGGATGTCCTTTAAAGCTTTCTAGCTCTTAGATTGATATATTCCCCTGCCAGTGCTGAAAACAGTTTCTACAGGACATGAAAAACAGGTTTATAGTTAGGTAATGCTTCTCTAGAAATAAGCTGTAAAAAGGCTACAATAAAAACAGTTTGTAGAGACGTTCTATTTTGGAAAGCAAAGGTTTGATTGCTTGGAAGAAAGGCAAACCAACTCACTCAAATGGGCTTAGTATGTACTTAGTAATAATATGAGTTGGGGCTTTTTTTGTGTTTTCTTTTTTGTATAAGTATAGGTTTCTCCTTAGATTGACATTTTAAGATAACCTTCTTCAGCAGGCACAGCTGCCTTTTAGAAGTTGACTTGTATAAAGATATCCTATATAGTGTGTTGTCTTAATTGGTCAGAGTAGCTGTAAACAACTGAGACCTAGAAGACAACTGAATACTTGCCTTCTTTACACAATTGGTACTAGCGATGGTGTAGATGCTGTAACTGATGGGAAAGAGCTCCTAGTTTCAAGAAAACTGGGATACTTGTGACCTGTGTAATCAATACCATTTACACTGAAGTGAAATTGTGACAGACCTTCGTAGCGTTCAGCTGCTCAAGGATCACGAGCAGTTTTTTCCTGTAGGAATTGGGAAATGATGTTCTCTGCCTGAATGGGTAGGCTGGTGCTCTGAAGAGGAGACTTGTTGGGTCAAGATGGGTGGATACAGAGGCTGAGAATTTCTTTCCAAGATCAGAAGACAGAGGCTAAGTGAGCTGCAGACATCTTGGGACAGCACAGGTTAGTGTTCTAGTCTAAATTATGGAGAGAGGAATTTTTGTTACAATATGCCTGAGGAAGGCTGGTTGAAGAGGAAGCCTCACAAGGCTGCATACTACTGATTGGAGACTGCTCTCTTCCAGTCTTAGGTAGTAAGGAAACTTGGTGATTTCTTTTTCTCTTCTTCACCACCCCATACTGCTCTCTTTATATGGGTGTGTACATAGACAGACATTTAGCTCACATTCTGCGGGCACTGGAGGAGAACTACATACAACTGTATGAAAGACTGCAGCTTTGATAGGTTGGGATCTCAACCAGGTATCTGGCTTTGTAGATCTTCCTATGGGTTGGTTTTACTTGGTGTCTGATAGTTAACATTTCCTTTTGCGTAGGAAGACCAAGATGTAGAAAATAGACACCAGCTAGGATAACTCTGAAAGGAAATAATTGATTTATTAGTTTCAAAAGCGATGAAAAACTTGGTTGTACTTAGAAGAGGGCTGTTGGACTGTTACCCTTGGAAGAATATAGCTTTATGACCCTTGATTCTCTTCTCTTTGAGAATCTTTACTGGAAATGCTTCATGAACCAAACAATTAAAAACATCTCAAATCCTCCAGATTTCCCATGTTGTCATGCTGGGTTGGTGAACTCTTTTGCCAAAATCCTGTGTGGTGTCTGAACTGTCTGAGTAGCTTTGCAGCATGGCAAACAGGGCTTTTTCCTGAGGAATCTGCTTGTATGTTCAGTGTCAGTGATGTGTGCGTTTCCATGACCATTGTGAGAAGTGTCATCTGGGGACCCAGACTGCTATAAAAATATGGGATACAAAGAAGCCCACAGCGCGTGCATCTGACTCTTCCCAGGAGGACTTGCATCTCAGCCACATACCAGCCAAGTTTTGAGAAAAAGCTTAGTGGCACTTGTCAAAAAGGATTTTTTTTTTTTTTTAATATATTTACATTTGGGCTCTTACAGATGAAATGACATAGTGGTTTCACTAAGGATTAAATTATAACTTTATTTTAAAAGACATTGTTTTTATAACAAGTATTTAAAAAATTTTCTCGAAACTTGAAACTTAGTTGAAAACTTTGAAAATGCATTTGTATAAACCAAACATGGATGGTTTCTGTCTAAAAAGAGAAGGTTTCAGATATTTATATAATTAAAATGTTTTGTTGTTTTCTAAGGTTGTCTGAGTATTCCAACTGAAATTTTAGGCTTGTTTGAGAGTTTATAATAGGTTGTGAAGTGTTGTGTGGGTTTTTTCTTTTTCTTTTTTTTTTAATTATTGCACTGAGGTAGAAATGTTGGTTGAATATTTTCCTGTTTGATCAAAATGTGTGTTTTTTTCTCTCAGACTTAACACTTTTCAAACTTGCCAATTTGCTCATCTGTTTGGCAGCATGGTGCTGCCTATGCCACTGCCAGCTCTGTCCCAGTGCTGGTGATGAGCATGCCGTAGTGAAGTATGACCATGCTCTGGGTTGCTGCAGATTAACTGGCGGCTGAAATATGGTATGCATGTGCTTACAAACAATTGTTTCCTACTTGAGCTGTGTTTTGAAAAAATAGAGGTAACACCTTTCACAGCAGACTGTTTACACAGGAGCAGGACAAGGGAAACAAGCTGTTGGTGACGGTCCCCATGAATAATGTGGCAGGCTGCCAAGCAGCCTGGGCTGCCATCGCTTGGGAAAATGCAACCAAGAGAGCTGTTAAAGAACGTGCTCTTAACTGGGCTGTATTGTAGAGGCAAAATGAGAGAGTTGTGTCGTCCCCCCCCCCCCC
>Ga0065711_1050637_pt1 | contig 10733 bp, 5 predicted proteins | sample Hoacrofraction12_FD_59098 | JGI IMG/M metagenome (GOLD analysis project Ga0065711, IMG submission 59098) | Hoatzin crop microbial communities from Cojedes, Venezuela - Epithelial fraction 12 v2 (version 2) | ecosystem: Host-associated > Birds > Digestive system > Esophagus > Crop | place... | reverse complement strand
CCCACCGGTTTCTGCCTTTTTCTTTTCATTCTCCTTCGCACGCCGGCGGGGGGAGGGGCGGCCGCGTGGCGCTTTTGTTGCCGGCGGCAGCCGAAACCAAAACAAAATTATACTCCCTATGTTTTTTTCAACACCTAGTTTCTATTCCTCCTTCTCCTACACTTCTGTTGCATAGTTTTCGGGTTTGTTTTTCTTACTCTTTGAGCTGTACTAGAAAGGCACAGTAACACATTCTACCAGCACAGTAATTAAACAAAAAAAGAGATTATTTTAAGTTTGGTTACACCCAGCCTTTTAAGGCTTCCTGTAATTTTTTTCTTTCCATTTTATATTAATAAAATTTTGCTTTGGTTTGAAGTCTATACAGGGGGATTCAAGGGTATACAGCCAAAACCAGGAGAAGCCTGACAAGCAAACTCTCTGATTTGTCAGGAGAAAGCTAAAGGACTCTGCTCAGATGTGACTTGGTTGTAGATCCTGTCTATAGAGGATACATGGTTTAACAGCCACGTGGAGCTCATCTGCAGTAATGGACTGTGTATTTTATTCAGTTGCTCACCCAGGTCCACCATGCCTGGTTGTGTCTCACTTGGTTTCTGCAGAGTCCTTCACCCAACAGAGCCACACTGGGTGCTCCTCTGAGATGCACTGGTTTCTGTCTGACTGCACCCTTGTCAGTGAGAAGTTTGATTGATTCTTTCACACATAGGCTGGGAGCAACCTCACTGAGACTCTAGACCTCTGTTCAGACCCTGTTTCTCTATCCCGTGTTAGCCACCACGCAGCACGCTGACGTGGCATCTGCCTCCAAGCTTGGCATTGGTTTTGTTTTGTTTCAGGGAATTTAAAATAGGCAGAGATGAATTGTAGGATAGTGCAGTACAGTTAGATGATGATGGCCTTCTGCATAATCCAGTGACCCAGCGATCCTCCTGCCCATTGTGTATAAAGTTATTGCTCTTTGCAAGAGGATATTGCACTAAGAAAGCCCTTTGGAGAGCCTTGTTTATTGTTCCACTGTTGCACTACTAAACTTTTCTTATTTTTTTAACATTCAAGTTTCTGAAGAAATGGAGGTGTTTTTTTTTTTTTCTTCTGTGTTTTGTTCTGGTTTTTGTGTATGTGTGTGACAGGGAAGAGGGGGGAAGTGACTGCTTCTGTTTACTTATCTTCTTGTTTTAGTACAACTTGTCAATTTTTCAGTGATGCTTTTAGCATGGACCAATCTGTATGATGTCCATAAGACATGCCATAGTTTGGAATAGCATTTCAGCAATGTAGTTCAAGTGTAACATATCCAAAGATTAGCCAGGCAGTGTTTTAGCAGCTGCATTTAATTTTGTCAATTAGTGATAAATGTGTGTATTCATGTTTTAACCCATAGTGTGGTACAACTGACAGTTGTGGAGTACATATACCTTCCAGAATCCTCTACTTTTATTCTTTTTTTATCTTCTTCAGAATCAAAGTTCTTTCGGATTACTAAGAGACAGTCTTGTTTCCTGTGGTATTCAATCTTCAAGCAAATTATTTTTTCTTCAGTCCAGAATCTGTTTTGTTCTCTCTGTCTCTCCCTCTCACAAAAGCAATCACCAAGAGCACATCATCCCTAAGTTACCTTCAGGAAGGTCAGTGGGGAAAAAAAAATATTTTAAAATATGTGATTTAAAAATATGTATCTGAAATACCTTGTATATTCTTTTTATTGGCATAATCACCTGCTCCCTGAACAGTTTTGCTGTGCTCAGCAGTTCAGAAAACAGAAATGCAAAATAAACTCAATTGTTCTATTAGCAACTGCTCATGTTAAGTCACAACATAGTTTCCTGCTAAAACTTTGATATTTTACAGGCATTTTTGGCCCTGTGGTTAGAGCACAAGACTGCAGTTTAGGAGCTCTGGTTTGGTTCTTGGTTCTCTTAGAAGCTTCTTGTGGTGTTGTGGGGAAAATATTTTACTCCCTCAGTGCCTAAGTTCCAGATCATAAAGTGATCATGCAAGGCTTTTTTTCCCATCCCTTTCCCTTCTTCTGCATTTACACTGTAAGCTCTTACAGGAAGACACCATTTTTGTAATTAGGTATTTGTATTTTTCCAGACTCAGGGTGGGGTCTCAACAAAAAGAAGTGTAAGTAGGGATTCATATACTAGAGTATGTATTTATATATTAGAATAGAATATAAATACTATTGTTTCTGTATTATACATGAATGTAAATATAAATACATATAGACTTTTGAGTGATGCTTACTTTCACAATGAAAAATTTTAAAGTATCACAACTGCCACTAAATCTACACATTATTAAAATACTGATAGTAAGATGTTATTACACATATCTCAATAAAAGAGAGCTATATTGTGCAGTGGGACATTTAAATTCACATAAATCTATCTGTGCTTCTTGTTCTGTGCTCCTGGTACTTTTAAAATCACTTCTTCATATATATTTGCCTTCTATCAGTAAATGGATTCAATTGGAGAGCTATTTTCGATAACTACAGTTCACCTCCCAAGAATCAGATTGTAGCGTACATGAAAGACCATTCCTGACTGCTTTTAAGCTGCTTTGATAGTTTTAGGTATTACAAGTTAGTTGAACCAGAAAATTTGAGGATGAAAGTTGGTTTATCAGATTTAATTCTGTTAAAGTGACTGATTATAAGGAAAGGCAACAATAGGTGAGAGTGTCCTGTCATCACCTGCTTATATTTAAGGACTTGATCAAAGAGGTGAAGAGGATGTTTGGTTCCTCGTGGATGCTTGTAGCCAATGCCTGGATCTGCAACCTTTTTACAATTAATTGCACATTAGAATTGCTACCTGAGTAGCGTTGGTGCAGCCTCAGGCAGACTGATGCTGTAAATTAGAACAGAAAAGCTGTATTATCTTTCCCATAAAAAGAGACCCATGGAAGGAATACTTTTTTTAGCATAATTGTCTTGGGTTAAGCAGATGTTGGTGAGAACCTCTGGGGCGTACGTGAAGTCGTCAGGTTTCCTCTGCATTGCTAGAGCTCTCAAAAATGTACTAGCTATTCAATGCTCCTTCATGCACCAAGAAATGGTGTGATGTAGGTAGTGAGTCAGCCAGTAATACTCTTCTCTGACCTGCTTTCTATGAGTCTCCAGCCCTTTTCACATTTAAGCCTTTACTGCGGCTAAATGGTTAAAAAGACAAAGGCTAAAACCAACAAATTTCAGATTTTTTTTCCTTTTCTTTCTTTTCCCTTCTCCTTTTATTAGCAAGATAGAAAAAGGAGGGAAGATGGAAAATGTTGAAGTATTGTTAGGTGAATAGGGAAGATATTTCTTCTAAAAAAACTTCTTGAGGAAAGGATGTTTCTCAAAAACATTCCATTAAAAATACATTTCTGTGTGAGGATTTTCATTTTAAGTTAGTGCAGGCAACAACTGTTTTCCAGTATTAAAATTATGTTGACATAATTTTTTGCTTGGCTGAATTTTAAGGCTGATATGATCTTCCATACTGCCCGAGGGATTTGGCTGCTCAGATCCCATTAGGAAAATCTCAGTCTTTATCCCAATATTGACTGCATTAGCCATTATTTACAATTATATTATAATAGTTATCCAACGTGCTCAGTGTTGAGTGACAAGAAGAAAATGATAATGTGTTCACCTAGGGACTGTAAGACAAATATTTCATGTGTTCTGTGATCTTCCATTAGATAACATTATGGTCATAATACATTAAATAGGCACTTCCTGGTTCTTGCACTGAAAAAAGAATTTGAGTTGTTGGTACCTGCAGATTCTTAAAAACCAGAAGATCATATTTCTTTAGCTTGATTTTTGAGATGAGTGCATTTTCTTGACATATTTCTAGAAATACTAGATTTCATAGAGCTCTAATTTGACATCACATTTAGTAAATAAATATACTCTGTGTCTTACAAAATGGAAATCATAAGTACCACTGTGTATGAAAATTTAACATTATGTAAATTACAAAAGGCCTATCCTCTATTTTTCAAATGGCTGCCTGTTCTTCAGGTGATACCAAGATTTTGTTTGAAACATACCTAAATGTGATTTCAAAAGAGACCTCTTCCTTTAATACAGAAGTTTTTAAATCTGTTGGCACAACATGGTTCTGCTGGTAACCAGGCTAGTGATACTTGGCCCTAGCTGATAAACAGGCTAGTGATACTTGGCCATGAGAGGACAGAGTCTGTCACCTAGAAGTCCGTTCCACAGCTGTTGTCTGTCCGGCCCATGAGTGTGGCCCTCTACACTGTACTGCAAGTTGCCCTTAACCTTGGGCATGTATTCAGCACAACAGCAGCTTTCTTCTGCTTAGAGAAGTGCTGAACAGCATTTCTTACCTTTAACATTTCAGGCAGGCTAGGGATGGAAATTCTATTTGTTTCGTTGTTTTCATAACTGACCTTTTTTCAGTATCTTTATTAACAGCGTGTTTCCTATAAATGTGATATTGCTTTGGGTGTGACATATTATTACTTGCTTATCTTAGTTAGGTTCAGAGGGTTTCTTCTGAAACTGGGAGCAGAACTGTAACAGTTCTTGTAATAGAAAAACAGCTGATTGTTTTGAAACAGAATTAATATGAGGGCGTATCAAGACAATCAGTGAAATCTTGAGCTAGAAAAAACAGTAATACAAAAAATAATCTAGTAAAACTTGTGATGCTGGGCAGACTTGGAATGATTTGTCTCTTTTTCTGTTTCTCTTGGATGCTAAAAGAGAATAGAAATACAGTATTATAAACATCAAATATGATCAAGCCTCCTGAACTGTCAGATTTTTATAATAAAATGTAACTCAAAAAGAAGATATTTTTCAGTACAACCGTCATTATCAAATACTAATACATTCACTGTGATCATGTTTCCTAGATCTGTATTTCACCTCTTCTAAATACAGATCATTACCTTCAACTAACAAAGGTGACTCCAGTGAAAACATTTTAAGTGTGCTTCCACCTCCTCCCCTTAATGATATGATTCAAACTGAAAATAAAGAGGGCTTTTAAAGGCTTATTTTTTAATAAATATTCTCAAAGGAACAAAGAACCATGAACTTACTGATAAGGTACAGCAGCTTCATGACTTAGAGCAGACGAGCAAAAGATTCACATTCCCATGTTGATTCAGTAGCTCTTTTCAAGATGTTTCCCATTTGACCTTTGCCACAAAGATGAGGTCTGTCCAGAATCTCCAAAAAACCTAAAGCAAGGTCATGCAGAGATGTCTTAATATGTGCTTTGCACAAAACTCGACTCATATGTACCTAAAAGCAATGGACCACAGCAAATTAGTTGTGGACAGGACCACTCAAGCCCAAATGGCCTGAAGGGACACCACTTAGAATGACCTTTTAATATCCTTTGTCAATAATCTGCGTAGATGAAGTCAATTGTCTAAAAGGTCTATGCTCGTCTAGCAAATAAAGAATAATGAAAGTTTCAATAGTGGTTTAATCTCATTCCTCTGCAGAAATGATGCAGAGTAATTGCTCTAAATTTTTAACTGACATTTTCTGAGATTCTGGAGGCTGTTTCAGTGAAACAGGAGAGCTTCTAATCTTTAACAGTTTTAAAAAATGGAATAACGTTGTATCCTATTTCACACTGACAATCACTAAGAAAAACTACACCTGACTACAGAATTGTGCTGATATCTTTGATTGTTTTTCCTTATATATATGATTCTGGTAGAAACTGTCTTTCTCTAAAAATGGGTACAAGAAAATAAGTAGTTACTCTGAAGTCCAATTTTAGAGCTGTATTCCTCTTTGAGCCAGTCTAAGATTAATAATTTGAAAGCCACTTATATTGTCTGAACTGAAAATGAGTTCACAATAAGAATTTTCTTGTTTGTTTTGTAAATATTTCCTTGCCTTTTGCTTTTTAATTGTATGAAAAGCTCACTCCTTCTAAAACATTTTTCAATGACTGTATTTCTGAATATGCTGTTTTTTGGACAAAGTACACTAGTGGAAAAGTTGCAGTTCTTGCCTGCAGAGCAATTGTATTTTGACTATGTGATCAAAGTATCAAGACCAGCTGAAAGGAAGGTAAAGAAGCTGACCAGCCTGACAAAATGTCAGTTTAGTTGGAATCAAGCACGTGGGGGAGAATTCAAATGGGCAAAGCTGATTAGGGATAAGCTAACTAAAGGGTATAGGAGACTATAAAAGGTAAGATCTCTAATTAGCTGTTTGAGCCAGAACTTCAGACAAACTTCAGAGGTGGGCTCGTGAACTGCATAAGCAGAGTTCTCAATAGGGATTTTATTGTGGATTACAAGACTGGTGAGGAAACAAAGGAGGTGGAACAATGAAGAATGGCAGTTCTGGGGCACCTCCATCTTTCTCCTGTCATCCATCATGCAGTCAGGTAAGAAAAAAGTTTGGATTACAATAGTTGACTTATTTAAAGTCTGTCCAAGAAAAACCCCAGAATCAGTCTGCAAAGACTGGAATAGCAAATAGGAAAGTTCTAAAGGTTGATATCAGACTTAGAGAAAAAGGGAATTCATTCCTATAATTAGGAAGAACTAATCCATATTAACGTTGTGTTTGTCTGGGGAAGATTTACAGGAAAGGCTTTAGCATGCTCATTCAGTCAAGGACCATGTGGCTGATTTGGCCAAAATCTTAAGACAGCCTGAACTCAATATTTGGCCAATGCTACAAACCCCTCGTTTTCCATGTACCAGCGTGTATTTGAATAATTCACTACCTGCTTGCGAAAATTCCGGAAGCATTTCTTTCTGAATCAACTTTTATGTTAATGATTTATGCGTCATTGTTATTGATTCAGTGTGGCTTTGGTCCTGGCAATATTTAGACTCATGCCTACCACTCCTAAGAAACTGATGCTATACATCATATAAATGTATATATACTAAGCTCCTAATGATTCTAAAGCATTTCTGCTATGTGTACAGCGTATTCCTTGGTAACCGACAATGTCCAGCAATGAGAGATGTACCATGGATTTCAGTGGCAGCACAGCTGGGTCTTCATATTAAAGGCTAAGGTAGATTGATGAATGAGTTCAGCTGTAGTCTAATTATTCAAAAGCAAAGAATAATGAGAGATACGTTTTTTCTGAGAACAGCAGCAAGTTTCAACATTGGGAACTAGCTGATTGTAGATGAGTTGTATAAAATCTAGGCTTCATAGCAAAGAAGAAATCATGGCAGGTCAAGCAAGCCTTTGCCCAGTTAGTGGTTTGAAACAGACAAACTAGAAGTAGTCTAGGAAAAGATACTCTGAAACTCCAAAACAAACACCTGCATTCCTTGGGTATTTAGTGTTAAATACATGCATATGCTTTCTATTTCTACAATAAACTCAGTCAGCCTGGGATTGCAGCATCCCTGTGTTCTGAGGAAGTCGGATCCCAATCTGACGTATGCAGCTTGGACATCTCCCTAATTTGAAACAGAGCTGCTACCACCCCATGAAGATTTTGATAATAATTGAGGTCTGACCAAAAATGTTTGGTGGTTTATATGAAACTCATTTATTTCCTCATCCTCTTTCTATGGAAATGTTCTGGCTCCCTGGTTTATGGAAAGGAAAGTATGTTGAGAACAAGTGGTTTTCTTGGTACTACCTAATGATAAGTGTTTAATATCAAACTTTCCATAGAGACATAGCAAATTCCCAACTCTTAATTCTTGCCACCAGAAAAGTGGAATATCCCAGATTTAATAGTAATGTTTATAGTCTTTCAAGTCCACTTTACATAATTCATTTTTATTTTTACCATATTGAACAGAATACTACTGAAAATAAACCCTAATTGTAGGTTTCTTAAAGATGTTATCTGGCTGTGTTATTACTGGTTCTACAAGGAACAAAAAATTGAACACTTATGACATACTACTATTTTATTTTGAAGATTTTGTATTAAATATATGGAAAGCTTTGTTTGTTTTCTAAGACATCCATGAGGTAGAAATCTATGAAATCTAAACCTTGGTTGTGGTTAAAGTCAATGCCAGATGAATTAATTAATATCATAGTTTTTTGGTTTGTCTGTCCTTTATCTACATAAAAATAGACCAACATACACTAACAAAAGCTGACTTAAACTCTTTTAAAATCTTGAGGGAATAAAATTTGCTACATGAAAACACCGCATGAAAACCTCATGTGTGAGTCTTTAAAGGTCGGAGTTCCTGTCAGTAATGTCAATTAACTGATCTGATTTTTTTCTTTGCTCACTGTTGTTTTAGGCAGAGAAGCTACTATTATGAGCATACCATGGGACCAAAGATACTTCTTTTATTAGTCTAACTGAAGGTAAAAATGCAATAATCACAGAATTGGTGATAGAAATTATGTCACAGAAGCAAGAAGAGTAAGGTAGAAAAGAACTGGTGCTGTTGAAATCACCTTGTAGTTTCAGTGAGTATAATCATCACATTTTCCCCTGAAGTTGAAAAATTTGGTAAACCACATGTGAAGACTTAGAAAAATTGGGAATTACTTTAAAGATCCATGGAACACTTGAAGTCAACAAGCCAGCGTCCGACCAAAAGAAAATTGTCATTTGGTACATTACTGATGCCCATTCTTCAAAAGAGAAAGCATTTCTGACTTAAATAGGTCTGTTTTTCTAGTAGACAGAACAGTTATTTTTGGATGCTACATTGCTCATGCAAGTCAGCTCTGGTTAAGCTCCACCTAAGTTTTTGAGTTAGGAGACTGAGCCTCTCAAATTTAGAAGGGAATGCTCCTAGTTGGCCAATTCAAGTGAAAGGAACATTAGACTGGCCACTTAAGAGACTATTTCTTTGCCAGCTCATCCACATGAATTTGGTTTCATGCTGGTATGATAGGTGCTATGAGCAGAAAGTCATACACGTTTGCGTGTTCTAAATAAAAGTCTTTTGCGGATGGATCATTACATAAATGATCTTTCTGTTTGATTAGGAGCTGGGGGAACAGACGTCATATTTGAAAGTTCAGGAATATTTTCACAGGTCACTGTGTGTTTGCAAGCGAGTCTGGCACAGTATGTGTATCAAAGAGAATGATGGCAGACAGTGACAAAGGTGGTCCTGATGGAGTTTTTTTATGGTGTTTAAACATGAATTTCATTTCATAAAGACATTTTTAATTGGTGCATGTGTGCAGCTGTAAGAAACAACAAGGACATAAGCAGCCTTCCCTTCACAGTTAAAGGCAAGCTGTGAGTGTATTTCAGCCCTTCTCTTGAAGAAGGATCTGGCCCAACATGAACCCTGAACATCGCAACAAAACACCCACTGAAAGAAGAGATAGAAGAGAGAATCCCTGCCAAGTAGGTATTTCCAAGTAAGTGAGACTCATTTTGCAAAGCCTAATGAGGGCTGGGAAACCATGCATCTGGGATCCGTCCAGATTCCACGAATAAGCCAGAGGGGGATTGATGAAAGCTGATAATGCTTCATGGCCATAGTCTCAAATTCCTCACTCCAATCTGTGTTCATTGTAGGCTTACAGTCATTAGGAGAGAAGCTGTCTCTGCTCTGCAGCAGTGTCCCAGCCTCAGCCACTGTTGCTGTTGGCCACCATGTGCCATTAAAAATGGTTTGTTTTTACACACATGGCCCTTTTCAATAAAATATTTTTTCTGGCTCTCTAACTTTTTTTATAAAGGCATGTTCAAAAAATCCCTTTATAGAAAACTTCACTTCTCCTTACTCTGCAGAGCCTTTCTGATGTACAGTTTGGTAAATTAGCCCCACCCTAGTTTATGAAAAGCAATTTGGCAGTATAGGAAATAACAAGATGTTGGCAATGCATGGGAAAGCTGAGGGAAGGTGCAAATATGGCTGACTGTTTGTTGCTTAGAACTAAAATTCATAGTGACTGTAGTTGATACATATCACAGGCTTTACCAGAAAAGCCCTCTCCGAAGGCATAACTCTTATTCATGTCAGGTAAAACCCCACATTCATCCAGGGAGTTAAGTGTTGCTGTCAAATGTCCTGCCTGTCAGTTTCTGGCAGATTTTTGTCATATGCTTTAGCCTAACAGGATTGATCCTGCCCAACTTCAGCCAATGGGGGCCTTGTGACTTGAAAGGGATGGAGGATTGTTTTGAAGAGTCTGTAATACGAACTACTCGGGAACTACGTCCTTGAAAACTAGTTGTGGTTGGCTTATATTTTTCAAACTTACTTGGATACATTAAAGAGCCATTGATATCCCTATCACTCATTTCCTCCCACCTGAGCACAGAAAATCAGGGATCACTTCTAAAAGTGCAAATCTGCACAAGTTATATTACTGGAAATTATTTTCCAAAGACAGCTCTTAGAAACAAACTGAATAAAGGGGGAGGAGGAAATAGAAAGAAAAGTAGCTGAGAGGAAAAACTGTAAATAAGTAAGGTGTGCCGAGTTTCAGCATCCATGCAGGGACAGGAATGACTCTCACACAGTGATACAATGCACAGTCGATTCGATTTATTGGTCTGCTTGCGTGGTTATATACCATATTTTTCATGTCTGAACACGCGATCACGCTTATTCGGATAGGCTACAGACATAAATCACGTGCCATTCACGCACCCCATATTCCCTTATGATTGGTAACTATGCACTAATGCTAATAGCAACAGACCGCCTCCACGTCCTTGAACACATCTTGTTTTTGCTAACCCACACCATGTGCACTATCAGAACTTTCTCAATTGCTATTCTTAGGTGCCCTTTCCAGCAGCCTGTTCAGTTATGCTAACTGTTTT
>Ga0065711_1011726_pt1 | contig 10733 bp, 6 predicted proteins | sample Hoacrofraction12_FD_59098 | JGI IMG/M metagenome (GOLD analysis project Ga0065711, IMG submission 59098) | Hoatzin crop microbial communities from Cojedes, Venezuela - Epithelial fraction 12 v2 (version 2) | ecosystem: Host-associated > Birds > Digestive system > Esophagus > Crop | place... | reverse complement strand
GATGATGGAAATCACTGTATGAATATGAACACCTACTGCAGTATAGTAGTTAGAGAGATGTTAAAGAGAAGAACAAAATAAAAACTATACCATGGCATGTACCTTTTTACTCTGATCACAGAACCTTTTGTTTCATTTTTATCCAACTTCAGCACTGCATTAGATTGTTCTTTTCCTTTTATCTACACACTAAAAAATCCTCCTCCATATATGAAACTGTCAGTGTGTTCTTCAAATACCTGTATTCTTTTTCAAAGAAGCAAAAATCTTTTGTATTACAGCTTGTAAAAAAGTAATACATAAACCTCCTTGGTTAAAACAGTTTTACCATTGCTACTTGAATAGAAGCCCATGGTTAAGTACATGCTCATGCAATTCTAATTTCTTGGATGTCCTACAGTCCTTCATACACTAATATTTATTCCATATACTGTCTAAGACCTCAGCAACGGGTATATTTGTGAACCATTGACTGCAGAAGCAGTTCCCAGAACCCAGCCTTTCTGTGTCCAATCTTAACTGTGACTGCCAAATCTATGAAACTGTCTTAGTATTAATTATATTAAGTTGAGGTGCTATCATATGGCAGGCTGTAATCAGCAAGCCTTCCATCACTTGCAGTTATTTCATCTGTTGAATTGCATTTCTGTATCCAGACAGTTACTTCTTGAATGTATATTCTGCCTCAAGACAGCTCCTCTGTTCCAAACAGTTGCCAGAAAATGAAATTCCATCTTCCTCTAGAAAGAGAAAACCTGAAATGCATGCTACACTGCTGCTACTCGCTATTTTCTTTAACTTTTTAATGAAAACTTGCCCTTGACTGTGAATGGCATTTCCTAAAGAAACATGCACATCTCGCTGCCGTTCCTGTTAGCCATTAGCTGATGTGATCAGAAATGAAGACCCATGCTAGTTACAGCATTTAACAATGCGTCCACACCGCCAGAGCCAAATTAGCTGACAGGGAAAGTCATTTTGACTTGAAAGACAGCCTTTTGTTGTACGGATTAGATGATACCAATGTAATCAAATTCTGATGTTGGTTAGCTGTTCTCCATCCAAATCATTTGCAGTGGGAGCACAAAAGCTGGTTTGAAGATGCAGTAGTTTAGCTTTAGGGAAAAAAGAGAGCTGAATTGCAGCATGGGCCCAGTAGACCTAGATTCTAGACCCTAACACTGCGTGTCTCGGTCTTTTATATATTATATATATATTTTTAGAGAAACAAAATCTTCAAAAACCCACTGTAGCTACAGGCACAAAGAGTGAATCTGAGTCTGCAAAAAGTCTGAAACAATACAAAAAATCCCCAGGATAATAAGTTTCTTTACCAACAAAAAAAATTTGGACTGTTAATTCAAAGACCAAACTCATGTTTTCAGTGATGGAACAAGATGGGGGGTGGGGATGGGTGGAGGGGCATGGGAGAGCATGAAAGAAGAGAAGAAACAGGTTAGAAGTTCCCAAAACACATTCAGTTTTCAAAACGTAAAGGGCTCCATCACTTCTACAGGCAACACAGATTGAGTTAAAGGCGATGGCAGCGCCCTTTGCCTCCCCTCAAAGGGAGAGGGAATGTCCACAGCATAGCTGTGACACTTTCCCTGGCAGTCCTCCAGTCATGCCTATGGCTACTCCTGAAACACAGCTGAAGGACAGTAAGACTCCTAGATGGCTTCTATGGGTTTAGTACCATGAACAGGCCTGAACGCTCTTTGCTTCAGTTTATACCAAAACTGGATGCATCAGCTAAGTTATACACACTGGCTAAGTCCTAGCTTGAGCTCATACTTCACGGGAAGCTAGCTGCTGTTTTTAAGTTACTCTCCTCTTACCAGATCATATGTCTAACAGGCTGGAATTTTATATTATCACACTTTTAGTTCCACCGCTTTTTAGACAACAGAACTACTAGACACCTACAAGTAAAAAGTAATGGAGCAAACTTTCAGTCCTTTGCACTTAGACTAGCAGACCCTTGAGCTGAAGTCTGGGTAGCAAAGGGCGAGCAGGAAGGGGGGGAGAGGAGGCAGAAGGCAGTCCAGGATTTAGCTCTGCTTGCTCACTCTCACTTTTTAGTGAGTTTCAAAGAACGATGCACAGTCAAAGCAAATCAGCGGTGCAAGCATGAAAAAACATCCGCGAAAAACTTAAAGCACAAGTCTAACACTTCTGGAAGCAAGTAAGTCATGAAGCAATTAAATTTTGAAGCCTTGAGTACAATCTAATACAGAATAATAATAAAAAAAAAATTTTAAAAATCCAGTGGCATTTTAAAGTTTTAAGCTTTCAATTTAAAGGTTCTTAAGGCTACCTAGACTTCAGTTGTAACAGTTATCAATTGAGTTGCATCAACACTTTGTTTATTTTTAAATGAATAGTTACAGACTTTATTTCTTAAGATCCAAGTTCAGCTATTAGGACAGAAGAAATATATTTGATCTTGTTTGGATGAAAGCTTTAGGACTTAATATCAACAGTTCCTTCAGATCTTCTCATAGTTGCCTTATCTGGGCAAATTATCCAGTATGCATTTATACTACTTCAATGGTTTTCTTTTTAAGAGAGTGCCTCTTAATTACAAGTGTATAATGCTCTCTGCAATTGTGTTTCAATTATTTACTGATACCTTACATAGCAAGCATATAACTAACCAAAAGAGGAAAATACAGGTATTGTGTCAAAAAAAACCAAGGGACAGGTAAAATAATTGAACATATTTTTTTCATCAGACTCATTTTAGCATCAAACAGAAAAATTAACAGACTTTGCCACTGTGCTGTACGTAGGAGCTGGTCATCTTAGATTGCTAAGATCAAGAATATCACTTGGAAAAACAGCATGGGAAGAATAACTGTGTCAGTGTCTTGAGAGAAGAAGGACACTATAAATTGAAATAAGCCATTTAAGTCAACTTCAAAAAGTATAAAAGCATACATTAACCTTACAGAAATATAAAGGTCTCTTTAGTTTCTAAATGTTTTCAGACAGGGAAAGTTAAATAAAAACTAGTGAAAACAGGATTTCCAGTAGATTAGTATCTCCAGGTACTTATACTTCAGATTTTCAAGACTTTCCTGTTTCAAAGAAATGTATCCTTTGGTGCTTTTCTTTATTGTTTCTTAATTGCCTTTTTTTAAATTAAAATAATATTTGCTAAAGATAATAAAGGCGCATTACTCTGCAACTTTACCTGGCTGTGGAACAGCTATTCTATGCCAAGAACACAACAACTGTTACCTTTGTCTTTCCTTTTCAGAAAAAAAGTGATATGCACAGTAGTGATCTTGTGGCCTAACACGCTACTCCATCTACTTGTTTCTTCAGTCTCCTATTGCCTGGAATAATCTAGGCTCAATGTAAACAAGTTCTCTTATCAAGAAAACAGGAAACATTTTACACAAATTACTATCTATGAAAAATACCTGCTCTTTTGCTTCCTTTCAGAGGAAAGGTTTCTGAAAGAACAGACCCATCACAGCTGTGCCACAGGCTCAGTGAAGCCCCTCGCTGAAGCTTACACCTCCTTTGAAGCTATTCAGCAGAGTTCATCCTGCTCTTAATCACATACCATAAATGTGCTAGTCTGTGGTCCTTACAAAGGTTCCCTTTGTCAAAATGCAGTCATTGTGTGAACTTTTCTAAGAGAATATCTCCAAAACAACTCTTAAAAAGCAGCTGAATGAAATCATTTGTAATCATTATTTTCCTTGTGGCCAAGTGTCCCCTGGTCAATACAAGCCCCTTGTGAGCCTGCCACATGCCAGGAGAGGAGTCTTGGGATCAGGAGCTTCCAACCGAATTCAACTTACTTGGGCTTCGTACTATATCTAGATGACTAAACACGTTTTCGGGTCATAACTCTAACATGCTACTGCCATTCTTTAAAGACATCTGAAAAGGAACAATGTTCCAAATTCATCACTGTCTAGTAGCAAGGGAAAACCCCCGAGAGACCCTGGATTCTAGAGAACATCATTGCTCAAGGAACAGCATTGGTAATAGAAAGCTCAGCATATGTTACAGATAAAATGCCACAACTTTAACATCTCAATTAGCCTAAACGAAAATGACTACAGATCCCATCTGCTTTTTCAAAACCACACAAACCAATTAGAATTTCTTTAAAATCAGATTTCTGTTATCTCAGCTACCTATATGTAGAGGATTAAAAGAATACTAAGAATTGTTGTGATCTAGGACTGCTTAAAGAACCCAGGAGTATTATAGTTTGAGAGACTGAACTATGGATACCTGAAGTCAAGTACAAACAGTAATGCACATCATTCTCCTACAGCTACTAAGAATGCTTAGAATTAGAAACTGTTTCAGAAGAATTAAGAGTGACTTTCCATCAGTTTACTGCTTATTTAGGAGTTTATTGCTTCATTCCTTGTAGATTAAGGGGATTAACAGTTTCCTTTCTAAAACACCTGTTTACTTTCCAAGCAATCATTCTTTCCATCAATACCAACAGTAAAAGCTTTTTCCTCAAGGAAAGCAAAACAAAGCAAACCTTAATTAATTCACACATTCCCCTAAATGATCTTTGAGTTTTTTCATACACATATTTCATATAAGGACCAGTTTTTCCATCATAATTTGAACATTCAAAATAAATGATTCATCTTTTATTTCCACTTGCAGTTGCAGCTACTAAGAATCATCTTTTTCTTGAAGAAAATCTCACTGTTAAAGAGAGGACATTTTACAATTTCGAATTATTTCTTTTTCTTGTATTAATTGTGAATCCTACAAATCCTACCCAACACCAAGTCAGTTTCTGGCAAGTCTTTTCTGTGCTGGTATGTCTAGTTTCATTTCAAGTGTAACCTTTTACCTTCAAATACTGACACAAATAAAAATACAAACACATTGTGTATCTGTATCTATGTGTATCTTAAGTCAGAGTTTTGAACACACTGAAGATTTTAAACAATTCAAAAAAACAAGCTACTTGCTATGCATAGTGCTTTTCACAGTGTCTGAAGTTGTGCTTGAAAGAGCTTTTGTCATATATGATATAGTGTTAGGTTATATTGAGGACTTTTTTTTACTAGAGAATCTAACACATTTTACATAAGAGAAGAATATAAAGATGCATCTTCTTACTGTGGATCACCCCCTAGTCGTTACCTGGATAAACTCTGAAGCAGTAATGAAGTACTCTGTTAAAAGTCTACCTATTTTCTGTTAACAGCTCATTTCAATATTGGTTTGGGGGAAGGGGGAAGTCACTTTTTGTAGAAACTGTACTAACAGCTGTCCCCAAGGCTTCATTCTGCAAGCTCTACTCTGTGCATCATGCTCCTCCCAAGGTCTCCACAGGGACCCTACCCTCTTCACACTGAGTATTTGTTCAAATTAATTTCTACCATACTCCTAAATTTGAACTATATATTTTCATTTTTTTTTTTTTTAAAAAAAAAAGCTTACATTCATGCTTCTTCTTTGCTTTCAGTACGCCAGCCTTTAGACTCTGAGATCCTGAGGACAATAGTACTCCACTCTGTCTCAGAGAAAGCATGCCCAGGGATGCCCTTGTCATCCGAACTAAGTTCTCCCGAGACACCGCTGCTAGAGACGTCCATTGTATAGCCTTTTCCTTGCTTATTTAAAGCCAGACAAGAAGCTAATCTTATCTAAAAAATGTGCCTTTGTTTAAAGGAGAGATGGCTGTCGAGCAGAAGTTTAATGGATGTATTACTAGCCCAGCTAGTAAACCATGAAGAAATACTTAAGCTTGCCAAAAAACCCACAGGTAACTAGGGCAAAGGCAATTCCAGCATGGGGAGATTGCATCCACCAACTCATGGACCACCTACCCCATTTATACCACCGACTCAAATGATGAAGTTGAAGAACAACTAAGCATGCGTACCAATTTACACACTGGGCAAAGAGACTTTAACCAATTATTTAATACAATTACAATGCATGTTTATTAGGAACTTGAATATGTTAATGCTTTGTGTATAAATAACTGTTAATTCAGAAGCTTGGGTGTGCTAGCTTTGTGGAAAAGCCGCCTAGCACCCAAACCTGCACAACGTTGTAATAAAATCAGTATCTCTGCCCTTGTCTGCCTTTTGGCTTATTGCACATGAGGTAACAGATCCACTTTTGGACAACTTCCTAGCTGAATACTAAAAGTTGAAACAACTGAAGTTCCAGGTTTATGGATCTCAAGGAATCAGTTTCTCTTTTTCTCACCTATTAAAGTAAACTTCAAAACCTCAGTGTTTGGAGTGCAAATTCAAATCAGAAATGCTTAGTTATCTCCTGCTAGCTATGGTATAGCCTTTGCCTGCTTGCAAGGAAGGGGAAACAATACCAAAGTTGTCCCATAAAAATACATTAGCTCCCGTACCATCAGTATTTTAAAAGCAGAATAAGGAGAAAGAAAACTACTGCTCAGCAGTGCTGCCTAAAGTAAATGGGAGATTCAGACTTGTATCTCCTTCAGCTTCTTGTTCCCTTTAATTTGGGGTTTCACACAAAACCATTCTTGTCTTATTAGATATGCACATCATGGCAGTGAAGTCCCACCTGTTACTCTGACCAGACTTTAGAGGTGAGAAGGAGGAGCTCAGTGATACTCAGAAAGTGAACAAGTAAAATTTCTGGACCATAGGCATGCTGATACTTCAAACAATAAAAGGCAATCCCATATCAGAAATCTAGCTGCTGATCAGTCCTTTCCTTGAAGGAGTTAAAAATATTAAATCCACAGTTCTGCAAGTGCCTGATGTTTTTGTACGAGAGTATCTGCAACACTGATTTGTCACCTGTGTGGGCTGAACATGATAAATTGCTTGCTTGCTAAAACTCTAGACTACTGACAAGGAGTTTGGCCTCAGGAAGTTGTTTATTTCCTACAAAAGCTTTAGAAGGCCTTTGTCTGTGCTTTGTCAATCAAATACGTGCCAGGAAATCACTGCGCTGCATACTAATGAAGAGCCAAATCCTTTGCAGGGAATGTGTGCAGTACATCCCCAATTACATATCCACTACCAATGAGTCAGTTGAACTTGAGCTCTTAAATTGCACATATAACCTTGTCACCTGGGGCTCAACCCTTCCATTCCTCAGAAAAAATCCTCCTGTGTCAATGGCAGGTTTGTCTGTGGAAAGATCAAGATGAGATCTTCAGGTAATAATTACCCATATCTCTTATTTTTGTTGCAGAAACCGCTAGCCAATAGTAAAGGTGACATAAGATTTTTCACACCTGTTTGGATTCTGATTCAAAAATAGATAAGCAGCACAAAAGCCTCGTAATAATCCTGCCATGAAAAAGTAGATCTATCCATCTGAAACACTTATTATGAACACCCATAACACAGCAAAACTATGGAATAATCAGCAGGAGAGGATAAAAGATGTAAAAAGTATTGGCATGTGGTCTCCAAAGCATCCTGCAAAAAATCTCCAGATAGCAGAGAACAAAGTCCATGAGGGAGAGCAGGGGAGGGAGAACCTGTACTGCCAAAGCCCCTAATACCGTAAATGTCTTCAGACTAAAATAACTCGATTATAGGAAACTGAAGGACGGTTGACCACAACCCCCACCAGCGGTTGACCACAACAAGCATTTTTTAAAAAGACTGAGGTTTTGGGTAAGCCAGTTACCACCTGTTTTTTCAGTGTGCATAAGAAACATGAGCTAGGATATGACAGATCTGCTGGAGGAAATACTAGTATAGACAAATTAAAAGACCAAATCTCACCACTTGCATGCAGAAAAAGTAACACACAGTCACACATACACACTCTTGCCAAAAAATGGAAGAGGAAAAACCCACCCAGAAAGTTTTGGCGTTGGTCTGTGTATATGCCTAGGCAGAAAAAACAGCATTTCAGCCGTTACTCAGTCTACAGAACTGGGCAACTGGAAAGTAGGTCATTCTGGTCAGGATGGTACAGGAAGGAGAAAAGACGAAGTTACATTGTTGTCTTGACAGGGAGGCAAACACTCTACAGACAGAACAAAGTCTTTATTATGATCTATGACTGAAGAAGATCCTGTTATATCAAAAGAAGTCAATGGACAGGGCGATGTGCCTTAGCTGAGAGAGCTCTTTAATACGCTATCGCAGAGCCTGGTATTATGAATCTCATGCCTCAGGAACACTTACATTAATAGTGTGAAATGTCAAATAGCTATCTGCCAGGTGTGAACCATTAGGTCTCTGATTTGGTGCACTCTGGTACATCCATTTGATGTAGGGTGCAAATGTAATCAGCTTTGATTATGATGTGCTGCTGTGGGCACTTTGGAAAAGGCCGATTTATTTTTAGATGACTGCATCTCTTGAACCATTACAGCTCTCTTGCTGAAAATCACTTTGTATAACTAGTGTTGGAGGGCCATTGATACATAACTATCATGTGCTATTTCCACATAGGAGGCCTAAAACAGGCAGTATTCATGTGCTTCACTTTTTCTGAGGCTTCACTTGAACAGCTTTTATAGTTGTGCATGGTGGATAATTTATTCATTTACATAACGAATCTGACCATTTAATCTATCTTTAAAAACGAAGGGAAATTAATGGAAGATGTTATCGACCAAATGAATTCCTGCATAGATCCACAGATAACAAAGTTTTACTAGCAATTTGCTCGGCTTTATTTTGAAAGGACCTTGCAGCATTTTTAATAACACCTTCTTGGTGGATGACACCAGCAAATCTTGCTGCCCAGTAACTAGCTCGTTAAAACTCTTGCTAACTGACTTCACACCAAGTTGTTAACAGAAGACCGCTCAGGGTGTTTCAGAGCGTGCTGAAATTACGTGCCACCAGCTACCACATTCCCCCCTCACGCAGCAGTCTATGAGCTCGATCGCAGGAGAAAATGGCAAGTAGACAGTTTTGAAATCACGATGAGACACCAATAGTTCTGCTTGGATATAAGCTGCCTATGGCCACGAGCTCATCTCACACTCTCACCATTCAGGGCAGACCTGTTCTTGGAGAAGAAGGTGGTGGAAACCCAGCACTACCAGTTCTTTGAGCCCTCCCCTTCTGCCACACAGCAGCCACAACAGGTGTGAGTGCCATCATGTAGGGAGACAAAAATATTTGCTCCCCAATTTGAAGGTCACTGTAAAATATTTATAGATCTCTAAGAATGAGTTCACCAAAATAACCTGAGGCTTACTGTCCATCTCACTGAACTTTTCAGATAAAGACTTACTTTCCATTCCACCAGCATTTCAGAGAAAGACATAATATTATATTAGAACTAGATAAAACTCATGTGATGTATGATTCCTGAACCAATGAAGGAATCCATGCTTTCTGCAAAACCAAATCATGAAGCATGCTCATCTTATCTGAAGAACTTAAAAACTAACAAAGGATTTAGCATGAGAAACTTAAGACCAATCTTCTCCTGCAAAGAATGAAACACTAGTAGAACAGATTTCAGTAGCATTTTGCACTTCTGTAAAATGCTCAGCCCCTCCAGTTTACTCTTGCAGAGCACCAAGACACACTTGGGAAATGACACTGCAAACTCCTATCAGGTGGAAGATAACAGTCTTTCTGAGGCCTTTCATAGGACAAACTCAACTGTGTTTAGTAGAACATGCTGTTAGGAAAAACTAATGTCACTGAACACCTCCTCAAGCACAATATTAAAAAAAAAAAAATCACGTTAGTACTAAGCAGAAGAATCCAGAAATTGGTTTTATTCTTTTGTTACTGTTTGGTTTTCTTCTACCATTTACTTACAGTCAGCGTGACTTTGCTACTCTCGCTGTGAGAGTAGCCATGGCTTTGTTCAAGGGCTATGATGAAACAGCAAGCTTTAACTTGTGTTTACACAATCTCCAAGCCCTCTCAGGAGAGGACGTACCCGGATGTGGGAACAAAGGAGTGCTATGTTTGATCCTCGGAGACAGAAGCTATCCAAGAACATTCTCATATACTCCCTGGTATAAATATCTCTGAGCCTATTTTTTTCTTCCTATGGGGAAGATGCTTTCAGAGTCTGCTTCCTCTTAAGTAGGCACATCTAGAGAGATTGCTGTTGAAGAACTATTTTCCCATTTCTGAACTTGCCTGCCTTTGTTGTATGTAGCTCACCTCTCAGAGGATTTCCCTAAATTTCAGGGGGAAGAAGTTGTAACACCTTTTTGAACAGGTTTCAGATGTTTAGTCTGCTTATAAATCTTAAATCTCATTTTTTAAAACCAATTAAATAGCCACCCTGAGGTACTTGTTATTTTGGTTGAGTTAATTCCTTCTAGATCAGCTCTGTGGACAGGGTCTTTGGGATTCATTATAAATTGCCTGCTGTTCTTTTTCAGGTCGGCTCATATTTTGTTTGAAGTAACCCCATGCACCATTTCAAACAGTGGAAGTAGGTTAGCTTTCTGAAAAATAAAACTATTTAAACATTTAAACTGCTCCCTTACAATTCAGTAATCTGTTCATCACCAAGAAAGAAGGCTGATCTTCAACCTGTGTAAGCAGAAACTGGTGTCCCAGTCAACTTCAGTCTAGCTGAGGAAGTAGCCTAACTGGACAGCTGGCATTTCTTGAAGACGACAGTATCCAGCTGAAAGCATCATCCGGCAGCTCACTGTTCAAAGCTCTTACTCATTTTAATAGTTTCAAAGTTCTGGAGGTTCCAAGTTTTCAACCTCATCCTGATTCCTAATATATTAAAGAGACAACAAGAGAGACAGATTTTTTTTTTTTTTTTTTTTTTTTTTTTTT
>Ga0065711_1011438_pt1 | contig 10733 bp, 10 predicted proteins | sample Hoacrofraction12_FD_59098 | JGI IMG/M metagenome (GOLD analysis project Ga0065711, IMG submission 59098) | Hoatzin crop microbial communities from Cojedes, Venezuela - Epithelial fraction 12 v2 (version 2) | ecosystem: Host-associated > Birds > Digestive system > Esophagus > Crop | place... | reverse complement strand
TTTAGCCTGGAGAAGAGGAGGCTGAGGGAGGACCCCTCTACAACTACCTGAAAAGAGGTTGTAGTGAGGCAGGGGTTGGTCTCTTCTCCCAGGTAACTAGCGATAGGATGAGAGGCAATGGCCTCAAGTTGTGCCAGGGGAGGTTTAGATTGGATATTAGGGAAAATTTCTTTACTGAACAAGTGGTCAGGCATTGGAGCAGGCTGCCCAGGGAGGTGGTGGAGTCACCAACCCTGGAGGTGTTCAAACAATGTGTAGATGTGGCACTTCAGGACATGTTTTAGCAGGCATGGTGGTGTTGGGTTGACAGTTGGACATGATCATCTTAGAGGTCTCTTCCAACCTTAGTGATTGTATGATTCTTTCTGACTTCTGTGTAACCCTGGGGTTATACACGATCACTTCACCAAGTAGTTGAAGCTGCGGACATTATGCTTGCAAATCATTGGCGCTGTGTGCATGCAAGAAGCCAGCTAACGCGTCTCCCACGGACAGTGTTGCCCATGGAGCGGGTGCAGGAAGCCGAGTGTCGCAGCGTGGTGGGGCTGCAGCTGGCCTGCTGCCACCCTGCCTGGCATGGGGCTGCCGGCATGGTGCTGGAGGCCTTGTGTATAGCGGTTCCTGACGCTGTACCGGCTTTTGCTGTGAGTTTGGTTGCTCTTGTGCTCTCAGTGAGGCTAGGCTGGACTAGCAGCTTTGGCGTAGGAGTTTCCAGTCTTCTCGTAGCTCCTAATGCTCTCTGCCTCCAGGTCTGGAGCCGCCTGGCCATCATCTTGTTCCCCAGCTGGGGAGGTACCTCTTACCTCAATGCTACTGTTGCTTCCAGCTGCAGTCTGGCTCTGCGTTTTCCTCCTTGGTCACAGTGGAAGGACCACGCCTCTCTGTTTTGCTCACCTGCCACAAATGGTGGCATCAGCTGTGGGGAGGTGATAACATGACAGGACTTGGGACTCCATCCCAGGGTGGTCCTTCACAGAAGAAGCCTCACTTGTAGCCATGACTCTCTGGTACTGGGTTGATTACAGGGCACTCTCCTCAAACACCCAGGGTGTTCTGGGAAGTGCTGTTCGTGCTTCAGCAGATGATGCTCTTCTCACGTTCTGAGATACAGCAATGCCCACAGGCTACACTTTGATCCGAAAAACCCTAAAACTTTGATCCTTATTTTAGGAAGTCATCGAGTGTCTCTTCATGCTTGTGGTGGTGGACAGGACTTCCAGGTCAACAGTGCTCCTGGGTGCTGCTCTGTGCTTGTCACATGCCACCTCTGAGGAGGCACATTTCTTTGGGAGTGTGTTTTGTAGTGTAGGTTCAATGTAACACAAGTGTAAATGTAAAATCTGATCCGGTTTGCTTTTGGATTCCTCTGGTTTGTACGAATGCCAGTTAGAAGGCTGTTATATTTCAAAGACTTACTTTACGTAATTTTACACCTTCTAAGCCATACTGAGTTGAACACATTGCAGTGTGCAGTCCATGTGTCAGCCTCAGCATCACTACATCATTACTCTGTGGAGGACTGTGGCACCAGAAGAGGAAGATTATAAACGGGACACCTGAAAAAGGTCTCAGTTTGTTTACAGACTTAACAGAAGTTTCAGTGGATGCACAGAACACCTCAAAAAGCATAAAAACCCCCCATTCAGCAGCCTGGCTTGGTCATCCCCAAGCCCATCCATCCCCCAGATCACACAGAGGTGACCGCAGTATCGTTCTTTGGCCACTGAATTTAGGATGATGTCTATTGACCATCTTTCTGGAGCAGTCCTGTCTGGGCCTCTGTCGGACAGCACTGCACAGGCTGACAGGGTATCTCCTGTAATGAAAAGTTAGAAAAGAGAACTGCTGGATGGCGCCTGCAGAAACCAAGGCTTCAAAAGGTAACGATCTTTGGAGTACAGGTGATGTGAGAGTCATTCTCGCTCATATGTTCCTGTAATTTGTAATACCTCCTCTGCTGTCTTTTTTTTTGTCATACATGAAATTCCAGGCTTATATGTAGCACAGCTAATGTATACAGAATTATATACAAAAAAATGCTTCTCTGATTAAAACCAGGCGTAGTTATATCTGTTATATCCATTTACAGAAGTGGATTTACATCGACAGAAGATGGTTGGGCTTGATGACCTTAGAGGTCTTTTCCAACCTTAACGGTTCTATGATTCCGTGATTCTAAGACCTGACACAGCTTTTACCTGTCAAATGTTTCTATATCTATGGCAAAACTTGAGACAATGCGCTGTGTGTTTCTACAACGTGAGTCCCCCAGAGCGGTGGAGAAATGGTTGCAATTTTCTCGGTGACAGCTGTCTTCTCAGCTGGTGAGACAGCATGCGTTGCTTTTTGAATGACAGCCCGTCAAAACGAGAACTGAGTGTTAAAATTGATTTCAGAGCGATTTTGGTAGTCTTGAACCTTTGGTGAGCTGTAGCTTAGGTTGCTTGTGGTTGAGGTGGTATAAATAGCTACATAGCTAGACTTAGTGGCTGCCTGGTATGGATAAAGGCTGCAGGATTCGGTTCAGAAAGTGTAAGGGCTCGTTCTGCAATGACATGCATAATGCTGATAAAACATCTACCCACTCCTCTCCAGTCTTAGTAAAAACCAAAAACTACAGAAAAAAAACCCTTAAAAAAAGTAAAAACTTTCCCTCAGCATGGCTTCCCAGAGGGAAAGTCATGCTTGATCCACCAGACAACCTTCTACGATGAAGTGACTGGCTTGGCTGGTGAGGGAAGAGCAGTGGGCATTGACAGGGCTTTTGACCCTGTCTCCCATAACATCCTCGTGGAGAAGCCGCTGATGTGTGGGCTGGATGAGCAGACGGTGAGATGGATTGAAAACTGACTGAATTGCCAAGCTCAGAGAGCGATGGTCGGTGGCACAAAGTCTAGTGTCCGGTAACTAGTGGTGTGCCCCAGGGGTCAATACTGGGTCCAGTCCCATTTAACGTCTTCATCAGGCATCTGGGTGACGGGAGGGAACATACCATCAGCACCTTCACAGACGACACAGAACTGTGAGGAGCAGCTGGTACACCAGAGGCTTGTGCTGCCACCCAGAGCAGTCTCGACGGGCTGGGGAAATGGTCTCTCAGGAACCTCGTGAAGTTCAGCGAGGGGAGGTACAAGGTCCTGCGCCTGGGGAGGAACAGCCTCACGCACCAGTCCATGCTGGGGGTGATACCTGGAAGACAGCTTTGCCGAAAATGGCCTGGGGGTCCTGGTGGACACCAAGTTGACCATGAGCGAACAACGTGCCCTTGCGGCAGAGAAGGCTGACGGGATCCTGGGCTGCATTAGGAGGAGCGTTGCCAGCAGGTCGAGGAAGGTGATTTGTCCTCTCTACTCAGCACTGGGAGTCCACGCCTAGAGTGCTGGGTTAAGTTGTGGGCTCCCCAGTGCAAGACAGAGAACGGGCATACTGGAGAGAGTGCAGCAAAGGGCCATAAGGATGATGAAGGGACTGGAGCACCTCACATGTGAGGAGAGGCTGAGAGAGCTGGGGCTGTTCAGCCTGGAGAAGCCAAGGCTCAGGAGGAAGCTTATTGATTTGTACAAATACCTGAAGGAAGGCTGTCAAGAATTTGGAGCCAGGCTCTTTTCATTGGTGCCGAGCGACAGGGCCAGAGGCACTGGGCACAAAAGGAAACACAGGAGTTTCTGTCTAAACAAGGAAAAACTTTTCTGCTGTGAGAGTGGTCAGTCACTGGAACAAGTTGCCCAGAGAAGCTGTGGAGTCTCCAACCTTGGAGATATTCCAAAGCTTTCTGGACATGGTCCTGCACAACTGGCTGTAGGTGGCCCTGCTTCAGCAGGGGGGTTGGACCAGGTGACCTCCAGCGGTGCCAGCCAACCTCAACCATTCCGTGATTCTGTAATTCTGTGAGCTGCCTGTGTGAACATTCAGTCCTGATGTAATGTAGTCCCGGTTTAGTTTGGCGTAAAAGAAATGCATTTTAATTTTTTTTGAGTTACAGAGTAGATTCATCTCTTTTACTCTATTCTCAGTAGGATGTGATTCATTTAGATTCACGGCCTCTACACCTGTGTCAGGCAGAATAAATGGGAGGGAAGCAGGGCCTTTTAGCTTATTGTACTTCACCACGTGTTGCTTTGTCACTCGACTCATTAAAGACTCGTTAACAGCCATTATACTTATGACTGCTTTGTAAACAATGCTAATTCAATGGGACTTCAGAGCTTAATTCCCTCTAGAGTCCTTTGTAGCTCCTAGCCATGACTTTCTTTCCAGCTGAAGTGGAAAAGGGGACCCCCGTGAGAGATTTATGGACCCTGCAAAGCCTGCTAATTTAGTAATGCCATAGTTCAAGCATGCTGTTATTATGAACCCTCAGTACTGAGCTTAACGCGTAGACTAGGAACTTAGAGGACTTCTTTTCAGCAAAGCAATAACCTTTGGGTCAGTCCAGCTTTGCTCCGACTTCCCAGAGATCAGGTCAACCAAACACCGCTCCCTGTCACGTCGGCTTCCAGAGAATTACTTCTGAAATGTGCCCTTGTTGCTAACTCTGAGAGATTTTGGGTGTCGGGACTGCGTTATGGACAGGCTGTGCCCAGCCTTTTCCAGTTTAAATGTTGCACTTGTAACAGTCGTGGCACAAACACGGAAAAAGAGACCAGATGATGGGAACTGTTCCTCTGCTTCCCTTCTTCTGTAGAAATGGTGAGGTGGTATCGGTGGTCCTGCACGTTACGCTGATGGTTGGCTTTAGAGAGGTTTATCCAGTGTCAGCTTATGGCAAGCAGGATAAACGTAAGACCTCAGAGACTTTGTGAAGGCAGTTCATGGTAAGTTTATACCGTGAAATAAAAAAGAGAAAGGGACTGATGCCTCAGGGTTCCTGTGGAATTTGCTGCATCTTCTAGGCGAGGACTGCAGCACCATCCGGTTGCTTTTTGCAGCTTCAGCTGGGGGGGTGGGTGGGCGAGTGGCCTTCCTGTCAGCTCTTTTTCTTGGATACCAAGTGGCTCTTGTTGCTGAAGGCAGAACAATCACTTGTTTCCTCTGAATGTTAGCACCAAATCCTATAGCTGCTTTGAGTAACCTACTGTCTGGCATGTCTGGTTTAGTCAAAGAGAGAAGAGACGGATGCAACCAGAAAGGGAGGTCTAGGACACGCAGCTGAGAGGCACTGATCTGTTCGCTGCTGGGAAAAGGTGTGCTACAAGAGTTAAATGCTTTCCATTGCTAGCTGGGTTTTTCTTCTGTGAAAGACCTGCCTTTCTGGCTGAGCACTGAAAAGTGTTCTGCTTCTGGAAAGTGTAGGATGTCCTTCATCGGGCAAAGTTCTTTGTCTTTGAACATGGCCAAGAGCCCTCTCCTGTTTGTGAGCTCATGGCCCAAAGGCAATCCCAGAGGTTATGATAACATGTGAAGAACCAAAAATTTCTCAAAAACAAGTGTGACATTAGATTGCATGTCCCGGCTTTGAAATCATAACTTCTTGCATGTGTACACCTTTAGCGACAGCAAGCTAGACCTCTTTTGCTATTCAGGCAAAACGTGGCTATTAAATAGAATGGCCACCTTTAAAAACTGTTCAAGTGTTTGGGGTAAGCATCATCCCCTCGTCGCCTTGTTCTTTGATTCTTCCCTTGTGCACCACTACCTAATGTCAGAGAGACGGCACGGAGCTCTCGTCCAACCTCGTAGCAACGTTCTTCTGCCAACACTGGGTAGACCTGACATAGGGGTATCGGATGGTGACCAAATCTTTCTCTGCTAAGTCCCACTTCTCCGGTAAAGTTAAGAGCATATTGAAACCCCAGCGCTCAAAAATCATGAGCCAAGCCCCCAAACTATTAAGGTAAGTGAAAAGTCAGGAGCTTAAAATTGTCAGCAATAAGAATAAGCCATCAGAAGGCAGCTTATTTCTGTGGGTTTCTGTTGTTGATTTTTCCTTCTCCAGCCTTTATAGCTGAAGTTTTCAAGCATTTCTCGTAACCATTAGAACAGAAAAGTAGTTTTTATGAAATCCACAGATCCTGAAGCAGAAGTGTAAACCACCAAATGCCATTAGAAGTGCTAAATGAAAACAGGATGTTTTTAGGAACACGAGAAAGGGTGCCTGTGCTAGATACAGTGCCACCATGTTTCATGTTGTCTGGCTCATTTTTTAAACTGTGCCAGGCTAGGAAAAAGTACCCCTGCACCCTCTGGCTTTAATGCTGTGTCTGTCCCCATGGATTCCATTTGATGGAAGGTTATTCTACATGTCGTAAGAGTGTGTAGCCACCTCAGGCATGGTCTCAGGGTCCGCTCTTCCTTCACATTCATACCCTGTCCCCTCGATGGCACGGACAGGAGCATGGCTGGGCACCGAGCCTGTTGTGGAGCTTCGGACATTAGCTACTGCTTTTTCTAATAACTTGTGTTTTGGGATGGGGTAGGAAAAACGAAAAGTGAAAAATGAAAGTGCCAGTGCCAGGAAGGAGAGCTGGGAAGAGTCTGTCAGTGCCAAGCACTGGAATCGCGTGCCCCACTCGACCGATCTGGCATTGCTTCGCTGAAGCAGTTATGCATACGGCCTTGATATGAACAGTACTGACTTCTGCACTGCTATCTTATATCCCTATATGAAGACTGATACAAAACGCAGGTTGGAATGGCATCACTGTGCCCCGTGGCACACGTGGCTGACAAAGCAGGAGGGAGTGGAGAGTCAGTCCCACGGTTGCTGCTGCATTGGCGAGGTAGACACATCCCGACTCTTCCACAGCCCGTCGCTGGTGCTGAGGGCAGGCACCGATAGATCAAGCAGCAGCGCTGCCTGTACTACTTGTCACCAGTAACTCAGGAAAATAGCTGAATGCCGAGGGCCGTTAGCACTGGTAGCAAAGAGGGAGGTTGGTTTCTCACCTCCCAACACGTGAGCACCTTCACTGCTCCCCCGTCCCGGGCGCTGCGGGTTCGCAGCTCTGGGGGGAGCCCGGGGCGATCAGGGGTTGGCTGCTGCCCTCTAGTGATCCTCGCCCTGCCCGGGGGCTCTGTTTCTGGTCAGGCTGGTGAAAATTAGCTCTGCGTGCCAGCAGATTAACGAAATTCCGTATTACGAACCGGTGCCTGCCTCGGGAGATCGCAAGCGTTACGCCGGGTGACAGTGTGGGTTGTCCTTACTCTGGACACCAGCTGATACCTCTCTGAAAATCCGGTTAATGCAATCCAAGCATGCCATATTATCACCTAAGTTCGTCCTTTCCCAATTCTTCACCAAATAATAGACCTTGGTTAAGTAAGCTTATTGATAGGGACATTACTTAAATAAAAACTTGGCTACGTTTTAAATAAAGCTTTTTGATAAGAAGCAAGTTGCCCTCCTTTCAAAATAATAATGATTGGGAAATTTTGTAGCGTATGAATCACGGAGAAACAGAGTATTTGGTTCAAACTAATTATTTAGTTGAGAATTTTTCAGTAGAACTAGAGATCTCTTCTTTTTTTTCCTCTGTGCTAAAACGAGTTAAGAAGGGGGATGTGTGCTTTTTCACTCGAGGTAATGATTCAAAATTCTACATTCCCTGACTAAGTTCCCATCGAGTTTTACCTAACGCCGGTGCTGTCTGAGCAGAGTTCTGCTGTTGGCATTAGAGGGCAGCCGTGAGGGGTTCTTGGATTTGTTGTGCATCAGCCTGGCTGGGATCTGATCTAAAGCAGGCTGGGTGATGGCTATTCGTGCTCTATGACCCAGGCTAAACGCAGGAGAGCGAATGAAGCCCAGCCGCCTCATTAAGCCTAGCGCCGAGCTGTGCTGCCCAGCGGTGAGCACGAACAGCCCCGGGTCGGGACAGCTGAGTAGTTCCGCAGGTAGAACGGCTGCAGCTACAAGCTCCTCAACTCCACCAGCGTGGTGATCTACCTGGCCTGTGTAACTGGCACACAAGGAAGAGTCACTTTTACTTTTATCTTGGAAGACTGATTGAGCAGTTAACAGCTTTGACTTGTTTTCAGCAACACAACTCAGCGAAATGAGTGCGCTTCAATTCTCTNTGGAGTGACACAGACCACCCCAGGTNTTGGTCCAGGGACAGGAGACCATCACANCTACGAACAGCNCAGCCTGCTCGCCCCGTCACGCCTCTCGTGCTCTCGCTTCTAGGCCAATGGACACTGCTTAACGTTGTCTTGGGTGGGACATCTTCACATTTCGTCACTTTTCCTTCAGAGTTATGTAGGGCAAAGGTTACAAAAGTTCTTGGCATCTGCCATATGATGTAGGCGGAAATCAGCAGCAGCAAAGAGTCTCTTGTGTAATCTACTGATCTTTTCAGAGATAGGTTTGGGTAATGAAACGTTTGCTGTATCTACTGATCAGATGGCTTCCTACAGAGTAAAAATTGCCTGCTGTAAAAAGCTGTCTTTGAGGCAATTTTATAAAATCCATCCTTACAAAAGCGTGAGGGTAATTTGTAAAGCCCAGATTTATATGACCTACAAGGAAATGTTCTGGAGCAAATAGAAAGCAATTGATTTCTCGTGAACATGAGCTTGTCAGAGGGCAGTGATTCACCATTCAGCTGAGGGAAGAGTAAAAAAATAGGGGTGGAAGAAATGGTGAGTTAGGGGACAGCGTGTTTCAGCTCCTGAATCATTTCTGTATAAGCTCTGCTGACAGCTACTCTGTTTTTTGGGGATTGTTCCAAAGTCAACATCACTTGTCATGAAATGATCTTGAATGGTCCTAAAAATAGCTTGGTACTGGAGATGCCAATTTTTCCAGTAATTTCCCTTAGATGTCAGCAAAATTATTGGCTATGAGGAGCAATGCTCTACCCTCACGTCCACGAGAAGCTGATGTTTGTCGGCTGCAATACAGTACTTTAGAAAACTGAATCCTCTCATTTTTTATGATTTTCAGTGTGTCCTAGATATCTTTGAAGATACCCTCATGTATGGCTGACAGCTGCAGAGGCAGGCAAGTCTCATGTCCCGTAAGCTGACAGTTGGGCCACTCAGAAAGGTGAACAGGGATTTCGCCAAGTGCTGTGCCCACAGAGCAGAGTCTTCTAGGTAATGGGGTAAAGTGGCATCTTTAGGGTAACTTCAGGATCCCTATAATCTGGCTAAACCTGACTCAGGCTGTTTTTTCCCCTTTGGTCTCCTGACAGCCTCCTCCTCCCTGCTGCCATATAGATCCATGCAAGGAACCCGATAGGATTTTTTCCCGGCTCTTATCAGAGTCACACCGATCCCAGCAAAAGCCAGGAATCTGGAAAAACCAGATTTCCACTAAAATAAACCCTTGACGATGCCATTTGCTACTAGACAGAGAAGAATCTCTTGGGTATCTTTAGGAGTGCAGCATTCAAAATGTGAAAATTCCGGTCACCTTGGACAAATAGCTGCTCCAGATGCATCAGTCAGCCTGCAGCATGCATGAGAGTTCTGAGAGCAACCAGAAAGTCTGTAGGAGAACTATCCCAAACCCTTGGAAACCTAATAAATGGCAGCTCAATGAACCAACAGGCTCTGCTGCTGCCGGAGCACATCCCACGCTGTCGTTTCTGTGGAGTCACTTGCAGATGTTTGGCATACAAGTCAAAGGTACAGGGCCAGCTTACTGCGCTTCAGCAGAGCTTGCGCTGCCACCTAAAACCACCCAGTGGAAGGAGAGCAGGAGTCCGTCTCAGGGAACGGTGTCTTAGCAGCTGTCTCCAGAGTTATAACCAGCCCCTTCCTCTCTTTGGGGACTGTGGTCTGCAGAGCCCCACGTTTCTTCAGGTTGTCTTCAGATGGTCTTCTCCCTGCCCTGTTGCTGGTTGCCAAAGTGCACCACCTGCGATGAGTGAACCTTATAAAAATGAACAACTGATAAGAATTAGGTGACTTTAATCACTGCACCCAAATTGTCCCAAGCTACCCCTTCTGCCTAGTTTGACGACTGGCAATCCCACGTGAAGAAACTGGGCGAGGACGGAGCCCTGTCGCAGCAGATCTGCCTTACGGGGCTGGGCTGGGTTGCACAAGCTCCCACTCCAGCGGGGAGCCCCACGGGAGCCGCCGGCAGCTCACCCCACTGCTCCGGCGAGCGGGCTCCTCCGCTCGGCTCGTTGAGTAACAGGGGAGAAGGGTGCCAAGAGAGAAAAATTAAAGCTGGGAGAGTAACTGGTGCTTAAACAGTGCAAGCTTTTCTCTCACCTGCCTGCTGCGCACAGGGCTGTGCCACAGCTGTTTGTGTCTAAATCACGGACTCGGTAGGTGCTAGCTGCTCGCTAGCTTCTCGCAGCACAGAGTCCCAGAAGCTACCAAAACACTGCAGATCAGCAGAGGGGAAACATCGCATTTTGAGAGCATAGCAACAAGGCATCCAGGGAAATTTTAATAACCATTTAATACTGATGGAGTAAATCACATTTAGCACCATTCACAGGTAGATAGGATACCCAGTGGCAGATGTAAAAGGATAAAAGGTAGATTGGGAAGGGAAGATGCTCACGTTTTCCGAGCTGGGAAAATATGGTGGGTCAAATATCTGTCTGTGTGGTGTGTCAAATATCTGTATCAAGCCACAAGGTTGCCCTAGGATAAATTAAAGGACATTTTAGTTTTGAGGAAAAAGAAAAAAAGACCAATCCTATATCTCCGTCATAAAAGTCTGGCCTTTAGCGGCTGATCTCTGGGAATTCATCCCCTGGAATGGCACTAACGTAGCACACGTGGGAAGTTACGAGGACCTAACAAAGCCACATTTAAGCAAAGAACAGCCAAGG
>Ga0065711_1009652_pt1 | contig 10733 bp, 8 predicted proteins | sample Hoacrofraction12_FD_59098 | JGI IMG/M metagenome (GOLD analysis project Ga0065711, IMG submission 59098) | Hoatzin crop microbial communities from Cojedes, Venezuela - Epithelial fraction 12 v2 (version 2) | ecosystem: Host-associated > Birds > Digestive system > Esophagus > Crop | place... | reverse complement strand
CATAGTCTGGCAATCCAAAATGATCTGGGTTACAACCAGACTTACCTCCTTTTTTTAATAAAAGGGAGGGGTTTTTCAGTTTGACTCTTTCCCACCGCTGGACTACAGCTGAAGCAGCGCTAATCTTTAGCATGGAGCACTGACAAGAAGTGCAGAAAGGGTTGGGGTGGTAGCCTTCTGCTGTGTCTTGGTAGCAGCTGGAACAATTCATCTGACTGCAGCCTAAGCAATAAATAATGCCATACTTTGTTATGGCTACTTGACTTCTGGTTTTGGCCCTGCATTCAAACACTTTGCCTTCTGTATTGCAGTGTCTCTTCCTGCTGTCTCCTGTATTTTGTACCATAGCCTGTCTATCTGGGATGGAATTTAGCACCAAATTGTGGACACCTGGGTGTGAGTGCCCAGTGGAGATGTCCACCTGTGAGCTTCCCCGAAAGTGGATATGTGCATTTAGTCAATTGAATAGCTCTGTAGCTCCACTGGCTGTGCTGAGTAGCTCTTATGAGAGCTTAACCAGCTGTAGCTGCCTCCTGAAGTCTTGGCTCCCACAGTTATGTTGTGGTATGTTCTAGCTAAAAGCCTGCAGACTGCAGTCCAGCTACAGCAAATGTAGTTGTACTTCTGCTTTTTGTGTAAGACTTCCAAGTTCACTAGAGTGAAAAAAAAGCTTCCATTTTAAATAAATGGACCATGCTTCAGGCCTTGACTGCTTTTCTTTTTCTTCGTATTACTGTATGTTATACTAGGTGTGGTTGTTATTAGTGTGAAAACTAGGTTAGACCATTTCAGAAAACTGGACAATATTCTGATCATCATCAGTCCATACAGACATGCACTTGGACATGGCAATGATTTATTTTTAACAACTTAGAATATTAACATGGATTAATTTAATAATAATAATTATACAGCTTCGTTTTCTAATAATCCACTGTTCTTATGTCTTTGTAAAATACACTTTAGAGGCCTGGTTTCTATTTTTGACGACCTCGAGGTGGTTTGCTGTGCGTCTGGATGCCATCTGTGCTGTTTTTGTTATAGTGGTTGCTTTTGGTTCCCTGATTCTCGCCAAGAGTAAGTACAGATGTTAGAAAAAGTTCACCCAGTAATTACCATGTATAGTAGTGCCTAATTCTTTTTCATGGTTTGCTGTTTCTAATTGTTTAAGGACTGTAATTAAAGTTAAATGTTTCTGTCTAGATCATGATCTCTTCCTCAGTGTAGGGCATTGGGGCTGTATCTGCTTTCCTGCAAATACTGGAGGCAGTTCAGACATCTTCTGGGCTTAGGCATGTATCTACCATCATCCCCAAATGCACAGACAAACTTGCAGATGTGTAGTCTTCACTTTTGAGATTCTGGCTTTCAGACTAATAATAGCAAATAAATCTTTCTTTCCCCACCTTTGCCTTTCTTTTTTGGTCCTACAGGGCTTTGCTTTTCATACTGAAACACGCACAGATCTGCTTCTTAACAACTTTTTTCTTTCTACACATGGCACAGTAGGCCAAAAGGCAAGCTAAAATTCCTAGGATTAGTCTTCTGATATTTTGGATCAGCAGGATAGGCCAGTTCCAGAAAGAAAATCGCCTTGTAATAATACATTTTATGTTCACTGTCACTCATGAACTGTCATTAGTGTATACATCATCCAGGATGTAATTGGGTTAGACGTACTAGAATGAGATAGTCATCTAAAATCTGAAGTAAGATGTAATTATCTTGGACATGAAAATTAGTGCTAATTTGCTGGTTTTGTTTCTTTTCTTTTTCCTTTGGATAAGTTCTGTATATGCGCGTGTTTTAAAATTTGAACACTCTATGCTACTCAACACTGAAAATTTTGAACTGGGTTTGGTGTTATTAGAATGCAAAAAGACAAGTTAAAACAATGGTCCTGAATCTTTCCTTGCCTCTGGATAAGGAGTAGCTCTCTTGAAGTCAATAGAGCTATGCTAGGATAAAGTTCAAGCAAGTCAGAGGACAATCATGCTTGATATTGAGGTAGACAGAATTAATTTATTTTGTGAGAGTAGATCCACCAAACACAATAAATGCTTATATAAACAGGGGAAGAAATACTCTGTCCTGTTATTTTGTCTGATCACATACAAAAGTACAAAGTTGATGTAAGTATTCATAACTTATTTCTAAATCGTTTTATGCTCATTTTTTGCTTAGGTTTAGGGGCTGCTCTGATTCCCTTAGAAAAAAAGTGAAAAGTTACTAATGCTCAACCACATAGGGATGATCCTGACAAGCTGTGTAAGTATGGTCTTGAGACAGAACCTCAGTTTTCAGATGAAATGCCAGGCCAAGAAGAATTAGGGTTATCTTTTCAAATACACTGACAGTTTCCAAAATGTACCCAAAAAAAAAAAAAAGTGCAGCAAGTAGCTGTTCTGCCTGGAGCTACTCATTGCACAGATGGCAAGTACAGTGTAACCAAACAAAATTCTGGCTGTGATGCTTCCATCCTGTAAGTAACCTCATGAAAGTGAAGTTAACGAGGATTTTTTGTAATTACCAGTGTACCTGTTTGATTCTCTTTCTTCTTTGTTCTGCAGCTTTGGATGCGGGGCAGGTTGGTTTGGCGCTATCCTATGCAATCACCCTCATGGGAATGTTCCAGTGGGGTGTCAGACAAAGTGCTGAAGTTGAAAACCTGGTAACGTTTATTTCTTCCTTTTCGCCTCTTGGTTTCTCTTCGTGGTTGTGACATGAGGCCTTAAGGATGGAGTTCTTCTTAATTAACTTTGGGCATTAATACCTTAGGAAGTGATTGAGGCACTACTTACAGTCCATAAAGAAAAACACCGTCTTCTAGGATGTAATTTGTCTGACGGATTTTGAATATCTGTTGAGATGGATTGTGTCCAGTGACTGTCCCTCTCCATTCGTAGTGAGGAAGGCTTTATAATCTCCCTTTACAGCAGAAGGGAGACTGTCTAGTTGCAGTGTAGACAACTGCATTGCAACATGCTGAAATTAAAATAAATGAATCCCCCTCTGTAAGAACAACATTTTTAAGAAGTTTGTTTTTAGATTTGGGATTTTTAATTTACTGTTGTTTATTATTGCATTTTAAAATTTGATGTATATCTGTCATAGCATTTTTAGGGTCCTGTTAATTCATTGTAAAGGCTTATATCGTCTTAATTTGTTGTAAGTTAACAAATATTTAGAAGTATTTGTTTATGTTCAGCTGAGAGGATTGTGCTTTTTCCAAAATACGTAAAGTAAAATGCCTTCCACCAATTTACGGTATTTAGTAGCGTGTTCTAGTTTGCCTGTTTACTTTCTTAAGTTAATATGTAAAAAAAGACTATAAAAAGAACGTACTGAGCATAAACCTGGGTGGCTTTGTGTGTGTTGACAAGTGAAGGTTACTTGTAATTACGATTTGCTGACCATAGTCTAGGTAATACATGTAGTCCTTTTGTAGAAGTTACAAAGCCATGTTTAATAACAGGTAAAATTAATAATAATGTTAGATTTGTATTTTTTTGTCTAACACATTGCTTCTTCAGAACATTTTTCAGACATGAATAAATTAGTGACAGGCTTAGGTGAGAAATAGGAAGAAAGCTTTCAGGGTTTTTTTATCACTTGGGAAGTTTTGGAAGTGTCAATCTGTGGGACTCTCTTATGTAGTGAATTACTCTCTTGGAGGCTGTGATTCAGAAATTCTTTGGAGAAGAAAGGCTTGCTGTTCACTAAACTGGCTTTGTGAAATGCTGATCATTTTATGGAGCTATGATTAGCGTCAGCTTATTTGGCAGGTGGGCATCCACCAAAAATCCCTTGTTATTAAAGGCTGACTGCGTTTGGCGGAGGCAAGAACATTTCCTCTCTATTCTGCTCCGTCATTACTTCCTTATATGCTCTTCCTTGGAGCTTATTTTGTAATGTGGAAAGGGTAGATGACAATGAGGTGAGAGAACTTGCTGCCTGGTGACCTCTGCCCTTAAAGCCACTCCAGGCAAGATAAGCCTAGTGCATATCTTTATGGTGGGTTTTTTTTCAGAATCCATCTGTGCGTGGGTACTATTAAGTACACTTAATTGTATTGAGAAGATGTATGGATGAGGACGCATGCCAGAGCCTAAAAAGAGCTTTTATTGTTTGCCCAAGGGGAAAAAAGTGTCTAGATAGCTCAACTTCTGTTTCTCTTCCTTCTTACAAGATTAGAGGCATCAGCAAATATCGCAGTTTCTTCCGTATCTGGCATAAAACACATAGGAAAACAAGTTTTATTGCACGTAAATCACTAATAAAAGGTGACAGCTGTCTTGGATTGTGGAGTTGCTTGTGACAAACATATATAAAAGATTTGCTGGGAGTGAGTGCATTGGTAATGATGAGGACAGAAAAATGGATGATGAAGCCAGTAACTTGATGCCAGTAGCTATCGTGCATCCACCTGTAGCTGGTATGGCAGTTCCATTTCTAGTTTTGTCTTCTCAACACACAATGAAATGGTGTCATCTTAGCCAGGACTGACAGACAGTGTTCATAACTTAAATTTCTTACCACTTATGCACGTACTTAGATTTGTAGTTAATCCCACTGATTAGATATGAATGTTTATGTGTGGATTTATGTATCATGATAGATTTGGGTCTGTGGTAGGACATGAGATGCGTTCTTTCCACTTTTTCAGTTATATAAAGTAAACATAGGATGGTACCAAATACTCTTATCTGTGCTTAAAAGAAAAACTCTGGAACAATTTGATTTGAATCCTTATAGTAAAAACACACACGCACACATACATATGCACACAATATATTGAAAAAGCTGAAATATGTGTATATATGTCTGCTTTCCTCCTCTTAGATGATATCAGTAGAAAGAGTAATGGAATACACAGACCTTGAAAAAGAAGCTCCTTGGGAGACCAACAAGCATCCACCACCTGAATGGCCGAGCCAAGGAATGATAACATTTGAAAATGTTAACTTCACTTACAGTCTAGATGGACCTTTGGTGTTAAGACATTTGTCTGTTTTAATTAAACCAAAAGAAAAGGTATGTATATGGCTGTCTTTGGCCATTCATAGAAATTAAGCAAAGATGATAAGTTGACAAGGAGCTGTATGATAAAAATACATTCTAAATATATGGATATTAGGAAATTAGTGATGTTCTTTTTAAAAATAACCCTTAGTCATATTTAATAACAAAAGCCTGAGCCTATTTATTTCCTGAAAGTGTCGCATAAATGCATCTGGGAACATGACGTATCTGTCTGTCAAAACAAAGGGTTAAACATATTTGATAATCTGATAAAATTTGGGTTGCATCAGAAAGTGGCAAACATTCAAAACACCAACTAAGCCCAAAACATTTGTTGAAATCCGAAGCAAGTGGAGCTGCATTAGGAAATTTGGGATTCAGTAGAGGGAACCTCAATGGAGCGAAAGATGTCAACAGACAAGGTGAGCAGAGACAACTGAAAATGAGGGATGTACACTCCCTTGCACAGAGCCCCGAATGGAAGAGAGAAGAAAGAAATACAAATCAGTTGCATAACTTTAGAAGTTGGGATTTTATTTCAGTTCCTTTCGGCTACCAATCCAATTAACTGTTGCCATTAATTAGATTGGTAGCCAAAAGAAACGTAGAAATAAAACACTTTCTCCTCTGTAAATTTGACTCTTCTTCCCCAATTTTGATGCTATCCCAATTGAAAGAGTGCTGCAGGGAAGGTCTCCCCCACAGACAAAATTAAATTAGAGCCCTGCAGTGTTAATTCGTGCTTTGCTACATTTCAAATGCACATGTACTTTTTTGATTAGGATGTCTTCCCTAGGAGGCTGGTTCAGCTCCCTACAATCATTGCCTTGGCCTCATTTGTAACATGCTTTTCCATTCAGTCCCAGACCTTTTTCGTTCCTCAAGTAGACCTTTTTAATAACATGCATGTTACAAGAATTCAACCCAACTTCGCTGTATGGAGATAATCTCATGGAATTAGGTATGGGTGAGTTAAAAATGGTGTTTAAGAAGAGCAAAGGGGATGTTTATCTACTCTTGCCTATGGGCCGTCTCTCTAGCTGTTACGTATCACTCCAGTGTAATAGCAGACAAGAAGATTTACGTTTCTTAGTGAGAGACAGAAATAAAATAAAATAAAAAAACAGAAGCAAGAGATGTTAGCAATGTATGACTCAGTCCTTGGTGGGGGCAGGAGGGGGAGTGCTGACTGGTGGTATTTATTTTTGCTGAGTGGTTATGCTGTGGTTTTGTCATCCTAAAGTGAATTTGCCTAGCTTGAAACTATTGCCAAGAACTTTGTGTTTTTCTGTGATGTTTTCCACAATACTGCAGTAGACTGTCACTGCGTAAAATAAATCCCCCAAGCATCTGTGCTCCTTATATTGGTTTTAATTATGGAGAAGAGTCTCTTCAGAACCAGGTTTCCAGATCCACTAGGGATTCTGCCCATGCGGCTGTCAGTGATGGCTCTTATGCCTGTTCCAGTCCCTGGGCAGTACAGACTTCTGGTGTCTGCAGTGCCACTGGCGGGGTGAATGAGTTTACACTTCTGCCATGCTCGTCGTTTTTCTTGTAGCCACCCCAGCACCCATTTTGGGAAGCTGTAGGTACAGTAAGAATGGAGGAGGTGGTTCCTGGCAGATCACTCGGGGCTTAGGGTCTGTTTTGATCTGCTTGTCTCTGTGTTCAGTATTTCCCTACAGTCAAAGCAGGCTAGGAAGTACCCTCTGTTTTACCCATCTTTGCTAAGGTAGCACGCTCTGCGAGGCGCGTGCTCAGGTGAGGAGCTCTGCCGGCAGCTGCTGTGATTAACCGCTTCAGCCACTGCAGCTGCAGCAGGAGAGGGTTAGCATGGGCAGCCGTAGTTTTCAAACACCGCTACTGTTGTTTTAGGGTGCTTGTGAATACCTGTTGACTGATATATTGTTAAATGCACCTTGTCCTGACAGATCCTAAATCCGAGGGTGTGGTTACGTGAAAAAGTAAGGAGGGTGAGGGTCTAGATTTACAGCGTGGCAGCTGCTCGCGTAAATACTCTCGCAGGGTAGCACGAAAGGGAGGTTGCCTGAGGGATAACAAAGACCTGGGCAGTTTCAGTGGAGTAGCTGACATGCTGTAAATCTCACTCGTTTTTTGTGCAGCTTGGAAGTATGAGTGACGCTTGAGTAAATGATGAGCCCGGCATAGCAGGTGTGCTGCTGTGTGTGCACATGGCTTACATCGGGCAACAAAATCCTGGCCGTGGGATTCCTGTTAGGTGGCTGGGACTCCTGTTTGCAGACCGTCGCTGTGTTTGCACTGGCTATGAACATGGGTCTCTGAAGAATATGATGTATTAAAAAAATAAATAAATGTGTGTGCTGAGAGCTGTTTCAAATTCTTGTCAATCTTCAGCAGCCTGTAGTCAGTTGGACCAAAAATACAAATAGATTCCTCTAAATACTGGAGAGCATAGTTCTTTCATTTGATGCCAAACTGAAAGTGGGATTTTGACAATATGCAGAGCAGCTGCATTTTTATTTTAAGTATCAATGTATTTTTAATGTGTTTTCTTTATATCCTTACTACAATACTTTATATCACTGATATTTACAGAGAAACAATTGAACTTTTGTTTTCACAGCTCTGAGTGTCTGTGTTCTCCATTCAGCATTTTCTTTCTGAACTGTAGTGTAACTGTTCAGAACTATTTTTCCTTTATTTCACATATATGATTTAGAATACTAGACATTTTATCATTTATTGTGACAGACTTGCTTAAATTAGGCTGTATCCTTAATAATAAGCACTGTATAAATGTTAAGTAGTTTATATACAATAGTACAATAATGAATTGTTGGATGAAATTGTTGAATCAGAAAGTAGAAGTAGAAAATACCTTTTAGATTATGCAGTGTAAGTTGCTCCTTGCAGTATACTTTTTTAGTATTTTGTATATTTTTGATCAGCTGTGGGTACTGCTGCTTTGTCTGAGCTTAGTGTCTCTGACTGTTAAAACGTTTCTCCTTGCTCTTCGACGTAATGTTTCCTCTGCTTGATTTCATTCCAGCAGTCATTACTGCATACATCTGAGTCTCAGGCAGTGGGTAATTGCCCTCTGGTGTCTGTACGTATATTCACAAAGGTTTTCATGTTTCTTCCTCCCTTCTGCACCCCAGTCAGTTTGCCAGGCTATGTTGTATATGTTTAATCCTCAGAAATCCATCCTCATCAAATCAGTATCTCCAACCCATATTAATTTTATGTTGCACTTCTCTGAACTCTTTCCAGTGTGTTGATTTCTTTCTGGAAATGTGGCAATTATCAATGAGTGCAGAAAATAACTGATCCTGCCAGATCAGATCTGTGTAGAGGGTTACGCCCGTCACCTTCTCTGATACGATTGATTACTGTACTTTGCTTTCTCTAAGGATCCTTTACCTGAAGACAACATTTAAAAAAAAAAAAGTTTGCTGTTGAAGTAGTATTTAATCACCACTAATTATATGTCTCTCATTTATTTATAATGGACTTGCTTTCTCCCAAGTGTGGCTTTCATATGAAATATTTGTAGGTCTTAACCCTTTGTCACTGAAGTTGGCAATCCTACATTTTGCGTTGTTGCTACCTCTTTTTTTCTGAAAGCAATAGAATTTCACATTGCATACAGCTTCGTATTTTTCTCTCGGAACATGCAGAAGCCTGAATCACTGTGATTTTATTATCACAGTAATATCACATTATTCACTCTTTCTTCTGATCGGAAATTGCAGCTTGCTCACATGGCCTTGTACTTTCAATATTTGTGTCCTCTCTGTTGAAACTTTCTGAAGCATGAATACGGTTTATAATCCTGCTAGTCTTGGCTTTAGAGTTTGACTACTTAAAAGTACTTCTCATTAACCATGCTAACCAAATTAAGTCTCAGTTATTTAAATTGGGAATACTGCTCATACATTGTTCCCAAAGTGCTTTATGGGAGTCCTTTTTTGGATTGAGAAGTAGATGCATGCCTGAAATTATTTGCCTAACATCGCTCAGCAAACCAGGTTTAGTATAAGAATTAGCAGCCTTGAATCACATTACTCTATGCGCCGAGCCACTGTGTCTTGTTTACACAATAAAACACCACACGTTAAGGGAAAATCTTTCACCTTTGAACATGATCCAAGAAATTGTTGAGTATCCAAATGTCACCTGAATCCAAACTGATTTGGGGGGAGGCTTTTTCCTCTCAAAATTTTAATTATAAAGAAGTTTTATTTGGTGCTTGTTCTATAAATCCTGTGATGCTGTAAAACTGCTGCTTGACACATTAATTTATCCTGAAAAGCTCATGGTTTAATGGTACAACCTTGGCTTGCTCTGTAGGTTGGAATAGTGGGAAGAACAGGAGCTGGGAAGAGCTCTCTGATAGCAGCCCTCTTTCGCCTGGCGGAACCTGAAGGAAAGATTTGGATTGATAAGTACCTGACGTCAGAGCTAGGGCTCCATGACTTGCGGAGGAAAATTTCAATTATACCTCAGGTAAGAGAGTGACTTGGTCTGTTATAAACATTTTCAATACAGTACTGTAGTATTTAAAATGCTTTGCTGGGATATGTTCCCCGCTGCACCCCTGTGTGCAGTAGACATAGAAACTTCAGCGAATTGTTCTTACTTGAGTAAGATCTGGATTACTTTAAGATAAACAGAACCTGCTTTGGCGTCTGGAGCGTTTTCTTCCTAGTTTTGTCCCCTGTGTATTTCCTCCTGAGTACTTCTGCATGCNTGTTACCAGTATGCTGCCCTCCTATAGTCTGGGAAAGAGCAGAGAAAATCTGACAGGAATATACTACTCTGCAGCAGTCCTCTGAAGTCACTTGATCTTTTGGCAGCAATTCCTGCCTGATGCATTGCCTGAAGCTTCCTTAGTAAGGGACTTTGAGGGACCACTTTCACCTCTCTAGTCACCCCTGTACAAAGTGGCTGAGGCTAGATCTAGAAAGAGAAAAATGTGCTGACTAGAAGTGAGCTACCAGCCTTTCCGTTATTTGGAGAAGGTTGGACAGGAAGAGACCACGGGAATGGACAAAAGTGTGGGTCATTATGACCCATGAACTTGGTGAGCTGTAGAAGCTGAATGCAGGAAAGGCTGCAATACAGGAGAAAAAACTAAGATGGTGTTGGGAATAGCTTCTTTTCTGGTGCTGGAGCAGAAGAACGGATGTTCCAAGAAGTCCAGTAGGTCACAGGTCTTCTGTGGTCTTACTTTCAACCAAGCCATCAATTCAGAGAAGGGTTATGTATAACCTCATATCTCCCTGAAGGCAGAGCCTGTGCAGGTCACCATGTTTTATGAGAGCCCTGATCTCTTCCACGATCATTTGCTCTGCACTGGAGGAGGACGACGAGGGAAAAGGTCATATGCTGTAAATGCAAAGTCATGTTTTTGGCAAATCATTCATCTGGGATGTTCTAGCAGGCTGGAAAGTGGAGGAATTTGTTTGCCATGTTTAGCATTAATTCTCAGATCTCCGTATTTTATTACAGAAGCTGTATTTAGAGTCCTTACATCATGTTTGTACTTGAATGTTTGGTAGCCTGTTGGCAGGATGGCGTTCAGAGTGTATTACTTTGTTTAGCTAGCGAATCTGCTAAAAATGTTAATGATCAGTGGTTCTAAGCCTCTCTTGATGACCTGCTTTGTTTTTCTTTTCCTAAGAATAGGAGTCAGAGAAAAGAACCAGGTAGCTATTGTAAAAAAAAAA
>Ga0065711_1050636_pt1 | contig 10734 bp, 11 predicted proteins | sample Hoacrofraction12_FD_59098 | JGI IMG/M metagenome (GOLD analysis project Ga0065711, IMG submission 59098) | Hoatzin crop microbial communities from Cojedes, Venezuela - Epithelial fraction 12 v2 (version 2) | ecosystem: Host-associated > Birds > Digestive system > Esophagus > Crop | place... | reverse complement strand
TCCCAGTCATGCAGAGGCTGAATTCTTTCTGTTCTAGTTTACGCCTTCCTGATATTTACAGTTGGTCTTTGCCCCAAGTCAGCAACTAGTTGGTCTGTGTCCCTTTAGCCCAACATTGTTTTTTTGAGCTGATTCTTTGCTTGCTGGTCATGTTGCTCGCTTGTCTGAAACTTCTGTCAATTTGGCAAGATCTGTTCTTGCTCTTGGTGTGAATTTTGTTTGGAGAGGAGCATCTTGGCATTGAGGTGCAGTGACCTGGGTAGGGGGTACGCTGGAGCTTCAATCCTTCTAGCAGCCGTGTTTCACTGAGGACTCATATATGAATTACTGGTTCTTAGGTCTCTTCTAATGGGAGCTCATGTAATTGCCTAGGTTTAGAATTTTTTTTGTTACTGGTCTGGAGTTTTATTCCCCAGACTTCCCTTTTGCATTTCAAATTCAAAGTTTACCCAGAACCTTCTCCCAGAACAATTTTGTCAAGCTTCTCACACCGAATTACCTTTATTTAGACCACAATCTGTAGATGGGAGTATCCAGGACTAAAACTTTCTGTCAAATTACAGTGACAGAGAACATCTTTGCTTTCCCAAACCAGTCATAGTAAAGAGACTCCAGAATAGCTGTTTGGAATGAGCTGGAGGGTTGGTTCAGTGCTACGGGCTGCTCTGACTTCCACTGGCTTTGCTTCCCTGCATGCTCTGATCTCTAGACGTTCTTCAACACCATGGGGTGCTTGGTTGGGGTTTTTGGAGGTCGCAATAGTGAGAAGGAAGCCTTGCAAGGCATCAGTCACCTGCTTGGTTTTGTGGTATACATGTGCGAGCAGCTGGGGCGGCGGAGAATCATAGAATTAGGGTAGGAGGGCAGGCACAGGCCGACCATGTGATGTAGGAATAGTGAGAGATACTGTTGCGGGGAACCGGGAATTATTTGGAATAAGCAAGTTCATTTCCCCTTTGTACATCAGTTGTCATCCTTTAATCTCGTGGTATTGGCTTTTTTTTAGTGCTGTTGTGTACATCATTCGCTGTGCTTCCTGTATTCTGGGTCACTGGATGATAAACTTCCATATGATGTCACTGTTATGTCGCCTCAAACTTCAGAGTGGTTAATTAAATTCTTGATTTCTCTCTTTTCAGTGTCAAAAGTGTATATGGATCAGTGGTACTTGCTCAAGAGTGACAGCAGAGATCAGCATGAAGTCTGCTCCTCTGGGTGAGTAATCTAACTCACTGCATCGCTGATGTCCAATATCTACGTATCTGTGTTTTGCTTGATACCTTACACAGCAGCTCCTTTAGGCTTCTGTTTCAGATGTCATTAAAATTATGCTGTATACAGCTTCCAGCAGGAGTTGTAGAAGAATGTCGTGCTGCTTCTGCTGGTATAGACATCTATTTATTTGGTATCTCTTAAAGGATAGCCATCACCTAACACAGTCTGAACCACTGTTTAGATTCAGGGAGGATTTCCACATTTTAAAGGCAGTGGCTTTGGAGTTAACGTAGGGACTGTGGCATAGTAATGAAGTAAATTTCGATTATCCAAGAAATAAAACCGAAACGACCACTGGAGCCATTCTGTGACATATGATGGGCTTAAGCAGTGCCGGTGCTCCAGTGCGAGGCCCACTGGACCTGCCATGCCTGCGTGATGCAGCTGCGCTGGGTGTGCAGTTAATCTGACTGGGCATGTCTATGGCAACGTGCAGGGAAACTGCCAAGAGCTTGCAGGTTACTGGGGCAAGTTTTATGTGAAAACACATTCGGCAAAGTAGCCTATCTGTTGCATTGTCCCTGGGAAATGGCCCAGTTTAGTTTGACTTCAAGGAGCAGCATTTTGCATTCGGTCTAGACTGACTTGATCCAAGTAGCCTCGTGCATGTCAAAGCTGGCAGTCTTGTTTTGGGAATGGTTATCCCTCATCTACTTTGTTGTGGATATTATGGTGTGGTCTAGCATGATTTAGCATCCTAAATTCCAGCTGGAGAGATGGGTCGAATTGCTGCATCTGCACATCAGCCACACACCCTGCGGCTGGGATGAGCTCGCCCCAAAACACCACCGCCGAGGTCGCAGCTGCTTGCCGGGTCTCTCCTTTTGACTCACGCCGCTGCGCTCTTTCGTACGCTGTACAAACGCTTGCCGAGACCCGCATCTACTAGCGTGCTGCATCCCTCGCCTTGGCCTGCTGCCCGTCAGCTGCTCATCCTTGCCTCACCACTGGATGAGAAGCGCAGGATTTGTCTGTACCGCCCTGTCTGAGGTGCTGTATATGAGCCTGCCGGAGACGCAAGCCTGCCTCCCTTCCCGTGATCCATTTACGTGAGGCTCATCTGGTCACGTATTTGTTCACCTGTCCAGGGCCCCTGAAAGTCTACCTGTCAGCTGGACTAGGCTTCTTCTTGACTGATGTCTTTATGCTTCATAAGGCTGTCTCCGCGCTCCGGCTGGGACATGTTGCCTTTTTTGTCTCTGCTTTCTGTGGCAGGTGGGCTGGATCCCCCTCCTGTTCCCCTGCACACCCTGATCTTCCCTGCACCACCCTGGGGCCAACTGGTAACCATCAGTGGTGGCTGCTGTTCCTCACAAGGTTTAGCAGCCTGCAACCCAAAGGGGTGCTTGCCTTGCACCCACAGGTTTGCTAACACTCACTGGGCTTTGAGGAGGGCAGCAAACACCTCCTCTGCTGCCTGGGACCACTGCTGGGCTGCCATCGAGGGCTCACTCGGGGCTTTCCTGGCTTTGGTCATTGCTGCTCAATAGTGCTGTCATGAATGCCTAGCCTTGCTGCAGGTCCACACTATGCAAGGACTGGTGTCTCATTTGAAAGATTATTTCCCTTCTTCTACTCCCTTTCCCTCTCCATAGCCTTTGGAGCATCTCTTCTTGGATCTCTGACCAGTCCCACACTAAATCACAGTGTGTGAGCTCTCTCTGGGATTCACAGGCTGCCTGAGGTCTCGCACCAGACCTGGAAAGAAGTGGATGTTGCTTCTTGTTTGTCAAGAACCCTAGACTCCAGTGCTAAATGCTTTTATTCACTGGGTTTTTAATCAGAGGTCTGCTGGCTCCAGGAGTGAGCACCTATTGTCTCCCATCCTTCTCACATTTCTTCAGTTCTGTTGCTGCTTATCAGGGTTTCTGGGATTACACTCCAGCCAGCCCTACAGTCCAGCTGGATTCGAGTCAGTTGTGGCTGTAAAAACAGCGTTAAAAGTCCGATGCTGGCTGGCAGCCATGTTCTGCTGGAAGTGTGTTTGGAGACTTTCAATCTGCTGGCATCGCCATGCAGATGTCTTGCCTTTGCTGGAAGTCTCTGCCTCTTCGCTCTCCAGATGCTGTGCTGGTCTCCCCTCCCCAGGAGCCACAGAAGTTTTGGGACCTAACTCTGCTTTGTTTTCCCTGTTGCTCGTGCTGTTGCTCCTGGGAAGGGGTGTGTGTCCATGTCCATCCTAGGCTGTACTAGAAGGTGCTCAGTCCTCCTTGCTCTGTTCCGATAGCCCCAAAACTGTCGTGTTTCTGGTACTGGGGGCATGCTGTTCAAGTCAGACCCATTGCCCTCAACAACTGGTCCAGAAAGCTGGAGCTGATGTCTCTTGCTGCTGCTTTCTTTCACCATTAAACAAATAAATAAAAGTCCTTCCTGAGAAGATGGCAAGCAATCCCCGTGCCTGACTCGGCGCTGGCAGTCCCAGCGGGCTGTGTGTCGGGCTGCTGTCTGCTTCTCCCACCCAGGGGATGGAACACGTTGCTCGTTGTGTTGCCCCAAGTTCAGCCCAGGTGTCTGAGCTCCAATCTTGCCACGCAGAACACGCCGATGTGTACCAAGTGGCGTTTCAGTGCCTCTGCCTGCTGCCTCTGCGTAACTGTAGAAGCATGGATTCCCGTCCCCTTGTTCCCTCCCTAGCAAGCACTGTGTTAAACATGGTGCTGACAGTCCAGCTGCGGCCCACAGTGAGGCAGCGTGTATAAATAGTCCAGAAAAGCTAAATAAGGCTTTTAAAATAAGCCTTAGCAGAGCAAGCCGCTTTAGTGTGGTGCCATGAAGACGCAGAATCCTGACTATGTCTGTGTAGCCAGATTCCCTCATACTTCCTGCGGCTGCTGCTCTTTCCTGGCAGAATCCACGCAGGTTTTCAGGTACGTCTTCACCTTGCTGCACCAGTTCTTGGGACTGCTTCGAGTTAAAGCCTGCGCTTGGCAGTGGCAGATTATCTGGATGTCCAGAGCTGAGACGGAGCAGGCACGTGGAGCGCTGAAATAGCACGTGTCCAGCCCACCGTGTTACAGTGCCTGTGTGCAAAAGGCAAATATTAATATTTGTTGGGGTTTTTTTTTCCCCAATGTCATGTTGAATATGCGAGGGAAAGAAATAGGAGGCTACTTCGGTGTGCATCTCATTATTGCATTTATTAGCACTTGCTGCCTTGTCCTGCAGGGTCTAGCCCCCACACAGCTTTTCTTGGGCTTTTAATAGTTGTGCTAAACTGAAATGTGCTCAAAATAGTAATAATTTAAAACATTTCTCCAGAGCCTGTGGCTGCTCTGCATGTTTACTTGAGGTGTAACACGGCTGGCGGTTGGGGCACAGGGGGTCCCAGGCCACCCCAGCCCTATTCCTGCCTGGCTGCTGGAGCAGAGGGGTTGGGCTGTGGGTGCCGGGGCAGCTGTGGGGCAGAGGCTCCGTGGGGCCAGGGCACGGGAACGGGGCAGGCGTGGGGCATGGCACAGCTCGCACTGCTGCAGCTTCAAGGTGCGTGGCGAGGGGGTATTGCCTTCGTGCTGGCCTGTTACCCTGAGACTGCTGCACAGCAAAGGGTCCAGTGCAAGGCAGAAGTCCTCATTTGTAGGAACTGTGGTGCCTTCCCCTTGCCCAGACCTCCTCCTGCCGTAACCCAGGGTGTTGTCGGAGCAATATTAGGGCATTAAGATGATCTGAGGATACTGGTGAGAGGCCAGTTTTGACCTGACTCGCTGCTGGGTTCAGTGGCAGTTAAAACTGCAGGTCTATGTATTTGTTTTTGAGTGAGCATTCCTCTTGTGTGAATGACACCCCCTGTCCCATGTTAGCCCATCAGCTGAGCAATGATCCTCGGACTGGAGAGTATGGGGAGGGAGAGGTGCCACCTTGGCAGGTGTTGGTGGGGCTGGAAGGAGGGAGGGTTTCTCTCATCGTTTTTTCCTCCTGTTCTTCTGAGAGGCAATATTGCTGCTTGCAGAAGGCAGTATGTTATGCTTTTGCTCCTCACATTTTATGTGATGTGGTTTGGGTAACGTTAATGTAACTTCACGTTGTGCTCACCCACAGTACTGCTGGTGGCTCTCTAGTATACATAAATCTCTGCAGAGAAAGAGTTGTATTTATCGATAAATAGTTAGCATACTGCCCTGTTTATCTAGCGTGTGACCTCTCTGTTGCTCACTGCATTTCCCTGCCTCCCTCCCATCTGGTCCTTTTGATTTAATTGACTTTCCCAGTCCTAACAGTCACTTTATATTCAGAAAACGTAAATTCATCCCCCACAAAGCTTTCAAGTCTAATTTCGTTTCTTCCCTGACTGCTTTGAGAAATTCTTTTTGTTCTCTTCAGGACTGAGAATGTACATTTTCCCTGTTTATTTAGGCAAGTTTGTTTTGTCTGCAGAAACCTGGTCAAATGATACATTTCTCTTCTTGCATTTATAAATCCTGTGAGGTTGACATTTTGGGAATAATCATTGTGAGCTGGAAGAAGGTTCTCCAGTCTGTTTTAAGATGTCCCACTTTTTGAGCATTGCATCTCATTAGGAATACAGTTGGCTGTTTGCATGGCTTTTTTCTTCCCCTATATAGCTTGGGGGAGAAAATATATCATTTCATCATGTAGTAATAATGCTTGTCACTTTGTTTGCATCTTCAGAGAACTATGCAGCTGGGAATAGAGTTATTTCTATAACACTGTGTAGTAGTTTCCAATTATTACTTGCCCCATTTTACAGATGGGGAAAATGAAGAAGTCATCAAGTGACCTTAGGCCATGAAGGGAGAAACAAAGTTAACTTGAGGTCCAGGCTCCCTGGCTTATACTAGAGCAGCACCACACGTCTTTCTTGTTTAAAATAAAGAGAAGGGGGGAAGAAAAAAAAAGGGAAGTTTGATTCCCATCGAGAACAGAAAAAGGGAGAACTGTTTAATGATGTTGCCTAACCTTGTTAACCATGCAGTTAAGTGCTTTTGGTGGTGGTGGGTTGTTGGTGTTTGGTTTTAAATGCATTGTCTGATTTACTGATGTGGTTGCCACTTCTCAGTGTGTGGTTGGAGGTGTGCGAGAAATCGACTGGAGTTTGTAAAGGCAAAGCAGCGTGTGAATTGGGTCAGGGTTGTTGGGGAGGGGAGGGTGTCCCTCATGCCCCGCCAGCTGGGGGATCTCTGCTCCTTCCCTCCTCTTCCCCCTCAAACCAGAAGCGGGGCAAACCTTTCCTGTAGTATTCGGAAATATTTTTCCTCATCTTGTCTTCCATTTGAGACTGAGATGGGAAGAGTGAGCCATCCTAAAAGGGGACTGTGTTAACACATGGCATGTATAGAAACTAATCCTCCTTGTCTCACCCACCACATGCCATGCTAGGAGTTTTTTTTCCCCTCGTGGGCTCTAGTGGAAGTTGTTGTCTCAGGGCGGTGTCTGGGATTACTTCATTTGCAGAAAGAATTTTATACAACTGCACTAGGCTATGGGGCTTGTTGTGGATTTCGTGCTGCTTTATTGACTGACAAGGCGCTCGACTGTGGTGCATGACATGTAGAAAAGGTGAGTGCAGTGATTAGTGAGCTGAGGAACTGCGAACTCTGTTACAGAGCAAGTTACAGCAACAATACGGTTGACTGTTCAAATGTAGTTGAAATTTCTCCTTTTTTTCCTGAATTTTGGCTTTTTAGAAAGGCCCTTTGAAGCACTGGGCACTGTTAAAACAGCTTAGGCCTCTTGGGGAGGACAGGTGATGAGCTTGGTGAAAAGTGGCTTGGTGCAAAGGAGCATGGAAATTACATGAAGAATTCCTTCATCTTTCTCTGGAAAATCTCTTGACTGCCTCTGTGCAGGTTCTCAGTGATTCACTGGCCAACTTCTGGCTGGCTTCAGATGGCTTGTTTGATAAACTTTCTGGTGGAAGTCTTGTATGACTTCATTTTATTCTGGGCATGCCCTGCTACTGCAGGCGGTGGCGAAAGCAGCGGTCTTTAGCCATGCGCTCTATCTGGGGATGCAAAACTTTGCTGAGTCTTTTTTAGAGGCTCAAGATTTAACTCCAAGATTATATTTATTTTTCTGTTTCTGATGAGTGGGGCAGATATCCTGATGCCTGAGATGAGACCTTCAATGACGGGCAGCAGCACCAAGGTATCATAGCCAGTATTTTTGTTTTTCTTTTCCTTTGAATCTCTTATGTAGCTGATACCTCATCTGTACGGTCTCCCTTCCAGCGTTGAGCTGAGCTGTCCTGAGCCACGGCATGCTCACAGGGCTCTGGTTTCATCCAGTGTTTCTCATGACACCCAAATTGCTGATTACTTGTCAGCTGACTTTTTGAGGAGCTGAATGTGGCTTTTGATGGATCGGGATGTTTTTCCCTTGCTGGGCTTGAGGAGCCCTCAGGGCTGGGTTGGGACCTGGGCTTCGCAGCAGTAAGCGCAGAGCAGCTGGTATGCAGGCTTTCACGTGTTACTTGCAGGGTGTGAGCACTTCTGGTGGTGTCTTTGTGCCTCTCCTTTGTCATCTGACGAGTTCTCTCACTAGACTTTGATTTCAGCTGCTTAGAAGAAACACCAGCAGCTCAACATGTGGGGACCTGCATGCTTGCCTTGGGCTGTTTTGTTGTTTATTTTTTTTTAATTTTGTGTTTGTGATTTTTTTTTGATGTATTGCATCCAAAAATGGTGAGTGCTTCCAAGACTGTGTTCAGGGCGAGTTGCTCAGACCATGCTGATACCCTTACCAAGGAATTTTTTTGCGATACATTAGTACCTCTGTGTGTTACTTCGGTGTCGGAAATTAAGAGGGGGAGGGAGCTACCTGACTATCTGGATACTTCTTCCTTCTCCTTTCCTTCCCCAGTGCAAATTTTCCAAAACTCAGGTAACGTCTCGGCTGTAAGAAGAATTGCACGTCCTTCCGCTCAGCAGAGCTTGGAGGGTTGGATGCTGTGCCTGGCCCTGCGTGGCGGCTGCTCCTCGGAGCACCGTCGCTCCAAGGTCCAACGCAGTAGGCGCGGGGCCGAAGAGGACATCTCCTGCCATCTCCTGTTTGTGGCTGCTGTTGTGCCAAGCACGAGAACTGAGGGCAGGGTTGTTTGGGATGTGCTTTCTCCTAACTGCCTGCAAGAAGCAAAGAGGAGGGAGAAGCTGTCATGTATTATGGGTTGATTGCAGATCACAAATATCATGGGCACTCAAGGGAGCAGGAAAGTATCATGAGAGGGGAAAAAGGTGGTGGGAGAGGGGACATCAGCTTGAATGGAAGGAAAGAAGTGGGAGATGTCACCAGGAGGTGATCACAGCCAGAGGGAAACAGCAAGCAGGTACTAGAGTGGGTACCTGAGCCAGTGCGATTCCCCATGGTAAGGTTCATTACTACCCTCCCTGGTTTTATTGTTAGAATGAAGAAATTCCAGTCTGAATAACATAAGGGAATGCAGAGTATTTTTTCACTTTTAAGAGCTTAAATTTGCAAGACCTCCAAGTTAAACCTGCCTGCCTAACTGCTTGTATTCCCACGCCCTCACATGCAAGCCTTGCATGATACCTGGGACTTCTTGTTACCCCCTTTCCGGGGCATCCGCAGGCTGGGACGTGATGGCGCAGGTGTGCAGATGGCTCTTGCCCAGAGGAGCTTGGATGGGGGCTTTTTTTTTTTTGCCTGGGGGTGTCAAACTGCTGTCAGAAAGCGTTGGGAACGTTTAAGGTCTTGATAGGAAAACCAGCTGTTATCATCTTTTCAGCTCTTCTTGCAACAGATTGGCTGATTTTCTGTGTCTCCTGTTTTTGAAAGGCTGAGTTGGTGCTGACCAGGTTTGACAAGTGGTAACGGAGAGCCTGGCTGTGTTCTGCTTTGTGATTAAAGCTATAAGCTGGCCCTCTGAAGTTAACAAGGCAGTAGCGTCCAGGTTGAGGTATCTGGAAAATATCAAGGAGCAGGCGACAAGGTGTGAAAGGCAAGGGCTGCTCTGAGCAGCGAGATGCTCCAGAGGCCTCCTGGGAGCAGGGACTGGGGACGAAGCGGTGCTCTGCTGGCAGCGACGGCAGCGCAGGTGGGGCTGGTTGCAGCTCGAGATGGGCTGAAGCAGGAGCTCCATGTCCAATCTCCCTGAGTCTTTCCATTTCTATAAAGGGGGGCTCGGATCCGTGCTGCATAAAATTATTGTTTGTCTCAGCCTGCTTATCTGCTGGCCAGCCCGTACGCTCCCTCGCAGATGTTCTCTTATCTCGAAACCGGGGATGCACCTGAAATTGTTGTTTCAGGATTTGGAAGCTTTTTTGATAAAGCATGTCTGTCTGCAAGCGTTTTCAAGGACACGTCACACATTGAAATCATGGTATTAAAATAATTGCCTTTGAAATGAAGGGAGGGTCATGTGCCCTACATCAGAAAGTCCTCTTAGTGCTTCTTAATCTGGTATATAAATGTCATGGCTTACATCCACAGGGTGTTTATATTGAATTTTTAGCTGTATCAGTATCTCTTACTCTTCAGAATAAATGCCATATAATCTGGTTATGAGCAATATTCTTAATATAGATACCAAAAATAGGACATAGACAAATCTGAGTTACTGTAAGAAAGTAGGAGAGGAAATAGCTTTGCCTCATGAGGGGAGATCAAATTCAATTGAATCACCTAGTGTTTAATGGAATGGTAAGACCAGAGAATTTGGTCTGTTTCATTAGGATAGCACACCAATTGCCATATTTTCCCTTCTCTTTCTTTCTTTCTGAAGGCTTGATTCTCCTCTGGCATACCTGTACCGAGGTGTGTAACGGGGGGGTAGGCTGGGAAACACACTTTCTTCTTCTTCCTTCCCCCTGAGCAGATCAGCACACGCTGTTTCGAGGTACATGAAGCTTAGGCTTAGCCCTCCCCCCCAAACCCCCAGTTTGAGGGAGATGAAGTTAGCGGCACTGACGAGGACAGGATGTGTGTTTTGGGAGCAGAATCATCTTTGCTGTGGCAGGTGGGCATCCTCCAGGAGCTCAGACATCTGAAACGCCTTCCTCGCTTAACCAGGCCAACGGTCCTGTGCCTGGAGGAGGTTCCAGTTCTCACGCACTTAGCAGCTGTTTTTAAATAACAACAGTGAAACTCATAATCATATAAGCATCGACAGATGATAAGAATAAGTACCTGATAAACTAACGAAACTAATACTGGAGGCTGTCCCTGCAGGTTGACGACTGAGTGCCCAGTGAGCGTTCTGTTCCTCACCATGAGTGGCAAAGGCTTTAAAAAAAAAGCTTTAGGCTAGGCTGGTGTCTGTGTTCTGGGCGGGTGGGTGAGCTGCCTCTAGACTCTTGGTCTCCTCAGTGGAGGCTTTCCCTGGCTCATTCCCTTCTGCAGGCGCAGCCTGCTCTGCTCTCCCACCCTGTGAGCTGTCTCTGACAGAGCAGCCCTTGTTTTCCCTGATTCACTGACTAATTTTTGTTTTATTTTCTGTATGGAGTCAAGCTTATGGGTCACAGTGGTTCTATGTAACCTTGACTAAAT
>Ga0065711_1050635_pt1 | contig 10734 bp, 10 predicted proteins | sample Hoacrofraction12_FD_59098 | JGI IMG/M metagenome (GOLD analysis project Ga0065711, IMG submission 59098) | Hoatzin crop microbial communities from Cojedes, Venezuela - Epithelial fraction 12 v2 (version 2) | ecosystem: Host-associated > Birds > Digestive system > Esophagus > Crop | place... | reverse complement strand
CCGCACAGGGCTATGAGGATGATGAGGGGACTGGAGCATCTCTCCTACGAGGAGAGGCTGAGGGAGCTGGGCTTGTTCAGCCTGGAGAAGAGAAGGCTGAGAGGGGACCTTAGGAATGCCTATAAATATCTGCAGGGTGGGTATCAGGAGGACGGGGCCAGACTCTTTCCAGTGGTGCCCAGCGACAGGACAAGGGGCAACGGGCACAAACTGAAGCAGAGGAAGTTCCAGCTTCTGGAAGAATTTCTTCCCTCTGAGGGTGATGGAGCCCTGGAACAGGCTGCCCAGGGAGGCTGTGGAGTCTCCTTCTCTGGAGATATTCAAGACCCGTCTGGCCGCGGTGCTGTGCAGCCTGCTGTGGGTGACCCTGCTTCGGCAGGGGGTTGGGCTGGGGGACCCATAGAGGTCCCTTCCAACCCCCACCATGCTGGGATTCTGTGATCCCATACAAACCTCCCTGACAAAAGCGTGACTTTGAAGCTGTCAGCTCCCCGCCAGTCACAGCTCTGAATAAAACAGAGGTTGTGTCCAGCGCAGCCAAATTTACGTCATGGTTGTCCCCCAGAAGCAGCCTGGTTGCATCCAGCCTTTCTATCGCTTGCCAGTCCCTCATTTTGCCTGTTCTTGTCAGCATCGCTGCCACCTCACCCCGGCACAGCCCGCTCCCTCTTCCGACAGCGGCGCGGAGCGTCCCAGCAGGCACACGAGGTCGGTGTATCCTGCTTTGACCGGCATACACTGCAGTTGGGGAGCTTTGCACAGAAATTCTCTGAAAGGCTACACATGCAAATTAACTCGTCTGCGTGGGCCCACAGACTGCGCATTAGCTGAGTTGTCCCTGAAGTTATGGACCCGAATTGCAGACCAGCACCCTTCATCTTCCTAACGACCGGGTGTGAGCAGGCCTGGGCGGGTCTGCTTCGCCCCTCCACAAGTATGTTCCCATCCCACATCCAAACAACGTTCAAACCTTTCAAAAAAAGGGGTTTCATCTTCCCTAAAAAACCGCTGCCAACGGCCCCAAGGCTCAGAGACCCCCCTGCGATGCCAGAGACGCGCTGTCGCCCCGCCATAGCCCGCAGCAGAGACAGCAGAGCCCACCACCCCGGTGCCAGCTACGGCGGGGTGCCCCGCTTCGCCCACCGGCCCGGCTCCAGCCTGCACGAACGCTGACACGGCCGGAGCAGAGACCGCCCGACTGCGGCTCCCACCCGGCAGGCACGCCTCGTCGCTGACCTCCCGGGATTTGGCAGCGTTCAACCGCTCGCTCTCAAATCCGCCCCCGACCTCGGACCCTCTCCCAAATAAGCATTTATTGCCGAAACTAGTATTTTACCAAGAAGGGGGACACTCTCAAAAAAATTAAGCTACTCAGACTGCGGGGTAGGAAAAAAAAAAAGAAAACAAACCACCACCACCACGGAGCATTCACCGTGTGAGGAAAACCAGGCAAGCAGTCAGGATTTTCTCTCATTAGTAACCAGGGAAAGCATCTGCAGCTCCACACGGCCTTTTTCTGCTTCAGCAAGAGAAGTCAGCCAAGGCCATCAGTCTGTCGCACCGTCACAGCTCACCAGTGGGAGGTTTTACAGATCCTCGCGTTTGCCAGGAATTTCCAGCCCTGGTATGTTCCTCCTTCCAGCTCCTGGGAAGGCACCAGCCACGCAAACCCACACTCCGAACTGGAAACTGGCACAGACAACTTGTAACATCTGACATGACAAAAAGCATTTCTTACTGAAGCTTTCAGTAATATCAAAACCAAAATGCAGACAGTGTAGGCAGGAGAGTAAGTGATACGTCTGCCTGGACAGCTTCCTATGTGTGTGCTTAACGATTACAGACGCACAGCTTTGGGGTGTAAAGTCGCGGATCTTACAGGAATTCCCTGTACAGGGAATTCAGTTTGGCTGGGCTAAAGCCTTCCTTTTCATACGTCTACAGTCCAAACACACAGAAACCACTTGACTGGCTATATATATATTTATACTGAAGCCTGTAATTTCTTCTGCAATGGCCACAAAGCTTGTAAGGCCCTCATTTATCTTTCTTCTACACGTCTCTGAGAGCGAAGAGGTGCCCTTGTGGCTTTCAGCCAGTTGCAGCCTCTGACCCCACCGCCCGAGGGACTGCTCACAACCCCACAGCCACGCGACCCGGGGCAAGGCATGCCCACCCGAGCAGCCCCCCCCATCTTGCTCCCGTTCAGCACTCGCTAACGGGCTGCTGCCATCATCCACAGCACGTGCGTGCGTGAGGAACACTGCGGTTTCGCGAGGCGAAGCCTCCGCTGGCATCACTGGGTTTAGGGCGCTCTCACCCTCCCCTGCAACCCGTCTCCTCTCCCGCAGCGCGGCACAGGGCTGGCTCTGCTCCACCAGCACAGTTAGGGGAGCAGCGGGGAACGCCTCGAACCACTCTCGCCAAAGGCTTCGCCTCAGCAAACGCCAGCCTTCGCAGCAGCAGCACGAGACTGCAGGCTGGGACGCCCGACCCAAGCTCCCTGCTCACCCAGGCACGACGTATTCACCCAAGCTCGAGCAGGAACCAGGGCTTCTGTAAGGAAGGGCCACAGAACTGCACCTGAGCTTTCCGTCTCTGCTCTTCACTTTGCGGGGTTTCTCCCCTGCCTGCTGTGTTGTTCCCGATCGAAGCTTTGACGAGGCAGAGAGAAAGAATAAAAAAAAAAAAAAGCCAGAGACTGGTATAGGATCTCCAAATGCTGGAAACGCCTGGACAAACAGACAGAGGCACACGCCAGCTGGCTCTGCAGACAGACCCAGCACCTCCACCATCCATCAGCCCTGACCCCAAGGCACCACAAGCTGGATGCACGTGGAGCGCACGGGACTCGCTGGCCACGTCTGCAGCATCCGTACGGCAGCTACAGCATGTCCTGAGCCCACAGACCATAAACACGTGCCTACCTTTCCGTCTGGGGCTTTTACGTACCGAGAACCCTTATTCAGACAGTTGGCTATAAAATAAAGATAAGACACCGGAAAAGCAGCCAGTAGCCTAGACCCAGCTGCGCTCTCTTCCACTTGCTCAGTCACGCACCAGAGCTGCGCGCAGAGCTGGGAAATCTCCTGGTGAGGTCCTGGTGAAAGGCTGTTCTCCTGCCTGCTCCTCTGCCCTGGCCGCTGCCTGACACGCGCCAGCTCCTCCCGGGAAAACTTTGCTCTCTGGTTACCCGAACCATGCTTGGACAATTAACTCTCATTTCAAGTGATTTAAACGCTATTAACACCTCTGTTTACAGGGTTTGAGGTGAACTGGAGCCCCACTGGCTCTTTCCCCACAAACCCTGCTGCCAAACGCCACAAACCTCGCAGATGTCTTCACCTGGCGCACGAGCGAGCCCGCACGCAGGGTGACGGGGGGACAACACGGGCACAGCGCCTAACCCAGGGCGGCGGGAGATCCTGCCGCGTGCGCACAGCCCCCGCCGTCAGCCACCTCCGGAAGGAGCGGGCAAGCCCTTTGGCATCTTCTCTGCCCCCTTCCTGACCAAAAGCCCCAAGCAGCGTCCTTAAGACTGGATGAGCAGGGTTTGCCTGCAGCCTGAGACCACGCGTACATAGCAACTTTACGCATAGCGACACGGCTCTGGAAAAACACGGCACGAGCAGCGCCGTCGGCCGGCAGCATCCTTCCTGCTCCGGGACCCTGGTGCCAGCGCAGCTGCAGGAGGCTGAGCGAGAGGGCCAGCAGCGGCGTATCCGGCACGCTGGCTCACGGCGTGGGAGAGGGGCCCAGAGCTGCAAACGAGGGGGAAACGAGCTCAGCAGAGGAGGAGAACGAACTGGGAGCCAGATCCTGATGTCAACACGCAAGCCTTGGTAGGCCTGTCCTGTTACTGCCACGTGAGCCACGAAATCTGCAACGAATGAGATTTTGACAAGCGCAGAGAACGCGCTGCGTGCTTCTACCAAACGAAGCGGGACGGGCATCGCAGCGTGTGCTCCATGGCTGGTAACGAAATCACTGACTGTCAGCGTCCACCGCGAGCTCGCTGAGTCAACAACCCTCTAGTGCCTTCCAAGGCAGGCAAAGTTCATGCCTCAGCCAAGCATGTCTCCTACGCCACCTCTCAAAGATGACACAGAGAAGTCTGTTTTTCTGGAGGTGTGTTGCTATGTACACGTCGCTACAGACACATGATCTCAAGCTGTGGGCAAACCCTATTTCTTCAGTCTGAAAGACTCCACTTCAGGCTTGTGGTCGGGAGAGGAAGAAAGAATGTCCAAGAGATCTCCTACTTGCTCAAAATCCGTTCAATATGTAGACGGGGCCGAGCAAGGGCAGAAGCCAAGGTGTACTTTCTGAAGATGTGTGCGCGATGGAATGCTGATAGTCCTAAATGCAGTGTATTTCAGTATGTACATGAAGATTAAAAAATTGCATTAAGGCCTCCCCTCCGAAACCAGGACACGTGCACACATGTGTAATTCAGGATGTAGATGGAGCAATAGCAGAAGGTCCCGACCACGAGAGTAGGTACACAAAATCACAGAACAATGTCCAACGGAAGAGTTCAATCTGGTTCGTCCAAAGAAGGGCTAAGTCCAAAGTCAGATCAGGCTGCTGGGGACCACATCCAGATGATTTCTGAACATCCCCACAGACAGATATTCCACAGTATCATGCTGCAACTGAAGCTGCTCAGCTGGGATATGTGTCAGGAATGAAAGGTGACAACTCAGCCCAATGATTTCTGCTATTTTGCTCCTTTGCACTGCTGAACTGAGCTCTTCTCAATACCACTTCAGCTGGCATCTTCCCCTGCTTCCCAGCCCTCCCAGCAGCTGCCCTGGTAGCATCCCCCCTCCCTGCAGACACACATTCCCTGAACCTCGCTGCCTGGGAATTCAGCCTTAGCCCTCTCAGACTGCACTCTGAGGAGGCCAAGACAGCTCCCACTTACAGCTGCCTCCCCCTGAGAGAAGAGAAGAGGATAAAAGGTTGTTAGAAGGACAGAGGAATACTCAGTTGTACGTAAAGGCAGGAAATTAAAAAAAAAGCAGATGGGAAAGCTTGTTTCACACAACAAATCTGCAGAAATAATACCACAGGAATCCCATAAGTCCAAAAATTTGGCAAGATCCAGAGGAAAGCAGACAATTACAGGCAATCCGGGATATCAGATCTCCAATTACTAGAGACCAGGACCGTCACTTTTGTGTTCCCTGCCAGTTATTCACGCTGCGTTCTGCAGCACCTGGATCTCATCACTACGGACGAGATCCCAGAGTTAGCTACAGCGCTGGTCTGACCTGGTCTGGCAGCTCTGGCAGCTCCTCTTTGATGCCTCTTGTCGAATTCTACGTGATGCCTATTCTCTGATTCTACAGCACCCCTCTCTTGGAGCAGACACACTTGCCCTTTCCCCTCAGGGGGAAATTCATCCATCTCATACAAGAGTCACTCCAGCCTCTAAAGCCTTTACAAAGGGTTTACTGTTTATGCAGCATCACTGACATGATCCATACTCATGCCACTCATCAGGGAGCAGCTAAAAGGATGCGATGGGAGTTGGAAAGAGCGGTGCAGGAGGGGCAGATTATTGAAATTTGTTACATGTTGTGCTGCCCCTCTTATACTTGATTTTGAGGAACAAAATAGGACAGGTTTTTTTGAAAGGGATGAGTACACAAAGTGCGTGTAAGTCACTACACACTTTTAGAAGTCCCACTAGGTAGCAGCGAGCATACTGAAGATACTGAGAGAATTCTATCAGATGCAGAAGCACAGAGAGCTTTCAAACCCTGCCCGCACTGCACACACCTAGCTCTAACACAGGCCATTTCTTCTTCTTGCAATTCATATGCAGCAGATGTAAAAATACGGACGGAGCGGAGTCCTATCCAAACAACTGCCCAACTGAAATCCCCCAGGGCAGGGGCTGTGGCTGTGACCACCTGAGGACCTTGGCACACCCGAATACCCTTGCAAAGCACAGGAGGCAAGGTAAAAGCTGAACAGTCTGTACCCTCCAGCGGATGGGTTTTCCACACATGCGTTACTAGTTACGGAATCTCCCAGGATCTCTGGAGGGGAGACGGCACCTCCTGGTGACAGAACTCAGCAGACAGCCTTTCCCCACAGAGCTCCCTGTCTTGATGCCTGACGAGCCACAAGAAACAAAAAGATGTCAAGGAAGGAGCAGATAAAAGCGAACAAAGCAGTCAAAGCCTGATGAAAAATGCAAGCTCCTACAACCATTTTTAGCGCTGGTTTCTTATCAGGTGAGAACTGTCATGAAAAACCAACCTCCTTTTGATTCTTTCCCACCAAAAGCCTCTCAGACACGTTGCCTTGGTCCACCACAAAACGGCAACTTGTGCCTAGCTTTATAATGACACAGCCAGCTTCATTTATCTCCATGGTTACCAATGAACCATGAAATTCAGCTAATAAAAAACAAACTCAGAACCCCCAAACTTAATTTTGGTTATATAGTGCTGCTAGAGCCTGATAACCAAGAGCTGCGGCCTTTGTCTGCCAGACAGAAGCTCTGAGCAAGCTCCACTAACGAACTGTTGACAATGTCAACAATGGAAAGAGCACAATAGATGCAGTGTATTTATCTGTGTTGTCACAGGACCGAAACAGCTGCTGTCTGTGGAAACCACTGCGCTGCTTCTGCAGAGCTCCCTCTCCTCATAAATCACACTCCCAGATGGTCTTGTAAACAACAACACCACCACCACCACCATAATGCAGCATATAGAAAACCATAAGTTATGAATGCGACATTTGCAAACAAACATAATGTTCCTAGGCTGGCTCTTCAGGAATCGCCTCCTGCTTTGTGGAAGTCCTTCCAACTGGGGTTGTTCACTCTGGAGAAGAGGAGGCTGAGGGGAGACTTCATCACTCTCTACAACTACCTGAAAGGCGGTCGTAGTGAGGTGGGTGTTGGTCTCGTCTCCCAAGTAACCAGAGATAGGATGAGAGGAAATGACCTCAAGCTGCGTCAGGGGAGGTTCAGACTGGATATCAGGAGAAATTTCTTTACTGAAAGAGTTGTAAAGCATTGGAACAGACTGCCCAGGAAAGTGGTGAAGTCACCATCCCTGGAGGTGTTCAAACAATGTGTAGATGTGGCATTTTGGGACCTGTTTTAGCAGGCATGGTGGTGATGGGTAAACGGTTGGACTTGACGATCTTAGAGGTCTTTTCCAACCCCAATGATTCTATGATTCTGGAACAGCAGCCCTGGAGGAGGTTCCCATGTGCTTTCTGGTGCACAGCCGCTCAGACACAGAAAACAGCCCATCATCTGCTTCCTGCATGAGGCAACCACGCCGGAGGGCAGGCACAAGCCTCAGACCTAGACCTCAGCGTTAGTCATCTGGGATGAACTGCTCAGGGTCTGCTGCAGGGAAGCAAGTACCCCTACCCTACCAGGCAAGCTACAGATGCAAAGTTTCCATAGGAAATCTCCACCGGTACCAGAGAAATTCTATGGATGGACAGAGGTTGAGTGCCAGCAAGGCAGAAGGGAACAGAAAAGTCCTGGAGTGCCACAGATAACCACGGATGGCAGCAAGCTGGTGAGGGGAACCTGAAGGCAAAGAAAGGGAACAGAAAACTGCTCAGGAAAAGCGACCTGGAGAAACAGAGAGCAAATAACGGAAAGGAGAGCAAGGGCAAAAAATGCCACGACAGAGCAAAATGAGTCAGAGAAGGCATGGAGAGAAGGAAGGGGGAGGAAAATGAGCACTTTGGGAAGAGAAAGCCCAGCTAGTAAAAAAACCCGAAACTCTAAGGCTGAAGAGAGTTTCTGACTTGTCAGCTCAGAGTATCAGAGCAGGAGCAGGTACCACATGTACGCGCCACACGAACAGCATCTGAGCCCGTGCTCTGATCACAAAGCCAACAAAACAGTGGCAGAGGAGGACTGCCAGAAACCACCCTGCTGCTCCACAGGCAAAACAAACCCCAGCTTTGAAAGGCTGCTAACGTGCTCTCCTGGCTTCCCGGTCCAGCACTGAAGGAGCTGATCCTGCCCACACTGAAGTCAGGCGCAGGTGTCTGACTGCACCGAAGCCAGATCAGGTTCCAGGATAAGTCTTAACCAAGAACCCCATAGATGTAATATTTAGAGAAAACAGGAGAAAAGAAAGAGTATTTTGCAGGTTTACACTTCATTTCCAGTGTCTGCTGGGTCTATTGCAACTATTGCCAAATACCAACTCCAAGTCACCAGTGCTGCCTTTCCCATGAAGACTGATTTAAATACAGAAGTTGTTTATTTTGCACATAGGAACAGACAGTTTAGTAACATCAGGCTGTGTTCTAGCTCTGCTAAGAGTGAGCCAGCCTGTGTTTTTCTGCGATCTTCTTCTGTGCATTCGCCTAGAGCAAGGGATGGGCACATTTCAGACACAAAATAAAATACTAGCAAGTTACTGGTAACATCACAGTGAATCACATTTAGTCACCCTACAGGTATGCACATATCTAACCCTGTCTACCAGCTGACTAGGAAGACGCCTTGTGTTGTTCAGTGTCCTTGGCCCTTAGCATCATGGTACACTCCAGACGCAGAGCGCACTTTGCCACGTGTTGTTATTAGTTACCAAAGACAAGACCAGACCGTGTGAACGCCATACTCCACACCCCCTCGGGACCTCCCCTCTTCTCATATGAAAGAAAGGCTAAGATGAACAGCCACTGCAGAAGACTCTACCTGCCGTCCTCTCCTCTGTAGTCTCACAGCGCTCAGCAGCTCTGAGAAACACAGAGGGGGCAAGCACTGTGGAATTCTGTCCAAAGGGATGAGGGGTGAAGAAAGCAAAGGAGAGGATGCTTTACTGCTGCTGGGCAAGAAAAGGAGCACACTCCTGCTCAGCATGAGCTGTTTGCTGAAACCAGCAGTACTGGTAACAACCAACTCTCTCTAATATTGCTGACGTTGTGAAAAAAAAATAAATCTTCTTTTAAAAAGTTAATAACACCAAATAGCTCAAGCTTTTATTCCTCAACCATATCCCTTAAATGCAAACACGGCAGCTTGCCTGAGCTGCAGGATAACGCCAGTCCTTTTAATGCTCCTTAGGCAAATCTGTAGGGACTTGGGAGTCCTTCAGTGCAATGCAAATTTGGTTTGCAACACTCACCACTTCCTCCAGATAAAAGGCACAGCTAATACTGACCTTCTTCCAGAAAGCCGAAGATAAACGCACACGTACACAGAAACTCACACAGATATGCATATGCACTTGGATGCGCACACACAAACGCATGTGACAGCGCTAACACACGCGCACACACACACACACACACACACACACACACACGAGCGTGCTTTTGGGAGGGGTTTTTGCGGGGTTAACTACATTGAGCTGCACCGTGCGCAGCAGGACATCTGCCTGTGAACAGGACATTAAGAAACCCTGCTTGCCCCACGAGTTTGATAAAGACCGGACACGTCCCATGCAACCGCTTCTTACATCCAAAGCTCCGCATCAGTGTCAGTTAAAGGAGATTTCTTTCAACTTTGTGAAGTTACACAAGGCTGTGGCCAGTCACTTCAACGTGCTGGTGTGATGAATTGCTCTCTATGCGGAGAAGCACACTCTGCAAAGTAATTTTCTTTCGAGCAGGGGCAGCGTAAGTTTAAGCAGACTACCACTGAAATTGTGAAGCGCTCTGTGATTGCTTAGAAACTGCTCCTGATTTTTATTCTGCCTCTGCTGCAAAGTTAATGCCCACCCCCTCACCCAGCTGAACAGATCACGATCTGCTTATACTGGGTTTCGATTTTTCAGGTCCCAGACCGACGCTTTGCTCATTCCCGATTCTACTGAGGTCGGTACGCCTGCTCCTGAGGTAAGGGCAAGTGAAGGTTGCTGGCTCCACGTCTGAGGCGGGAATGGAGCGTCGCAGGCTGAGGATGCTTACTCTTTCCCAGCTGTTCATGCACTAATGGTGTGACAGAGCCCTGCCACAGGCTGCCCAGGGAGGTTGTGGAATCTCCTCCTCTGGAGATATTCCAGACCCGCCTGGACGCGGTCCTGTGCACCCTGCTCTGCGTGACCCTGCTTCGGCAGGGGGTGGCACTGGGTGACCCACAGAGGGCCCTGCCAACCCCTGCCATGCTGTGACTCTGTGTATGCTACCTGGGACTGTCCAGTAAGGCCAGTGCAAGGCACTATCATCCCACCCGGCACCGACTGCACAAACGATGCCTCAGAGAGAGGTGAAAACAGTTTAATATTTCGCAAAAGCTGTGGTGGGGCTTGAGACCGGAGAGGAGCCACGCTCACTTGAGAGGCGCCGAGCAACGAGGGTGGCTGTGGGATGCACAGGGGCTGCTGCGCCCGAGCGATGGGAGGGAGCGTGAGCCAGGACCCAGCCTGCCAGCGGCCAGACCCACACACGCCCCAGCCCAGCCGCCAAGCTACTCTCCTGAGCCCCATAAAGCCAGCCCAGTGCAAGGACCACCAGCGCCGCGGGAAGTCACATTTTAGTGACGGTGACCCTGGCAGGTGCCGTGCCCTGTGGGCCACAGCCAGGTTTGCTCCAGACCCACCCACCAGCCTCAAAACCCGGGGCCCGGGTACCACATATGCTTAAAACCCACCTTATTCTGAATCCACTGCCGCTCAGCACCGCTGAAAGTCACGCTCGGAGTGCTTCAAGGAGGGCAGTGGCGACGGGTAACACATTGTGGCAGTGTTTTAGATCCCCGGTCAGCACGCTCATGGCCGAGCGGAGGGGGGG
>Ga0065711_1011269_pt1 | contig 10734 bp, 10 predicted proteins | sample Hoacrofraction12_FD_59098 | JGI IMG/M metagenome (GOLD analysis project Ga0065711, IMG submission 59098) | Hoatzin crop microbial communities from Cojedes, Venezuela - Epithelial fraction 12 v2 (version 2) | ecosystem: Host-associated > Birds > Digestive system > Esophagus > Crop | place... | reverse complement strand
GTGGAGTCTCCTTCTCTGGAGATATTCCAGCCCCGCCTGGACAAGGTCCTGTGCAGCCTGCTCTGGGTGACCCTGCTTGGGCAGGAGGGTTGGACTGGGTGACCCACAGAGGTCCCTTCCAACCCGTACTATTCTGTGATTCTGTGATTAACACACAGAACTGCTTCTAGATTGCTTCCACCTCTAAAGCTTCTCCTGGTCCCTCCCAACTACCAATTTGTGCGCACATCTGCACAAAAGCTTCAAAGTTTCTGCCGTAAGCGAGTAGAGTAACACACAGGACTTTCAACCTTCTCCCCGAGCTGACTCTGACAAGCCAGAGAAAGATTCTTTCAAATGCAAACTCCCTGGTCAGAGCTCAAGAAGGGAAATTGGGAACATCAGATTGCAAAGCACGACTAACAAAGTCAGATCCTCAGGTAGGATCCAGCTTTCACTTGCCGTTAAAGAGAACAACCCCCAGATTACCAGTTCAAACACACATCTGCTTAATAGGTATTTTATCCTGCTTTTATGATCACTGAAGGGTATAGAGAAGGAAAAAAAAAAAATGCAGGGAACAAAAAGGTGAGTTTGGTTTTCAGGCTCCGGAGTTGACATTTACGATAACTATCTAAAAGCCGGTTATCTGTGAAAATAGCTACAGGGCTCAGTGTCTCCTCTGATTTCCTGTGTCTAAAGTACAACTGTCGACTACATTTGAATTCACCACCGCCTCTTCTGAAGAACAGTGCTTTATACAACTGCCACATGTTATCATTCTGAGAAGATCTGTCTGCTCCAAGGTGTCTTTGAGCATCTGTGCCCTCTATGTTCACGACTGTGTGCCTGAATTGCTTTGAATCCATCTGTCTGTATCTATCACCGTCATTAAATCCTGCAGAATCTCACAGACTGTGTGCCTTTGACCTCAGAAGCGCTGTTTCAAGAAGTAAATTGTCAATTTTTATTTTGCAAATCGAATTTAATACAATTTCTGCCGATGAACTGTAACCAGTAAATTCTATTAAGATATTTATGTGCTCCTTCTACTCCAATCTATCTCAATTCATTCCAGATGCAAGCCCAAGGAACTAGAATAAAGTATTTTGCAGTGGTGACCTTAAAAATCTAATTGCTGTACTTACTTATTTTCGTTGGTAACGGGAATGGTCTTCCCTCCAGGAACGAGTTCATGGCAAACAAGCTGAGGGAAGAAATGATTGTATTGCTAATTACTGCCTGGAACCACAATGGAAAGAAATGCCATGCTAAGCTGTTACCTCCCCATAAAACATTGATTTTTACAATAAACCAGTAGGATTTAAAATTTAAGTAATAATCCTGCTTCTGCCTTGAACCGGTTTCACTTAACTATTCCCACAGTGACTGAACAGTAGGGAACTCTGACTCTCCCACCAGTGGAGCCAGCCCTTCTTCGAGGGAGCCTCCTCCCTAGCCCGACCCATCACTGCTGAACCGCACACAAATCAAAGAGCCCTGGGGGACTGTCACAATCCCAGAATCCAGAGGCCGAAGAAGCTCGGCGCCTTCGCATGGCGCAGTCTAACAGCGCAGTCCGAAGCTGTCTGCTGCGCAGGTCTCATCGGGGGCCACCGGAGTGACGGAGCTCCCCGGAGTTCACCGTCCCCCGAGGTGGGCACTCCAGACGTGAAGCGGAGAGCACTCAAGAGTGAGGCATCTGGGAAGGATCTCCTCCCTGTCCTGCCGGGCCAGGGCCTGGGGCTCAGCTGACAGCGCTGCCCAGAGACAGCGGCAGGGACCTTCCGGGTGCTTGCTAGAGCAAGAGACCCATGACTCATCTTTGCACCAGCGCCAAGAGGCAGAAAGTCATTATTCACACGTTACGGTGGCCTCTCTGCTTCAGTTCCAGGTGACTTCCAAGGTCAGAACAGAGCCCAGCACAGGCAACGAGCTCAGCTGTACCTAGCAGGGATGCACAAGTTCATTCAGGCACCACAGGCTTACCCCACCTGGCTGCTTCAGCGTGGCCAAAGCACACAGGAGTCCCCTGGCTTGTTCTGAAGCTTTGAGCGGTGCGGCCTTCCACGTCTCACTGCTGGGCTCTCACATGCTGTTTCCTACCTTCGTTTTTAAGGTGGGAAAAACCCCAGGGCTGAAACCTCAGTAACCCTGAGGCAGCAGCAAGGTGTTGAGCCCGCTGCACGGCGGACACAGCCTCTCACCCGTGCGCAGCAGGGCTGTATCAGTACTTAGCCATCTCCATATGCACCCTCACAGCTTTGCAGGTGCAGCTACACTGCTGCTAGCAGACCTACGCAAACCAGGTCCAAACCAGCCAGCTTAGGAATTAGAAACTGCAGCATGCAAAGCTCTCAAGGACAAGCTGTCCCAGATAAACACCCCGCGACTTACTGGTGTGCGAGCTCTGTGCCACTGGATCTAACACCCCTAACAGAGCCCGAGCTTAGCACTAGCTGGGGTGTCCCCACAGAATTTGGAAGAAGAGCATACACAGGCAGTGAAGGCATTTTTATCTTCTCTATCCATATTTTCCAGCTATGCACACACAGCATCACAGAACCCAAGGCACAAGTGCAACCAAGCACCTTCAAGCCTTCATCAGGGACTCCAACAAACAGCCTTTTCTTCTCGGGGCCAAGAGACCTCCGGACACACTTTACGTTTCTCTGACGGAAACGGCTGTGTTTAAAGAACAGGAATTCCTCCCTACTCTCACAGATTCTTCGTAAAAGAGGGGAAAACCAGTTATGCAGGGAAAGCAAAACCCAACGTTTTTCAACTAGAAAAGAAAAAATCTTGGCACTAGAAAAATTAAGGGTCAGAGGGCAACCTTTTTGTGGAAAAAGCTGTTCTCTGCCCACAGCCAAATATTGAACGAAGCCACAGAATCCTACGGCTGAGTTCAGAGAAGCTCTGAAGCTGAGCCAGCCTTTCAGCACAGGCATTTCTTTGTAAGAGGAGAGCAGAGCTAAGCCCTAGCCACAATCAAACACAAGGTCATTTACTCGTCAGCCCCCTTGGGATTCCTGTTCTGATGGGCCACACAGAGCATCCACCTGACATATCCAGAAACACAAGCACCAGAGTGAAAAGCACTCTGTGTTGTGTGAGCTTGGACAGACTGCCCGTTTTAGATGCTTGAGATCAGCTCTCAGAAAGCTCAGCAGAGAATAGTGGCTGTCTTCTCCCGGCAAGTGAGACTGCAGGTGTATTTCTCTGCTCTAAGGACACCAATAAAAGCTAGGAAACCTCTGCCCAGGAGTCAAACCTAGTTCTGCTGCCAACTGCTTATATTCATAGTCTGCCACTTCTGGCATCACAGGCTCTCCCACAGCACTGGGCAACACTCCTCAGGATCCCTCGCAGTGCTTCAAAGGCTCCTCCTGGTAGCACCAGCCAGACGAGCAAGGGAGACACTGCCATGAGGAGCAGCCAGGTTCTAACCAGGAGAAATAGGGACTGCCTGAGCCAGGGCTGCGGACTCTGTCAGTGCCCAGAATTCTGCTCATCCCCACCTAGCACAAAGAGGGTGTTTGGAACAAAGCAGAGGTAAGGTCCAACACAGTAACTGAACAAAAACCTACCTGACCCATCACATCTTCGTCGTAGGACAGAGTTAAGCCCAAGTCACTGATATCACCGTCATAACGCTACAGGAACAACAGAGGAAGGGAAAGAAGGTCAGTGTTTGGCAGGAGGAACAGCAGCTCTGCAGTTCTGTATTACTCTCCCACTAAGTGATCCCCAGCATCCATGAGGCACCAAAGCATAATCAACACACGAGCTGGTCTAGGTTATGGGGAGGGTGCACAAGAGCTGAGGTTAAACCTGGGATTGCCCAATTGCAAGTGCCAGGTTTACACCTTCGGACTCCTGTCTTCTCCCTGTTTGCCCCCGTGAAAAGACAGGACAGCGACTTGCCAGCCTGCCTCTGAACTGCCAATAACTTCCAGGGTGTTTTTAAAGATGATCAGTACTCCAAAGGCATTTGCAATTCTAGTATTTCTAGCAGCAGCCAGTGATAAGTGAGTTGAACCACAGGAAAAGTAATACTCAAACCTTAATTGAAGTGAGATTTTTATAGAACTCTGAGTCCAAGGAGGGAAGTTCATCTACGGAGCTGTAGAAGACACTGTGGTGGTGCCCAAGGAGCTGACTCAAGAAGAAGGAAGCAAATGGTACGTCCACAACTATTCCCTGCAGACAACAAGAATGCATACGTAAGGTCCCGTTGCACACTTCTTACGTGCAGCATTTTGGTTACCTATGAGGCCTGCAGGCAGCTCGTGTTGTGGAGAAGTGCAAAGATGCAAGACAGTGAAATTGGCTAAGAAAACCACATCCTCTTAAAATCCATTAACTAGTGGAGCAGGTGCAGAAAGGCAATAGAGGAACTCCACGTTTCCTTTAAAAGAACTAGATGACATGCAGAGGGTCATTCTCTCATTCCATCCTCCTCTTAGCCATGTGTCTCTAAGTAAGGGACCAACGAATGGATGCTTGTAAAGCGTAACACAAACAGACTATTCCAGCTAGTGTCCCCAGCACCAAGCAGAATAATCCAGGAAAGTCCCAGGTTTTACCTCCAAAATTATTTTTAATACATGCCTGAAGAAGCGCCAGACCGCTCCACCATCAGTATCTTCACCCAAGTCATTTTTTCAAACTCACCGCCTCGGTAACACCTCCCCAAGCATACGACAGATGCTCTCAGAGGCAAGGGGCACCACCACAGAACTGCATCTGAACAGTTCTATACCAACAGCCACAACTTCCTACTATGGTACTTTTGGCTCACCTCGTACACAGCCTTCCCAAGCATCTTCCCCACAAACTCAAAGAGCTGCAGGTAGTTCTCGTGGATGTAGGATGTTGGGGACGGATACAGCCTCTCATCACCACTGGTTGTCTGCACACAAACAGAGGTAACAGCACAGTGAGCCAGACTGCTTCTGTCTGCAGTGGGTCATCACGGTCAGCGCCTGCAGCCCTGCGGCATACCTTGAACAAGTTGAGCGCGGGGTCAAACACTTTTTTTATTATCTCTTCCAGAAACTCCTTGAAGACACCGTCTTGATCAATACCAGCCTCATCGACTCCCAGATCATTCACAAACTTCACTCTGATCACTCCCTTCATGGCATTCTGGGAAAGCTGCCGTAGCTGTTCATATCCATCCTACACAGACCGCAAGAGCCAGAGGACAATCATGCAAGGAGACATGTGAGGCACCCACGCAGACATGCCGCGGAGGCAGGAGACAGACACACCACAGAGATCTGCATTTGTCAGTGAATTTTGTATTCAAAAAGGCCAGCATTTTCCCTGGTCAAAACTCCAGGTTTGTATTAGTCTCAACTGAACTAAGGCCCAGCATTTGCCTGTAACATCACTTCACACAGACGCAGACAGAACTGGCCCTGGGTCCCTCAGCACTCACAGAGCAGGTAAAAACATATTTATACCCCATATTCTTGTCAGGCCAAGTTACTGGCTTGTGGGCTGGCTTCTGCACTCACCTCCAGCATACGTGAGCGGCGGATAGTGATGTGTGTAACATGAGGTGATGCGGAGCTGGTTTCAACCAGCCCAAGCTTCTCCTTCTCCTTTGTAACCATGTTTCGGAAAAGCAGCACTCTCTGAAAAAGAAAAATACAAGTCTTCATCCACAAGAATCTTTACCCTCCAGCGCAGCAGGGCTTTCAGCTGCTCCTGACGCATGCCCAGAACTAGCCCTTCGTTCTCCTGCTCCCAGCTAGGTGCAATGATGCCACTGTCACCTGCTCACTAGGAACAGCGGGATCTGCCTCCTCATTCCCCAGTGGGGCAGAGAAATCCTTGAAGCTCTGCTTTGGGAGGGACAGGGCACTGACAACACTGAGAAGAAAAGCACCTTCCCCATCGCCACATAAAAATCTGTCATCTCTGCAGATTCACTACCTGCAAGAAGACACACTCTTTTTTTCTCCAAAGCTGTGTCATGCACTGCTAGATGACTCCACGCAGCTGCCCACACAAATAAGCTCTCTTTCAATGAGAGAAATCAAGACAGTCTAGAGGAAATATACTGGGGAGAACAGGGGGAGAAGGAAAAGACTTCAGTTCAACTGGCACTTCAGTCACAAGCTCCATGTCACAAAATGCTCCAGATGCACATCCCTTCCATCCCAGCCCACCCAGGTCACCGGCTTTTCAGCCTCCATCCTCTGCCCGTCCCACTCACATTCTTGTGGGGAATGACGTGGGGGATGTACTGCAGGAGCAGCTGGGCTCGTTTCTTGTCCTTGTCCAACTCCTGGAAGAGCACGCTGGGTTTGAGGTCCCTTTACAAAGAAAGGCACAGAGATCCCTGAGAAATGCCCAGGTGTGGTAAATAGCTGGGGCTAGGAGGGAGAGGAAACCTGTAATGATTTCAAAGATGACTTAAGTGCTCAGGGGTACACATCTAAGAAGGCCAGAGACACTCAAGCTGTCAGGTGCTGAGTCAGTTTTCAAAGCATCGCCCTCCATGAGCAGCAGCTAATCCTTACAGCGCAGAAGAGCGGCACAATAGGAGGGGCGTCCTTAAANGCCAGCACAGGGAACAGATCTGACCTTGATCTCACAGGTAGAACGAGAGGCACTCGGTTTACAGTAATGGATCCCAAACCACCCACTGACAGAGGAGCTGGGGCACTGGGACCAGCACACAGCTGCACCCGGTCCTCGCCTTGAGCTGGACACTTACTTGCGTAACCAGTGGTCCTCGGGAGCAAAACGCCTGCGGCAGTCCCTTTCATACAAAACCATGAGCCAGCCATGCACAGAATGAAACAGCTCCAGGGTCTCTCCTCTGGCGTTCTCTGAACAAAAGGAACAAAGCAGCAATGTCCAGGCACCCNAGGTGACAGAAGTGTCCAAGGGCAACATGTTGATCATCTGCTCCACGCTAACAGAGGACAGGTGTATTTCTCCTAACCTTCAGAGGGAAGGGAGAGATTTTGTGCGTCCCAGAAGACAGGCAGTCTCCTCTCTGATCAAAGTGAAAAAGCTCTTAGTCACATCAAAGCCATCTCAGCCAGCTCCAACCGAGCCACCACAACTGGACTATCTCATCTAATTACCAGAGCTGAGCTGTACCCAAATTACCCCAGCACACTGATCAACACCAGGTATCCACAGAGACCCCAGCAAGCCTGCTCTGCTTTGTCAAAGCACTAGGTTACGTTCTTGTCCAGTAAGTAGCCAAGCCATGCTAAACTTGTTTTCTCTGGCAAAAACCAACTGGCCCATCATGTCTGTTACACAAATTCTTACTGGAAATAGAAAAAGTACACTGCATCTGGTGCCAAGCATGACAGCGGCAGCTGGACACCAAAAGACTGGGGCATATTCTCATCCCACACAGTGTAGTGTGTTTTTTTGTTCAAAGTAATACTTAGCAGAAGCTTCAAATTCCAAAATTAATGTCATTTTTTTTTGTTCTAACAGCAACAACAACTCAAACTTCTAAAAGCACTTACCTACAATTCCATCCCAGATCATCTTAAACACAAAGGAATTCAGAAAAGATGAGATGGTAACAAGCTCTTCCAGTTTGAACGAAATCTGCTCTTCATAGACTTCTATGTCATCAAGAATCCTATCAGAGAAAAAAAATGCAAATGCACAAATGTCAATGTAATTCCCTTTTGAAGTTTTCATAAAGGCACATTATCCTTTAGCAGCAGCTCTTGTTTCTATGACAGCTGACACCCACGAGGATCTGAAGTCATAAACAACTACACCTTATTTATTGATTTTAACTGGTATCTGATCCTAACAGAAGACACCATGAAAGGTCTGAGATACAAGCAAAACCAGTACTTCATAGTTAGAAGGACCTACGCGCTTCCCCTCAAGAAAACTTTTTCATCATTCAGGCTTAGAAAACTGTCTCTACTGGCCAGCAAGGGCAATTTTACACCCCCTCTCCCACCCTTTGTGTTGTGTAAATCTATGAGCAAGGCAGCAAAGGAGTTGTAAACAGAAGCACGTTAGCTGAGGAGCTTTCTTGTAGCAGTACTTTAGTACTGTTCCTCAAAGCTTACGTGGACTCATCAATGTGTTTGCTCTGGACTGACACAATCATTCCCCATAAGCAGCAGAAGCAACGTTTCTTTCCCCTCCCTAGCCAGTGCTCTAATATTTGCTACCAGTTCAGCCAGCTGTGTATTTGTATATTTGAAGCAGCACATGGCTGAAGGGGAAAGCCCTTCTGAAGGCCTCTGTTTCTCAGGATTCTACCTGAAAAGCTTGCAGCTTTACTCTGCCTAGTTATCTTTATGCAAAGGCAGCACTACCTTAGCTATTCCTCTTGAAACTTAAGGAACACAACAGCTTCACATTACGTATCCAGAGAGCACCCTGTGCTTGCTACCTACGTGATAAGGTGGCGGGAGCAGTCACAGAAGAGCATCAACATGGCCAGTAGCCTCTTGGATTCCTCTGTATCGTTATTCAAGCACTCCAAGAAGAGTTTTAACCCACCCTGTGGTCCCAGTTCACAGATAAAAGCCCATAATTTGGGCAACAGATCATCCAGGTAAGTGAGGCCTAGCAACAGAAAAACATAAAGCACACTCTGAAAAGCTCGTTCTGCCTGCTTGTTCATGCAGGCTCCAAGAGACAAACACGACTTGGAGCCGAGAGATCCTTTCGCAAAGCAACACTTTACTTGACGAGAACATAAGCATCACACCGGGCTCCCAAGCCTGTCTGCACTAACAGATGTACCACCACCAGGAAAGCAGAAAAAACCTTTTAACAAAATACTAATTGTTTGCATATCTCAAATCCTTTTTCGCTAATTATTTTGCAACTTTTGAAAAGAATTCATTCCTGTGACCCAATCACCATTACAGCCATCTTAGAGATGAGAAGACAAAGAATGGGGTTGTCCCTGGGGTCGCCACGACAGCCACAAAGCATCTAAGGCTCTGGACTCATTCCTCTGCTCCAGCCACTAGACCAAAACAGGGCTTATCTCCTCCTCCATCCACTCCCAAGACAGGTAATTTGTTCTTAAGATGTATGAAAGCATTCAGTGTTTCCACCAGACACAGATTAATATTGCTAGGCTTCTCGAACACACTGACTCCGTCTGAAGTTTGATATGGAGTAAGCAAGGTTTCATTATAGGAAAACCTGCTTCAATTTGTATTCTGGAGAGTTAATGCTTGATAAAGAAGTGATGAATGTTATTGATCAGATGTACAATTCAGGATGGAACAAGCTTTCCACCCAGCCAGTCAATAAACTGTTGTCAGTAATAAAACTACCAACAAGTCAACAGAATTTAATAAGAAAAATCTATTTTTTCTCCACATTTTAAGCGATCTGAAAAGCAGAGATGTGCCCTGACCTGTGAGTATCTGCAGGCGGATTTGTGTGAGCGTTGTGAGCGTGGTTTGGTACAGGACACAGATACTGCACACCTTCTGCACTTCTGCCGAGTCCACTCGCTTGCCCCCAACTGGCTTGAGAATGTTGCGGACGGACGCAGACTTCTGGAAAGCTCTCTTGAAAAGATCTGGTGACAGAGAAGCACAGGAGAAGGGCTATTCCAACCCAGTTCTTATTCTCAGCCACCTGGCAGCCGTGAGATAAAGAGGATTTTAAGCAGAAAAAGCCACTGTACAGAGAGGAGGTTTTGGTGGGCTTTGCTGGCAGAACACTGTACAGCTGCTAGCAACGCAGAAGCATATTTCAGTGGGGGCATTAGTCTAGAGCTTAAAACCATGCTGGAACCGCAGTAACTAATGACCACAGGAGCCCGTACTACGGGCAGCAGCTAGAAAATAGCTAGATCACAGCTATCTTCTTCCAAATGCCCTTCTGCAGAATCACCACACATCGCAGGTCCACGAGCCAGCTGCACCTCGATTTTCACCTGGGAAGGTGGCCTCCCATCTTGCCTTGGGAAGTACTAATTTATGCAGTAAGCACTTCAGCCACTTGAGAAACAATGCAAAAAAACCTGCTAAAATAAGCAAATAACTTCACAGCATAAAGTAAGAGACTTGCCCCAGGTCACAGCGGCATTCTGCACAGGAATTACAAATAGGAGAGACCATACCCCCACCTACGCAGCAGCAGCTGCTGCAAGTAATTACTCAAAGCTTTTAGCATAAGTGGAACAGTCAAAGCCCTGAGAGTATGCAGAGAGAGACGTGTACACACACACAGAGACACAAAAAAGCAACCCTCCAGAACTGACTCTTCATAGGAAGGCTGTTCTGAGGGGAAACTGGCTGTGCTGGTAGCTGAGCTATTTCCTGATTCTCCAGCAATTTCTTGCTGAGCACATCGCTGAAGAGGATGCGGATCATATGGACTCCCCAGAGATGCTGCAGTTGCTTTGTCAGCAGTGGCATGGACTCATTCAATCTAAAAGACAAGCCAGAGAGACATGTTAGAAGGCAGGCTGGAATAAAACACCAGACAGTGATACTTTGACACGTTTAGCTCAGTCAAAATGGAGTATGCACCCACACCCACCCTACAGATGGTCCTCACAGAAAGAGCTGATTTACAGGTCCTGTACTGAGTGCACCAGTATGGCCACTGTTTACCAGTCTAACTATACCAAACTAATTTCCTCATGTAATAGCCTTCACATGCATGCAGCAGTTTAACCTGACATATCTGAGAAGTTATTCTGAACCAGCTCACACTGTCCACCTCAAAACATAAACCACATTGCAGCATAAAAAAAAAAAAAAAAAAAAA
>Ga0065711_1009992_pt1 | contig 10734 bp, 4 predicted proteins | sample Hoacrofraction12_FD_59098 | JGI IMG/M metagenome (GOLD analysis project Ga0065711, IMG submission 59098) | Hoatzin crop microbial communities from Cojedes, Venezuela - Epithelial fraction 12 v2 (version 2) | ecosystem: Host-associated > Birds > Digestive system > Esophagus > Crop | place... | reverse complement strand
GAGAAGGAGACACCACAACCTCCCTGGGCAGCCTGTTCCAGGGCTCCGTCACCCTCAGAGGGAAGAAGTTCTTCCTCATGTTCAGACAGAACTTCCTGTGCCTGAGTTTGTGCCCGTTGCGGAGGGGCGGACAGGACAGGGGACCCGACACGGACCAGCGAGGTACTCCATGCCACGCACGCCACACTCTGTTTAAAGCTGGGGGATCACGAGGGTCTCGCTCTCTTTGTCCATGGCCGCCGGCTGAACAGGACCCTGCTCGCTGTTCTGCCTGCGACCCCGATCCAAACCCCGATCTGTGCATTCCTGAGACCAGCTCCTGTCTGCCGCCGAGGCCAGTCCGGGACTGGTGCTGCCCGGCAGCTGCTGGCGGGATGCCAGTGCCCGGCACCCAATTCCAGGAAACTCAGTGTTAGTTTTGTGTATTTTGTATGATTTCTCATATTATTAGTATTATTAGTGTTATTAGTAGAACTTTTTGTATTCAATGTGTAAGTCTCTCTCCCTTTTCCTCCTTTTCCCTTCCTCTGGTGGGAGGGTGGGGGTTAATTGAGAGCATCTGCCACTCAGTTTATTGACACCCTGCTTCAAACCGTGACAGCCCTGCACTGTTTTGGACCCAGTTTATTAAAGGTAGTAAGTAATAATAATGCAATTCTGCAGTAAATGTCTAAAATTTTCTTCTATACTAAGGCCCTGAACTATAAGGACTGACAGAGAAGTTTGTCTTCCTACATTAAAGTTGCCAGAAGTTTGAATTATCCTCTGAAGACAGTTGTTTCTGCAAACTGTTTCTTTCTTTAATAAGAATAGAATTCATATGTGCGTATTCCCACGCTTTTCCTGAGTATCTCTGATTCTGAACCTTGCAGCTGAATTAAAGTCCTACTAATACCATGTATTTGTCAGTAAATTATATATTATAGTGGTTTTTTGTATTACATAGAAATTTTGCCTTTGTGTTTAAAAAGTGAAATTTAAAATAGAGAGGTGATGTCAGATAGGACACTCTAGAGTTGGAGCTGGCTTCCATTGTGCCAAAGGAGTGAGGAGAGTATTTTGCCAGCAGAATATAACCAGCTGGTTGCTAATCCTAAATTCCAGTTTTGCTGTAAAAGTGAGAAATACAGTGACATCTCAAGGGTTTGTAAACAAAGTAATCCTGAAATAATTTTTTTATTTTTTTCTGAGGTTTTTCCCCCTGCTTTTATGTGGGGGATATTTCAGTCTTGTAGCTTTTAGGATACAGCAATTTGAGGGATGTCACATGCATTCATTTACACAGGAATGTGTGATGACTTTTGCTTCATTGCCTGGCCTTTATTAGAGAGCTGCATCAAATTCTGTTGTATTCACAGTTCTTGAAGAAATATTTGGGAAAGGCCAGTCTGAAGGCATAGTTTACGTAACTCAGCAACTTGAGTAATTTGCGACATTTTGCCTAATTTTATTGCTTACTAGACTGAGGTCTGACGTTTTGATATGGCACTACAGGAAACTGCACAGTGTCCTCAAACTTCTCCAATAGTGAACTCTGCTTTTAAAATCTTTGAAGATGTGCATGTTTTCAATCTGTTGCTTTATTGTTAACTTCTGCAAGTATACAGGACAGCTAAAAGAGCATTGCTGTACTTTCTTATGTAAGCAATTCATGTAGTAAAGCAGTAGAATTGCAAGCAAAACCCAAAGACACATCTAGGTTCCTCAAGGGCCTTGGAAAATTGGTGCTCTACTCCAAGCCTAGCACTTCTGTGGAATGAAACCATTTCAGCTTGTGGTACTGAGGAATCAGCTCCTGCGAAAACAAAGATATTCTACAGTCTTATTAAACTTGAATAAACAATGCAATAATACCCTCAGCAAATCACACACACTCTAAAACTCTTGGACACGATTAAAGGTGAAAAACTGGAATCGTTGGCCAAGAAAATCTTAGCTGAACTTTCTTAAAAAAAAAAACAAACAGCAAACAAAACAAAAGTTGTGTACAAGATACTTTGCAGATTGTGTATCCCAGCTTGTATATCCCTTCCGTCTGTTTAGCTGATGATCCTGAAGCAAGTATTGGGAATGCGTGTAATTATATCTGCACATATGTGCAACAGATTATACGTGTCTGCATATATAAACACGTGTGTAATATCGTATAAGATTTACATAGTATAGTTTACCTTTTACCTATAAAGGGGGTTTTTCTTTTAATTCTTTATATTACAGCTGACTTTTTTTATGTCTTATTTTGTAAAATAGATTTGCATTCATTGACAACAGTGAGATGAAAAGTAATTTTTGAATCTTACGGATATTGCATAGTACTGGATTTAATTAATTTGAGAAAAAAATATTAACAAAACATAATTATATCATTTAGCTCATGTGCTGTCATCCTTTCAGTTCTTTGCTCATCTTGCATGTCGCACATTAATGGCTTACCAGGTTTTCACATGCGTGGTATTCAAAATTAATTTGTGGTAACTAAAGCAGCCAATTAATTAGGTAAACGTGCATTCATCGTAATCATTTGATAAGTTGTTTAGAAAGAAAATTACATTTTTATTGTGAAGGCCAGACTGGATGTAAATGCCATATTTTGTTTGCTGCTTTTCATCTAGAATTGTGGTTTACAGTGTTTTATTCTTTTTCATTAGAAGTCAGTCCTGGGTTTATTTTCCACTATGTAACTGTGTTGCAGTTCTCTCATTTATTTATTCAATCAATCAGAATATGAGTCAGAATGGTAGGACATTTAAACTCTAAATTTCATAATATGAATAAAAAATTTGCAGAAGAAAAACCTTAAAAAAACAACTGAAACACTTCTGTGTCAATTAAATTGACTTTATGTATGATTTAGCTGGCAGACTTTCTGATCTTCAGAAGATGTTCATATACTGTTTGTCCTGTTATTGTTAGATTTTCCATCTTTTCTAAAAACATGGAAATGTTTATTATGGCTTTCTTTAGTTCGCTTACTCCTAGCCAGGGTAAAAACCACCTGACAAAGCTACGAAATTTTGTTCCCCTATTTACAAGTGGGTTGTCTTCCCGTTTGGCTCATCTTCACGATGTTCTTAATATGCTTTTAGGTATTTGGGACTAGTTATATATTCGGTCATGATTAAGTAGGTGACCTATGGGACACATTCCCTTTCAACCCACAGGGAGTCGCTTTCTGCTAATGCCGTCGTCGCATAGACACCAATACCCGTCGGGTAATTTACAGGGCCCATCAGTGGCTGTGAGATTAGCTCCGTAAAATGTTCCATGGTTTACCCAGTCAATTGATATATTCTTAAAATAATCCCAGTTCGAGGGGCTATAGGTTTCTAATTGGGATTTGTTACAAAAATTAATATATACCACACCTGTCCCTTTCAAATCCCAAGTTTTTACTTCTACTGTAGTTTTGTTGATTCAATAATTATTCCACCTGTCCCTGCAAGTACAATTTTTGTGTGTATAGAAAGGGGGTTGGCATGAACAAGTGTTGGATTTTGCTTTCCATAGGCAACTATTATTGTTAACCAATATCTGGGTGTTGTTATTTAATATCTGTAGGTCAAATCTTGCCCCAGTCACGTAGGTTGAGTTGTCGTAATTACAGTACCCTCCATCGCGTCTTCTCCAAAACTGGGGCCAAGCGTTATTGTCACAATTTCAATGAGCAGATCCTGCCCCGTCTGAAGGCAGTCTCATATCACCCTTTGGTAAGGCAGTACAAACCCAACAATCCTTAGCGTTCACTATCATCTGAATTGCATTGTAATCTAAGTTCTCACGCCAAGTCTTCTCTAGTAAGCTTAGGTTTAACAAAGTTGCTGCCGTGATCGTAGTTTCAAACTGTCGGCCTTTTCGACGATTCATTCTGGTTTAGGAGGTAGGTATCACCTAGCTAGTGTGTGCAGTTGGTGAACAGTTTGTTTACAAAATATGCATTTACTCATCTGCAAAACAGTAAATGTGTCTTGCCAGTTGAGGCTGCTCTGTATTACAGAAAACCAGCAAATGAACTGACAGAGAAGGAGTCTTCTGGATTGTACGAGGGAATACCTCTCACTGAGATGCCAAGAAATAAACCACCTGTTTCTGAGATACATATATATATATATATATATATATATATATGTAATGAAGACTTTGGTTTCAAAACCAAAAGAGTAGGAAACACAAGAAATGTACCTGGTCATATAGGCATACCGCATTTCTTGCTGCATTCCTCTAGAAATACAATGCCAGCAAACAGTATTTTATATATAGTTTAATATACGGATATTATCACATAAATTTAAGATATGTATTAAACATGCGTGTTCTTTATATAGTTGTCAGTCCATGTGTGTCATTGTTGAATTTTTTGCTATAAATTGTATTTAAAAGTTAATTATGTAGACTTCAGTGGCTTGAGTTCTGAAATATTTGCAAGATTGTCTTCAGCCTTTACAAAAGTTTAATCTGAGTAGGGCTGGCAGTATTTGAGCCTTAATTACATGGTGAAAGGTGCTTGAAGTACCTTTGTATTTGTATCAATGAATTTGAAAATAACAATTAAAAAAAAATCCTTAAAACACAGGGTATAGTGAATCAAAAAATCAGATAGCATATATTTATTAGTAGGAAATGGAAACATACCTGTTACTGCTATTGTAACTTCAGATTTTGGAATGGAGGCAAACTATTTTAAAAGACTTCTGTCTCCTGTAATCACTTATTTGATCTATAGTTACCACTCATATAGAATGTAGTCTGTGTTTTTATTACGTCACATACAGAATTGTTTTTGAACTCCCCCTTATATCTTGGCAAGCATTATTCACGAGACTGCAAAGCCCTCTTTTGCAGTACGAATTCATTCATGTTCAAAGCTTCCAAAGGTAAAAGTCTAGTCTCTAACAAATTATGATTTATTAAATAGTCATGGGTTTTCCATGTGAGATTTAACGGACTGCTGAGCACAGAGAAAATATATAATGTGCTGTAATACAGGACATTATTTTTTTGTTCTTTTCAGGAATGCTATGTGGTTTCCAGCTTAAGGCAATAGTCCCATAGGGTCTTTGGCTTTTGGACTGACAAGGAGATGAGATGCACCTTTTGACGTTGGCGCGAGGTGGCTCAGGCCAGTATTTCCCCCCCGCGCTCCTGCTGATCCTCCCGGGGGGCAGCAGGGCCAGGGGAGCAGCTGCCACCTCGGTCACCAGCTGTGCTCTGGGGCAGGAGCGGGAGCAGGGGCGGCTGGCTTGCACCACCTCTTTACATACGGTTACAGCCATCAGGTCCTCTCTGTGAGTGCGAGAAGAATTAGTACAGTCTATTTCTTGCCGATACAGAACTGTTTGAATTGGTATGCTTATAAAATGTGAAATTACTGAAGGGCAGATAAATATTTACTAAACTGATATAAATAAAGCACAGAGAGCCCTTATGTCTTAATACATTTACTTACCAATTTTGCATAGCACTCTGCAAATATTTTCAGTTAGTATTTCAAGTTCCCGCGGGGGGGTTTGTAACTTTTTTGTAACTTAAAAGTCAGATTTCCCAATATGTTTCAAAACATATGTAGGCAGACATATCAGAAGAAAATTATATTAATACCAAGGGAACAGTCTAGGTACTAAGAATTTATGGTTAAACAACCATCTGACAAAAAACAATTCTGGTTAATTTCTGTTTTCTGTTGATGTTCACAGATCAAACAGAGAGCCTAGATTGGGAAGGGAAGGTCAAGCTGGTTTCATGTCCTTTCTAAAGTAATAACCGAGGCAGTTACTCCCCAGTGTGCCTACTTCTGTCACATTTTCATATGGTTTAACTGTGCTCCTGCCACCTTGGACAACAAAATGCAAGGAAGATCAGAAATAGAATGCTGATGTGGTTTTGCTTCAGGGACGTTGTAACAGCAGGAGTTCTGGGAAAATTCGGTGAAGCTGTCTAATGAAACTAAGTGAAAGCGTAGGATGGCTGGAACAGGCGGTCAGACACCTCTGAGAAAAGTTCCTATGGCATGTTCGGAAAATTGCAAGTTGGAAAATTCGATATATGTTTGATATAAGTAATACAATTGTTAGAATGTAGAAAAGGAGCAGCTTTTTAAGCGATGGATCACAGGTGAAATATGAATTTGAAATCTGAGTATTCAACAATGAGTAATATTTCAAGAATTCGGCAAATCCATTGCCATACAAACATTCCTCTCGCACTAACAGAGCATTAACACAAGTCACCCCATTAGTGTTCCTGAAGTCTCAGACTAATGGGATTACCGCAGCTATCCTACTGGTTGGTACATATCCTTTAAGGGAGAAAAATATTTTTAAAATCAGCTACAAACAAAACATGGAAAAGGGTGTACTGTAGTATTATCAACATTATGTCTGTTTAGTGACTCAGATATGTAATTAAAGATGGGTCACATATTGTATGTCACCTTTATACCCTGCATATAACATACTTAGCATATAGCAGACACCCACTTCAGCCCCTGTTTCTGCTGTATTTTCTTTATATGTGTGTATTTTCTTCATCTCTGTGACAAACAAGTGTCATATTTCTATGCAGTTTGTAAGAAAAATTTTGATGACCTACTAGCATGGGTTTAAATAAATGATGAGGCTTTTAAAAAGCCTCGTAATGCTGATCTCGGCGAGGAATGCCAGGTGACACGCTGCATCCAGAAGAGTACTTTCTGTGCCTGCCTTATTTTCAGCACAGAGATTCTGTTTAGTGTTATCATGAAAATAGGCCTAAGTGCCTGCTATTCCAGACTCGTTTAGGCTGTCATCTGCCAGCAGCGCTCCTTCCCCTCGATTTTGGCCTGTTCCCATTTTCGGCAGGTCGGCGGCTGGGAAGCGTGCAGGCTGTCGTCACCACGGGCAGTGCCCTCGCCCTCCCTCCCCTCTGCTGCGGGTGCTGCTTCCCCCCTCCCGCGGACTGAACTGCGTGCACAGACCTGGATGCAACAGGTAACGGACAGCACGGCATGAATGGATACGTGCGAAACACCATTCCCTCAAATAACGGAACGTTTTTCCTAAGGACAGGATGTGTAGAAGTCCATGTGCCTCAGAACGTGCATCAGCACATAAAATGCAAAGAAAATGCTTCCCTGGATTCTTCCCAATTCTACTCTCTATTACTGCATGCATAGTAGAACGTACAGCACAGTGGCTGAGGAGATTAGTCATTTTTTCTTCATTAAATGTAACTACATTTTTGTAGACTTGCCTGTTTTTGTAGACGAATAACTGATAACGTGAGACGTTAAGTCGTTTTCATTTAAAATGTGCTAGGTTCAGTCTGTCTGCTCCAGTGATACCTATCCCCAGTTTCCAGCATGTATAACTTGGCTCTTTCATTTCCACCACATACAGTTACCTGAAAGTTACTTCTCCAGAATGCTAATATAATTTTAAGAGGCATTTGACCAGCCTAAAGTTTAGTTTTACTTTATAATAGCAAAAGAATACGAAATCGAATCATACTGGCCCTAACCTGCCTGTAAATTTCTTTTTTTAACATGAACCCTTCTGTAGTTGTTTCGGTGTTAATACCGGTATGGAGGTGTGATAAGCCATTATAAAGCCTACGGGTTAGGATGCTTCATCCCTTCTTTTTCTTCTTTTCCTCTCCGTTTGCCAACACAACTAATGCCCAATAATCTGATCATTTTTTGCATTGTGATTTCAATGTTTGGAAATAAAACTGGATTTAAAAATGCTATTGTATTCTCTGCTTTGATATTCACTCTTTTTGTCATTTAACATACCAGTAATTCTGTATTCTTCACTTCCTAATAGACATAATCATGCTGAATTATCTCACAAACGTATTGCAAGGTGTTGAAGTATCACGAACAGCAGGTTGGACAAAAAGTGCCCTTAGTTCTTTTTCAGGCACAGTTTTATAAGCTATTAAATTTAGCAAGCTCCCTGTAATATTCTACAGATACTCTGAACAAAGTTTTCCATTCACAGTAACAACAATGCTACATGAAGAACTCCGCTTTTTGTTTTGTTCTGCAGTAGGGACCAGGTTCTTTGAGACTTTGACCAAATTCAGTTGCAAGTTGCTGTAGTGCAGTTTTGGCTTGGTGAGGTTGTTACAATACTCTACAAGATGTTTTAAAACCTCCGAAGTCCAGCATTTGAGGATGATCGACTGATTGATTTTTTTTAATTTAAGTCAGCATAGTGGTAAAGAGGTAAAAAAAACCCAATAAACCCACAAAAAACCAAGTACAAATTTCTGAGAAGATGCTCATAGAGAAGAGACAGTGGATTCAAAGCGAATAAAGTGTGTAAACTAGGAAATACCTTCTATTCTAGTATTCTACACAGACTTAACATCTCAGCGCGCCGGGTGGGTGAACAAGGCTCCTGCTGCTTAGCCAAACACCTAACAGTTCGTGAAACCATAAAGGCCAACCGTATCAGAGAGTCTGTTGGCCATGATTACAATTCAAATCAGTCCAGATAATCTCAAAGTAATTGTTTGGCTGGACTGAGCATGTACAAGAAAGTCTTATGGGTAGGAACTGGGCTTCATCAATCAGAAAACGAAAGTTTTCCCCACAAGTATGTTAACAAGGATAGATCTTGCATCACTGGAACTTGAGCAGCCCAACCACTCTGTTTAAACATTTCATTTATTTCGTTTTATAGTAACGGATCCTGACATTCATATTGCTCCCTATCATTTCTGTTTGCTACATGCATCTTGCCTTCATAACAAAGAGTACAGCTGACCCTGAAGATCGATTTCAGCCCTGTGACGGAGATCTGGTTAATACCTTTGTCAATGTGCACAGCAGAACGTCATATCGTTCATTCTGCTGTGCTTAATTTGGCTCTGCAAGACTGACTGATTTTTGTCCGCGAAATAAGAAGGTTCTGAGTCTGTATTGGAAGCAGTCTGTCCAAAAGGGGGGCATCTTTGTACAATCACCCTTCAGTCTTGAATAGTAATTTAAAAAATATCTAAACATTGTTTTTCAGTACCAGACTGATTAGGAGTGCTTTTCCATAATCTCTTCACAGGAAAGATGAAACAGTTTGTATCATACAAATACTCATATTTCAAAAACTATAAGCAGTCCTTTTTTCTTCACATTGGCCTCCTGCTTTTTAGATGAGATGGGGGGAGGGGGCATTGTTGATGCAATTATTCAGGCAAGGAAGAATAAAGCAATTCTTCAGTCTTGTGATTTTTCTCATCCTTGCAAGTGTGATATTAGTGGAAACGGTACCTGTGCACTTGCCATGGTGAACTGCAATATTCTACCTCTGTCTGCAGGTGACTTGCTTCTGTGTCACACATTGTAGATCTAACTGGTGTTATTGCACTTACATACAAGCCTTTTAGAAATACGAATAGTCCCAAGATACCTTAACATTACGGAGGGAAAATTATTCTCTCTAGATCCCAGTAGACCTAAATTTATCCTAGATGCAAGTGCCGTTCCACAACCTCTCTGGCACAGCAGGCCACGGACCGGTGAAGTGACAGGAACATTCTAACTGCAGTTGTAGCCCAAGATTGCTCCACTTGTTTGAATTTTCTTTGCCCTTAATGCAAAAAGCTGCATCTGTCTGTGGCCCGTATTATGGCTTGGCAGAAGGAACCTTTGCCCCCCGTTTGTGTACGGTGTTTAAGCATCTTCTAATAGCCTTGATATTTTATTTAATTTTCTGTCATGATATAATGCATGGATGTTTCTAAATTCAGTGATTCATTAAAGAATCCTACGCAGTTACACCTTTGAACATGTAAACTTCAAACTGTGAAAGTGTTAGCATGAAGAAAGCTTTATTGAATCCCTAACAGAAATCGCTGCATGAATTTACAGCGTATGATCTCAGAATGCCTGTTACATGCAGTATGGCCTGTAACGACCAAGGCAAAATCATTCGGGATTATAGAATCACAGACTCACAGAACGGTCTGGGTGGGAAGGGCCCTTCAGAGGCCACCCAGCCCACCCCCCTGCAGGAAGCAGGGACAGCTTCCACTGGATCGGGGTGCTCAGAGCCCCGTCCAGCCTGGCCTTGGATGTCTCCAGGGATGGGGCATCGACCGCCTCTCTGGGCAACCTGGGCCAGGGTTTCACCACCCTCAGCACAAAAAATGTCTTCCTTATGTCCAGTCTGAATCTCCCCTCTCTTAGTTTAAAGCCATCACTCATTGTCCTATCAAGGAGTAATGGCTTTAAACTAAGGGAGGGTAGATTATTCATATCTTGGATAAAGTTATATGTCACACAATAAAGACTGAGTACGTACTTTATGTTAAAACACAGTGATTATCCCAAAACTCCAGGGAAAGAGAATTCAGATTACTCTTAAAGAAACCCTAGTCTTCAAGATATGAAAACGCACCCGTAATTCTCCTTGACAATGTGAAACTGCCCGGCGATACACAGCACTTCACCTTCATTAAACCGCTTCGAGGGGGGTTTTCTGACTAAAAAGAGAACAGCCACGGCCACTGTTTATGAGTCCGAGGCCCCGTGAGTGTTTTCGGGGTGTCAGCGTGGCGATGCCCGCGCCTCCTCCCCGCCGGGCGCCGGGACCGCACGGCCCGCAGGCTGCAGCGTGCCACGGGGGTGCTTCAGATGGTGGCTGCCGCTGGCAGAGCCACCCGGGCCGGCACAGGGCCGTTCCCAGCGGTTCCCTCCGCTACCGACTTGGTGGCGGGGCCGTCCACCGCCGCGCCCACCAGCACCCAGCCGGGCCGCCC
>Ga0065711_1050634_pt1 | contig 10735 bp, 1 predicted proteins | sample Hoacrofraction12_FD_59098 | JGI IMG/M metagenome (GOLD analysis project Ga0065711, IMG submission 59098) | Hoatzin crop microbial communities from Cojedes, Venezuela - Epithelial fraction 12 v2 (version 2) | ecosystem: Host-associated > Birds > Digestive system > Esophagus > Crop | place... | reverse complement strand
GTTTCTGCCTGTTTTCTTTCCATTCTCCTCCGCACCGCGGCGGGGGGAGGGGCGGCCGCGTGGCGCTTTTGTTGCCGGCGGCAGCCGAAAACCAAGACAGATGCAAACTTGCAGTTGTTTGTCATTTTTACATTAAAAAAAAAGAAGTAATTGTTTAGAAACATATTGCAAGCTGAATACATGAGTTTATTGAATATCTGAGACATTTCCATTTAAATACAGTATAAAAAAAAAACAACCACCAACACATCCCAGTTTACTTTAGGAGGGTCTCCAGTATTCTTATAGCACTGTTTACAAAAAAGAAAATGCTACATCCAAATACGAAGGTTATGTTCTACTTAAAATATGCACAATTAGAGAATCACTTCATAAAGAGTTGTAACTCAAAGTGAGAACAATAAATTACTAGAATACAGTTCTATTAAAAGCTTGATTTCCATGTAGATTTCTCTCCTATTTAAAAGATCTGCTCGGGCAAGAAAATAATTGGTTTCTAGTAAACAGAATATCTAATGTATGGCAGTTAGCTGTGTCTTGTAACATAGAGTACACATCTGGGCTATGGAAATTCCCGTAAGAGTTACATAGGTGGCTGGACAATGCTATTTAACAGTCTGTTTCGCCTCAAACTATGCCTATTTTTCCTAGTAAACTTAAGTAAACTATCATCTAACTACTACTGGTTTAAATAGATCAACAAGTGTAGCAGTGTTAAAAGAGTACTGAAAGCAATTTATTCAAATTTCATGCATCTTTTGGCTTGCAGTAGGAGTTTTTTGGTACAAATTAGTTATATAACAGGAAGGGGAACTATCATGTTCTGAGAGAGAGTTGTATGCTAGCAGTTATGTAGTTTCTGTTTAAAATTCATGTGGAGGACAGAAATGGATAATACCACACTTCTATGAACAGCAGCTAAAATACAATCTTTGTGGTAATTCTTTTACCCATTAAAACACTTCAGAGAGACTATAATTAACAGTAGGAGATAAAGGTATCTAAGTACCGTAACTGAGAAATATCTCATATTAATCATTTAAATAAGAGTACTCAAGCTTTAAATTCTGAAATGTCCTTAAACACAAATAAAAATTAGTTTAATAACTCTGCTATATATTTATGGAAAACAAATCCTGCTTTTCCTGATTTAACCTATTAAATAGAGCCTACCTATACTTCAATAAAAGGACATCAAACATCACTCTGAGCAGAATTTGAAGCATTCAGAGCTTTAAAAAAGGGCCACACTATTAGTATTTTTCTTTAATCTGAGACTTACTGATAAACAATACAACTAATTTTAAGAAAATTAAGGTCATTTTCAGTTTACAATTAAATACAGCAGAGCCAAACCTGAATTAGGACTGTCACCTAACACATTCCTTTAAAAATCAATTCTTTTGTAATTCTCAATAAAAATTTTAAGGGATCTTTTCTTTTTTGCCTGTCAGGCAAATCACTGTTTGTGCAAATTTAAATACAGTACATTGACCTTAATGTAATAGAGGACAGATAGTGAAGGAAGAAGTGTTCAACAACTGCTGCACAGTAAGACTTTTTCAGAGTGCAGAGTATGTCTACAATAAAGTGCTTCTCTTTAATAAGTTACATCGAGAGTAGTACAGATATTTACCTAGTTTTAAAGCTTAAGTTGCTTAGTAAATTGTTAATCTGCCTGTACCTCCTCAATCCTGCAAAGCACAAACACAAGCAAAGCACTAACTGTGAAGGGTTAAGCTACAATGAAAAGTTCTAAGTGGTAGTAAACCCCTGACTAGGTTTGTAAACAGTACCATCCCACTGAGTCTCAAGGTTCATGTGTTACTGAAGTGACTTTGTGTGGAAGCAGCTTTTGAACTACAGATTTAACAATCAAGCGAGCCTTCTTGATAATACGCTACTGGGCCTTAGTATTTTGATGTGGAATCCCACTTCTTTTGCCACTTGCACAAAAACAGATGTCACATTTGATGCACTTAAGCCTCTAGACTTCATTTACAGTTACACAACTGATTACTGGCTGGTTTAGACGTATTCAGGGTTTTTTTTTTAGATTTGTGTGAAGTTTCCCTCTACTGTTCAAGCTTCCAATGAAGTTATGCACAGTACTCTTAAGAGAAGGTTTTGGTTATGTTAAAACATAGCCAGGCTCTTCTGTGGAGGCCTTAATTTTTATTTGATACTTATTTTGACTTGATAGAAGTAATTAGCTTCTGTAAGACTAAAATGGCAGGTAGGATCAAACTGACTAATTAATTTCTTCAGGTTCATTTAAGACCAACTTTTAGAACCTTCTTTAGAAAAAAGACTTACAAAGTACATCACCACAAGTGGTCTCCTGTATAAAATACTGAAATAGGACTCAATTAATCATGCTTCCAAAAATCTTTCACACAACTTAAAAAGTAATTCTACTAACATCAGGTAGAGCTTACAAAAACTGTGCAAGTGCTTGCACAAGATATACATAGCTAAACATTGCCTTCATACCAAAGAAGATGAAGCTCTATGAGCAAGAGGCTTTCCATTACTTTCAGAAAAAGATCACAGTGAGTTCATTTTGACTTTCACAACTCTTGCAACAGAGCAAACAAAATCAGAAGTATCAGTGCCAGAGCTCCAGGTTTTCCTCATTTGTCATTCTAGTCTAGCGTTTTATCACCACCTGCTCATATGCTCCGGATTCTACTCTGAAAGAATGTTTGAAAGACATTAGTTCAATTCCAATTTAAATGGAAGCTAAAGAATAGGTATCACAGATCAACAAGTTTACTGTGTAAAAAACCTGCAGCCAACCCACCCATCCCCCCAAACCCAACAAAAAAACCCCCAGATGAACAGCTGGTACCAGAACAGCTAAATGTGAAGGGTAGAAAACATGCATAATTACCATGCCACTGATAACCTACAGTTTAATGCGTTAAAGTGTTTTGTGTTACACTACAGTCAAAATGAAGAATAATAAATAATGTTACTGAAAAAGAAGTTACTATTGGACTTCTCTATACTTCCTTAAACATTATCTTTTGGGTACACCTCCCAACCCAGCTATATCCTATGCAGCTAATAATTTTTACATACATTTATACATAAATAGATAAATGTCTCCAAAAAAACAGTAAGTGATAGTATTGTTATATTAAGACACAAGAAATACGTCTTTCAGTCTTTTGTTCATGCTGAATTGTAAAGGCACAGTTACAAAACTGTCTCACTCCTCATATGACAGAGCATGTAGGTTGTTTTACATGGCAAATTGCAGTACTGGGTCAAAAACTAATTGGGCAAAGCTATGCCTTCGTATAATAGTTTGCCTAGAGTGTTCTGGAAACTGAACTGGGACAGATCTCTATGTGCTACTGTAGTGTGCTCTGTAACCATCCATGTTATGCTAGATAGAAATTAGTGTGCCAAATTTGCAAATAAGCCAATGAATTATCTTTTAACCATCAGTACTTCTTGCTTGTGCAAACTGTATTTGTTTTGTAACTCTCAGCACATTATCAGCTGCCTTTATACCTAATGCCAGAAGTACTTGCTGAAATACTAATGCTCTGCTAATTTAATCAGATAAAGAAAAACCTTAAGAGTTACCCTGGACTGCAGAATCATGGTATTATAGCATATTCTTACCTGTTTTTAATGTTTTCTCATCTGAGAGTACTCTAATAGATTCAGGTCAAGTCATATATCAGGGTATTTGAAGAGGGTTTAGAGAAGAAAAAAATCTCCATCGTTCTAAAACAACTACAGGAAGATAATCTGAAGCAGATTATTGAAGGAGAGAGTTTAGGGCTACCAATAGTTGAAAGATGAACAAGCCATTGAAACAGGAATGGTGTGCCCATATGGAAAGAGGAGGAGTTGTGAGCAAAACTGAAGTGAATAAAATGAGGCTTATTATCAGGAAGACATAAAAGTTTGATACTGTAAAGGTGGATGTGTAAAACTCTTAAGACTTTCTTCCAGCTCCAGGGAGTAACATAGTTAAATCTGTAGAGCTAAGATTTCAAACTGGTGCCTGTTTCCTGTGTCTATACTGAAACATTGCTCATATCTGAAAACTTTGGAACTGAGACTCTTCAAAACCTCTGAAAGTTAGAATTCTTACGGTTGACACATCAGTTTTATTTTGGAACTAACCTATGTGTTTTGTTTTAAAACCTGATGACCTAGTTCTTTTGGTGCCTTTAAATAATACAGAGTAGAAAGATACAAAGATCAAGAATGTATTTACAGAATATATTGCTGTATAAGATGCACGTTTTTTTAGTATTACCTATTGATTAGCTGTTCAGGCTACATACCTGTTAGGTAGATGATGGCCTCCAAAAGAAGTGCTTCCACCAGGTCCCACAAATAATCTTAAACCTTCTTCTAAAAAGCAAGGGAATTAAATGTTAGCTTCCTTTAATGTTGCCCTGGCTAAAAGTAAGTCATTTTAAGTCTACCAGTTTTGTAACTGATACTTTCAGATGCAGATGTTGTAAATGAAGAACCAAACTTCACATGGTATAGGTTGGAGGAACTACCTTCCTCATAGATTTGCCCCTGCTCTTTTCAGGTTTAAAGTAACTCTCTGGGAAAGTTAACGCAAGTCATGCAAGGGTCTTTTCAGCTTCTGGGAGAAAGGATGAAGCAGAAAACGTAGTGATCCATGTGCACAGTTCTTATGATTACAAACAACAGGGACTATGAAGAGAGTGGATTTTCCGAAGGCCTGTAATGTGCATCAGTTTTCCATAAACTTCCTTATTTATATCCATACCTTCTGCACTTGAGTCTAAACTGAAGTCTTGACTCTGGAGTATTTTTTCAACTATGTCATTGGCATCAACTCTGGTAGCATCGACCCTCTTCAGCTGTGACTCCACAGAGTCTTGCTTTACAGGGTGTCTGCAAAAATAAATAGAGCTCTTAGAAGTGATATAGTAAATTATGTTTTACTTCTGCTAGATAAGGCTTTCAAGTTAAAGTGTACCTGCAGAGTTTTTCTGTTGGTACTTCTTTAGCAGATGTATCAATATTCGCTTCAGTTACTTTTGGCTCAGTCTCTTCACATGGCTCTAGAATACTTCCAATTCTTGTTGAGTTACTACCCACTGAGGTGTTTCTCCTGTGGCAGAGTTCAGACAGACTGGATGATCTAGAATGACATGTGCTGTATCCTGTTGGGAAAGCGCAGGAGAGCTAGATTAGGTATGTTATCAACAGCCAAGGTCATTACTTGCATTTTAGCATCCTGAAAGCAGAATTTGTGTTTTGTCTTCTTATTTAGAGACTTCAAAAGCCTTATGAATGTATGTGCATACACCAAGTAGGCTATTTACATTGGGTTTTGTATTCTAGCACATGCTGTTTTCTTTTTGTTCTAAATAATGCTTGCTTCCTACCAAATACAATGACTTGGTGTCATTACTTCCCCTTCAGCTTTTAGAGCTAAGTCTCCATTTGTAAGTTATTTGTTTTTACACGTGGAAAAGCTGGAAATCTCATTCAGATATGTTAATTGGAGGGAGCTAAGGAAAAAAAGCTGTCTCGCACCTGAACAGATAATTCATTGTGCTTTTAAGAGCAAAATAATGTTACCCTCCCCACACCTTAAACTCCTAGGAAAAACTTTCAACTTCAAACCATTTTTTTAAACATATAAAGATAACTTTTTTCTTACAGTCTAAAACTGTGAAAGTAAATAAACCCCAACAATTCAGAACAAAATTGCTACCTGACAGTTTTGACTGCTGACTTGCATAGCTTGATGTTCTGGAATGTCCATATGCACCAAATTCATCTGGGACTGAGGCACTCTTTGATGAGACATCTGCAACATGTGCAGGTCAGATACTGTCACTAAAGCCAACTTTGTTATTGCTTTGCCTGTAATCTTGATTAGACTCAAATGTCAGATTTCCCAGAGGGATTACAGACTTGACACTGGTTTTCTACAAACCCTTTGAAGATTCAAGTGCTACAAAAATACCATGTATGTTAATGAATATGCATTCCGTAAAGAAAAAAAAATCACAGTACTTTTCTGTCTGAGTAAAACAGAGAGTACCATTGGGTTAGAAAGATCTGTATGAACTGTAAGTTTAGATTTGTCTACACTGTAGACATTAAAGAGATCGCCATACTTTCCATAATACCATAGTAGAATGGTGTGCGAGATGTTTTCTAGCTGAAAAAGTAGCTGTGGTTAAGACAACTTAAGATGTGTTTAGGGTGAAAACTAATAAGCTATGTAAGAGCCTGAAGCTTGTGAAAAAACAAAAAACCAAAAGTCCCCTCCAAAATACCAAAACCCCTCCAAATTTCAACCTGTAATAAAGTGCTTTAACAGTATTTTTTGCTAATAGTCTAAATTTTAGAGTAACTACTTCAATTTTAAACAATACTTAGAACTTTCACCACTCAAAATTTACTGATTTATGCATATCCAGATGATTCATAACTTGAAAATCTAGGGCCAAATTAAATGCTCAGTCAAAACACAAATCCGAAGCAAATAAAGAAATGTGTCACACAGAAAATGGAAGATTTTAGCTGTTAAAAAGAAAGCAGGCTATCAATCCAATTTTTGTTCTTTCTTTCCATTAAATAAACTGTTACAAAAGTAAAAAAGAGAGATTCCACTGACGTTGTCTAGGAAAGTGTTTGTCTACAAATAGCCAAAGAAGGTCCCTTTGTGGGCCAACTGTCAGCATCCATTTAAGATCTGAAGAATTTTGTACATCTCCTTGAAGCTATGAAGCCAGTTATGAAAGAATTGAGAAATTCAGAGCGTTAGTTTATACCTGCTGTCCCCAGATGTACTACTTCTAAGTTTTCTCCGCCTTTCCTGTTTTCATGCAAAGTTTCTGATTCTCCAGCAATTGCTATAGACATTGCTGTGGAAGGAGGCCTGGAAGAAAGAGATGGTTAAGATTTGCTGTGCTTTTGCTGTAATGCCTCCAAATTGATTAGCACAGATTTTTTTTTCAAGTAAGTTGGCATAATTGATACTGTGCTTCTAGTTAATAGACTTGCAACTTTATTCTGAAAACATGCTGCCTAGCCCCCTGTTAAAAAGAAAAAAAACCCAAACCTTTTGCTATTGAACTTCAGGACATTTTACAGAATCCATCTGCTCAGTCCTTCAGGCTTCTGGGGAATCCCTGGAAAGGCATTTCTTTCTTCATGATTGGTGGAGTAATATGTGTTTATTTTGAAGTTCTGTAATTTTTTCTTTTAAGCATATAAATCACAGGACAATTTATGTGCTAAGAATATATATCATTCAGTTCTTCATGGAATACATGACAAGGTGGTAAGTTAAAAACCAAACCAACCCACACACCAGTTGGTGTACTTGGCTTTGCACAGTGACGTACTCCTGGCTTTGTTTTGTCTGTTAAAGTATATGAGGAGATTTTGGGCCGATAACTATCGTGCTCCTAATAAAGTGACCTAAGTCACCATCTCCATGTATTCCCCTCTAAATTCTGCCTCCTGCAAATTAAAAAAGTGTCATGTATGACATCATTTAAATATGGTTCAGCATTAAAAAATCTTTTAATAAAACTTACATGCTTGTTTGAGTTTATACCAAGAGCCAAAAGGACATTTTATTAAAATGAATAAACCTCTAAGTTTGTGTTTTGCTAGTGCAAAAGAAACAAATTAGAAAATGACAAAGTGAAAGTAATCTTCTCTTGCAAGCAAATACAACTAAAATACATTTTAAGATGTTACCTACTTTTTTTTTAATGCTTTGTTATTTTTGACTTTGGGAACAGACTGTTGGTATGCATACAAATGAACAGTTGTTGACATTTTTAGATTTGACACATTCAATAAATTAGTCACTTCTCTATGTACAGTAACATATCCCCTCTTATGTTAGGTTTGAAAGTAAAGAGAGGAAGAGAAAAGGCACTTCTGGAAATACACTGCTTGTGTGACTTAACTGCCTAACATACTTCTGAAAGCAAGAACTGAATGTTTTCAGGGATGTCACCCCAGATCAAGACTTCTAGGCTTCTTCATAAAATATGTAGCTGATTCCAGATTATGAAATTGTTTTCAGGTTTATTTTTGCTTCTACAAAGAACATCTGGGTTAGATAAATTTTTTTCTGTTTGATTTGAAAGTTTACGTTCGAGGAAATAGTATATCATCAGTTTGTAAGAAATTGCCAAGTCTGAATGATTTCAGTTAGATAATTTTTCCTAGGGAGCCAAAAAACTCTTTAGGTACTAATTTCAACTATTTTGGTACCAGCCAGTACAGAACAGAAATACATTGTTTTATTAGTACACAAGACTAATGATTGGTTAGTTGTCTTTGAGAAATTGTTTATCAGTATCAGCAAAGTATTTGTTGACAGGTCTGACTGAAAATAAATCAAGAAGTGCTAAATAACTAGGGATACAGAAAAGCTTTGCCCAATCAAACAAATTCAGATAATACCCTCTTACTTTTTATTCAGTAAGCACAAGACGATATTTCACAGTGTTCTATTCTTCTTATTGAAGGTTAGGAGAAGAGAAGAGGGAGGGCCTTTAGTGGTGCAAGGGGACATTGAAGAATTCCTGTGGTGAATCATCTGAGCTAGACTGGTGCAGGCAACATTCTCAGATCTCCTCAGAGACAGTGGTAAGGATACAGCCACAGCCGTAACGCACAAAGTCTCCAGTTGCTACAGAAAATCGTTCTCAATTGTCCGAATAAAACCTACAAATCAGGAGTTACTTCATACTCACACCTCAGACTGAGTTAGGAGATCATGCTGCTTTTCTTGGAGCTGCAGCCTAATTTCACTTCACAGTGAATGTTCCTTTTACTTAAGGAAGACTTCAGTATATGCTTACTGCTACAGATTAAGCCCATATGACATTATTATCCCACTTCATTAGATTATTCAGAGGGACACCTAATAAAAGATGAGTTTAAATTCAGTTTATGAGAGTACTTTGAATAAAAAAACTAATCTGTACTGAAGTAAAAGTGTTTTAGTGTAGCAGTTTGTAAGTAAGTACTATGTCTTTACAATGGAAGATATCTTTGATCCAACATAAGGTCTGAAAGTATAAATGAAGGTTGAGAACCTACACAAAAAGTTGAGATTGATGTAACAAGGGTGAAGCTAGCAGTTTTTTCCAGATTGTTTTCCTTAAGCTCATTTTTTCTTTTCAAGTTATATGTAAGACTTGGAACTTTGCCTTAGATTGTTTTTGAAAAGGCTAACATGAGAACAAGCATGTTGTCTCAGACCAAAGGTCTCTCTAGCCTTGCATCCTGTTTCTGTTAGCAGCAAACAGCAGATGCTGAGAGAATATGGCACACATCGTAATGTTTCTCCTGAATATTCTTCCAGCATCTCCTAATCTGTAGCTTAGGTGTTTCTTGAGCATCAAACGATGTTTTATACTTAATAGTCCTCAATAGTGTTTTTTTAATTCAGGAATTTGTCTTAATTCTTTCTTGAGCTTTTAGTATTCACAATGTGTAGCAGAAAGGAGTTCCACAGCTTAACTGCATGTTGTGGGAAGAAAATATGTCCTCTTGTTTTGATTCCATGTCCTACTAGTTTCAGTATAACAACATGGTCAATGACATGAAGAAAAATTTGAGTTAAACTAGAACTTAAGGGATCAAATTTATTTTGAAGTAATTATTTAATCAACCCCTCCCCCAAATATCTTGTGACAAGTAAAATACAACTATGTTGGTTTAAACCCGATCTAGAAAAAATTGCCATTTACTGTCATGTAGAATTAGAAAAGATTCACATTAAACTGAAAAAGCACGTATACGTCGAACAGCCCAGTCTACCAACATTCTAAATTACAGAAAAGTAATGGCATTAAGAGTCTTGGCAAGTATCAAGGAATTTTCCACACTGCATTCATAGAAGCAGATTCTGTACGTATCTCTAAGCCTATACTTAAAGTGAATGGCATTTAGGTTATTATAAAATATATCTTACAATACAAATGACATGTGAGCGTTCTTCACTTCCTACTGATCAGGATAATTAAGTCATGGTTAGCAAGACAGTGGTGTTCTCTGGAGCTAGGAAACTTGCCAATTGCACTGTTTCAGTTTAGTTATCCACTAAGCTTGGGTGCCTCATAACAAAACGGCTTATTAGTCTAGAAAGAAGGTAACAATTTCATCTTATTCATGACTAGGTTTTTCCCTATCACGCATGATTTTTCTGTCCTGTGGTTAGTTATGGAAGGTAACATGCTCTAGCAAACTATTACATTTCCTTACCTACAGATTAAGGACAATGAGGCCAAAGTATCCTGAATATATAGCAGTGTATTTTCCTAGCTACCTCCCCCCTCAGATGTTGCCTCTTGCATCATTTGCTAAGTTGCATAACATCTTTGGTAACTAAATATCTGTAAGCACTTTCTCTTGTACTTAGTCATATCACACTTCTGTTTTTCTTTTAAATAAATCTTCTAAAATTGTCTGAGACTTGTGAATAAAAGGTGTAATAGCATGTTTTCCAAACACAAGTATTAGTCAGATAACCCCATACAAGTATATTTATATAAGCTTGCTGCAGGGACAGATTCCTTTAAGTGTTTCTTTTGTTGTTTTTTTTTTTAAATTACAGAAGTACAGGCTAGTATTCTTTGCTTGAAAATATACTATTTAACAGCAAGGAGAACTATGGTACTTCTACTGCTATTTTTACCATGTTAGCAATTATTCACCTTCCATTCTGTTTTTTTTGTGC
>Ga0065711_1050629_pt1 | contig 10735 bp, 9 predicted proteins | sample Hoacrofraction12_FD_59098 | JGI IMG/M metagenome (GOLD analysis project Ga0065711, IMG submission 59098) | Hoatzin crop microbial communities from Cojedes, Venezuela - Epithelial fraction 12 v2 (version 2) | ecosystem: Host-associated > Birds > Digestive system > Esophagus > Crop | place... | reverse complement strand
CCAGGGAGGTTGTGGAGTCTCCAATCCCTGCAGATATTCAAAAGACATGTAGACACGGTCCTGGGCTACTGGCTCTAGGTGTCCCTTCTTGGGCAGGGGGGTTGTACAAGATGACCTCCAGAGGCCCCTTCCAACCTCAACCATTGTGTGAACTTCATGGATTTGCTGACTGGAGATGGATTTGTGCTACTTCACAGCAATTGCGTGTAGCAGGTACAAATGTATTGCTCTTTGTTTTATATTACAGAATCTGTCAGAGAATATGTTCCCCTCTCCCAGGACTGAATTAGAGTGCACAAGATATATTTGTGGTGTTTATATAATTTTCAGATGCTTTCTACTCATGCACATTTTATTGGTATTAATGGGTTGTAATCTAGTGGACAAAGTATAATGAATAAAGGTTAGCAACAACTGGAAGGCCAATAGGTGTTTTTCTTCCAGAACATTATGTCTGAGATTATCAACAGCATTTGAGAATACTAATTTGATATCATCAACTTAATGTGAATTCATTTTAGTAAGATGACAGGAAGAACAGAGTTCATTCAACTTCTTTAAGGTTGCATCAGTGATAAGACAAGCCTAATGACTATATTTCACTATGTTTAACATTATCCTGATAAACAATTATTATTAAAATATAATTATTTGCAACTAGATAAATGGCCTAGCAGATTCCTTAGGTAACTGGAATGTTAAAAATGCTATTAACCTAAAAATAGCTCCTGTAATAGGCTTATTGCAATACTAACCTGAAAAGATCTCTCTCCTCTCAGTAACAGAACAGAAAACTGAATTCCATAAGTGTTTTTCGCTTGCTTTAGTGTGTTTCTGATCAGGTTACTAAACCTTTCACCATTCATCTTCCAGCCTGTTCAGAGTTCCTTAGCCTTTAAAATGAAAAACAAAACCTCTTTCCTTGCCTCTGTGATGACCTTGCCATACCACAGATGTTGGAGGTGGTAAATGCCTCACAAAATAAAAGAAAGCAAGTAATTTTCACTGTCTTTTCTAGAAACATTTTTCTTAAATGTACTATTTGTTGCACAGCAAATCACTGCAGAATGGGTGTCTTTCTAAGGCAGTGTCTACCAACATATTTTGGAAGGTCATCAAAACAAACTGAAGGTCACAACATTCAGTGAAATGATATAGTGACACTTTTAAAGTGTATTGTAATAATAATCTGTACAGAGATTTTGCATGAGTAAGGAGTTGATGGTAACTACATATTGTACATCCTTAATTTTCTGGGAAAAACTGTTGTGACATGAAGCTTTTCGAACTTTGAACCTCTATGCTCTGGCAGTGTCATCTTTGCAGATGATGCAGGAAAATTTAAAACTGGGAGTTTCTTTTATAGTCTTTGACCTAAATTGGCATATTAAATCAGTGATTTTGTAAAATGTCATCAGTAGATTACACTGGTAGCATTTTAATTAATGTCTGAGAAACAACATCAAAAAACAGTGTTATTAGCAAGAAGGTTTTATTTAGGGTTCTGAGACATTCTGTGTCATTTTAAAACTTCACTTTCCTTATTTTAGTGAATCAGAGAGCAAAATTCGGACTTTTTGATTAATCCTTTATTATATAAGCAGTCACAAATTAATTCTGACAGCTTTTTGTTGCCTGGGCCTTCAAAAGCATTTAGAATCCTAAAGATCAATGAGAGTTAGATTCCTTAATTTCAAAACAGGAGTGGTATATATTATGCATGTCAGTGTAAAGGTTATTTGATAGACTTTCATTATATAATTCTCAGTTATCTAGGTACAGTAAATGCAGTAATACTTGATTACCGTCAGAAGCATGGGGAGACAAACAGCTGTGGAACCCTAGAAATCTATTAATCCTTCAGAATAAATGTGTTTCAGGGAAACTCTGTTACTCAGTGGAATTCCCGTTGTAGAAGAAGAAAACCACTGTGGGACAAAAATGTGGACTGGAAAGATGACTCAGCTTAAAAATACTGTTTTCACATATTTGTTTTGTTTTCTCAGATATATTCCAGATTCCATTTAACACATCCATTTCTAGAATTCTCTGATAATGATCTTAAAAGAACTCTCCTTTCTGTTTTCTGATTAATGCAAATATTAGCAATAGTTTCATAAAATCACTTTCAGAAAGCTTCATTATATTAATTTAGTCCATCTTCCTGTATATCACAGGCTTTAAAGTTCACAGTTATCTTTCTGCTGAGCCGAGAGTTTTATATTTGGCCACAGCTGAAGCTATAGCAGTTCTGTTTCTCAGAGCAGTTATACTCGTTAGATTAACGTCACTAAGAGGTGGACAGCCAACTACTGGCTTGGTGCAGATCACATACTATTGTTTTATATACAGTTGTGTTTCAAAACCAAGAAAAATTAGAGAGTATCATTTAAATTTTTTCTTGAACACAGGTAAGAAGGCATCTTTTGAGCAAAAGAGCTTTTAGGTCAAACAGTATTTGATAATTGATAACAGTTGTTCTAGAAGGCAAATCCTATCCCTTCCCCAAGTTCCAGGACCACTTCTTGTGAAGGAAGCCTTTTCTGTTTATTGCAGAATCTGCTAATTTCCTCACCATCCTTGATGATTTGCTATGAGGGCAAAGTAAGGAACATTAATCAAAGGAATGAATTATTGTTGAAAGAACAGAACACTAGAGGGACTGCTGAGAAGAGAGAGAAGGTCCAAAGAAACAGACTTCTTCACCAGAGTATACACAGAATCAGAGGGGATCAGCTCCTTTGCAATGCATTTCAGAAACAAATGACAGAAGCTACAGGATCTGCCTTATTTCTTGCAGATTTTGGAATGGAGACTTTAAGTTTACTGGGCATCTGGAACTGACTACTTTCAAATCTACTGCACTAAGAAATAGTCAATAAAATGAATTGCTTGGTATGGTTCCTGTTCTTCTCCTTCCTTTCAAATGTTTAACAGGTCCCTCTTCCATGTTGTTGTTGAAAAGGGAAAAAGATACCCTTTTGCCATGACATACCCTTTTGCCTATAACACATCTTCCAAAAAATGGTGATGGATATGTTGTCTTTGAGAAGGGGAATTCACATGGACTTTGAACTTGAGATTCGGCTTTAACAGAGGAGCAGAGGCAGTTTGTGATCAGTCGTCCCTTTTGTAAAGAGTGAGAAGTCCAGACTGCAGCAGCTTATTTAATAAAAATATCTGAACTAGTACATGGACACCAGAACTGAAATGCAAATGGGAGGCACTTCATGAACCAGTTAGCTATAGAGAAAACCAGTAATGTACATTATTAACATGGTACTAAACAAGACAGCGTACTCTTATGAGATTTGTTCTCCAGACCCTTCCCCAGCCTTGTTGCCCTTCTCTGGACACACTCCAGCCCCTCAATGTCCTTCTTGAAGTGAGGAGTCCAAAACTGAACACAGTATTCGAGGTGTGGCCTCACCAGTGCCACTACTGAGATCACTGTTTTTAAAACATTCATTTCACTGGCAGCTGCCAGCTGTTTTCCTTTGAGATCTGATTGACCCAGTTTCTCCTCCTGCAGTGTCTGCAGCAATGAGATAGACTTCAGTCTATCTTTGGGGTCTTCAGTGTGGAGAAGAGAAGGCTCTGGGGTGACCATATAGCAGCCTTCCAGTACCTGAAGGGGGCCTACAGGAAGGATGGAGAGGGACTTTTCACAAAGGTGTGTAGTGGTAGGACAAGGGGGAATGGCTCTAAACTAAAAGAAGGCAGATTTAGATTAGATATTAGGAAGAAATTCTTCACCATAAGGGTGGTGAAACTTTGGAACAGGTTGCCCAGAGAAGCTGTGGCTGCCCCCTCCCTGGAAGTGTTCAAGGCCAGGTTGGATGGAGCTCTGAGCAGCCTGGTCTAGTGGAAGATGTCCCTGCTCATGACAGGGTGGTTGGAACTAGATGTTCTTCAACGTCCCTTCCAACCCTTACCATTCTAGGATTCTATGATTCTATGTGTAAATACAAATAGATGTATATATTTAAATTTTTTTTTTATATATACTCATATATATATTTGAATATAATTCTATTCAGATCATTAAATTGCTTTATGCATGTTTCATGCTGAGTGAAGTGTTAAACTCTAACAAAGAGTAAATGTTGCAAGAGAAAATAAATTGAGACTGTTAATTTTGATGTTTTTGAGAGATTATTTAAATGCTTGTGAGCATAAATATCAACTTTCATGAAACTTATTTTTCTGTCTTTTTATTTTAGGCTAAAGAAATAATCTTGGCTAAACAAAAAGTATTGACTTCAATGAAAGATTCTGACTGCAATACAGTGCAACAAAATGCAAAAAGGTAATTCCGTTTTCTTTTGCATTAATTTTATTTTTTGTCTGTTTGTTGTTCATGTGCCAGAATGTATGCTTCTTATTATGTTATTGTTGAAAGTACAAAAATATTTATTTGTATGGAATAAAACTGTGTTTAAAAGCTTTAGACTAATGGCGTGTCTGGTGCTGATTATGAAGTGATCTGCTCCAGTAACAAAGCCAAAAAAGCACTTATTTCTGCCAATCAGTTTCATTCCATCACCTCATTTAGATTATTAAACTGATATACATTAAAATCAAATAATCTACTGAGAATTACCTCTGCAGAGCTCCTTGCTATGTAACTCAAGTTTGAAAATAATTTAGAAAACAATGAATTTGAATCTCTCTCATGAATGTATTTGCTTGCTGGCATACAGGTTGAGCTACTGTAGTAATAAATAGGTTCATAAAGCAATTCTGCAATATTTTACAACATAGATCCATCCTATTAAATGTGATGCAAACACCAGCTTTTGACATTTGGCAGTTAATGACTGCCAGAAGCAATAAACTTTCAGTAATGCAGTATTTTTTATTTCTACTCTTAGGAAGTGTTACTAGCTATTGCTGTAGATAGACACTAGGGTTGATGGACACTTCACCGAAGTACAAATACTGTGATACATCATAGAATCATAGAATAGTTTGGATTGGAAGTATGGTGTGAATACCATTGCCTATAGCAAGAGGAAAAGGGAAGATTAAAAGATATATTTAGATCTTTATATGGATGAAAAGCTGGACGTGAGTTGACAATGTGCACTTGGAGCCAGGAAAGCCAACCATATCCTTGGGCTGCATCAAGAGAAGCGTGGCCAGCAGATGGAGGGAGAGGATTCTGCCCCTCCACTCCACTCTGGTGAGACCCCACCTGGAGTCCTGCGTCCAGCTCTGGAGCCCCCAGCACAAGAAGGACATGGAGCTGTTGGAGCGGGTCCAGAGGACAGCCACAAAAATGATCAGAGGGCTGGAACACCTCTCCTATGAGGAAAGGCTCATTTTTTCCGTCTGAACATAAGGAAGAACTTCTTCCCTCTGAGGGTGACGGAACACTGGAACAGGCTGCCCAGGGAGGCTGTGGAGTCTCCTCTGGAGATATTCAAGACCTGCCTGGACAAGGTCCCGTGCAGCCTGCTGTAGGTGACCCTGCTTTGGCAGGGGGATTGGACTAGATGACCCACAGAGATCCCTTCCAACCCCGAACATTCTGTGATTCTGTGAAGGCTGAGAGAGTTGGAGCTGTTCAGCCTGGAGAAGAGAAGGCTCCAGATAGATCCTATTGTGGCCTTTCAATACTAAAAGGGAGCTTGCAAGAAATGATGGGGACAGACTTTTTGGTAGGACCTGTAGTGATAGGACAAAGGGTAATGGTTTTAAAGTCAAAGAGGGTAGATTTAGACTAGATATAAGGAAGAAATTTTTTACGATGAGGGTGGTGAAACACCAGACCAGGTTGCCCAGAGATGTGGTAGATGCCTTATCCCTGGAAACATTCAAGGTCAGTTTGGATGGGGCTCTGAGCAACCTGGTCTACCTAAGATGTTCTTGCTCACTGCAGGGAGGGTTGGGCTAGATGACATTTAAAGGTCTCTTCCAACCCAAACCATTCTATGATTCTATTGTTTGATTGTACAACTTTTGTGAAAAGAATTGTTCTTTCCCACAGAAGTACAGGTAAAGCTTTAGATTCCTTAGAACCCTACGTGTGCCTTTAGTTTTGGCTACACAATAAATTTTTAAATAGAAGTAATAATAGGAACACGGAATTAATGGAAGTAACAATGGGAAATAGTGCCCTTTCCTGCTAGCTGATGAATTAAAGATACTCCATGGCATAGTGAAACTCCAAGAATTTGTGTTCGATCTCAATGCACTTTTACATAATTATGAATACATGTCCTGCAGATCTTGAAGAAAACTGCAAATTTTACTGTTACAATATTGCAGGAATATGTATCACAAAGTTAGAAGTAGGAAAAAAGTCTTTTGAATTACAGTTCTTACTAAAAATGGTAAGTTTTGACCTCTTTAGTTGAAAAGATGCTGACTAGCCAGATGTTAAAAATTTGCTGAATAGTTGTCTCTTAGATTATAGAAGAGCATTCATTACAGTGATTACACTTGACAGCTACAGATGTCTTAGCTAAATGCTGTCAGACACATAATCTGTTAAACTATAATGTAGTGCTTTAAATCTCTTTAACTCTTGTTAGCTAGATTACATGAGGATACTATCATTACTTCTGCCACATAGGAGAGATTTCTTCTGTGACTGTATACAAAACTGTATTTCAAACCTTCAAGGACATAAGCTTCTATGGGAGAAATTTGACAGATTGATTTATTACACTCATAAAGCCTCTATTAATATAGTAGCTGAGTATGCCAGTCTTCACTGTAACTGGACTCACAATTCACCTGTGAGGCACAGAAGTCGAGTTCGCCACAGTTGCGTAGGTGAAATTCAGATGTAGGTAGGAACTGTTTTTTCTGAAGGCATAATGGAAATTTTAAGAGTAACAGTTACATAGAGTTGATAATCTTTGCCTCATACTCTCAAATTTAAACTATTCTTTCTTTAACATGTTGGAAAAGAAAACAAAATTAAATAAATCTCAAGATATCTCTAAATGTAAATATACACACAGTCTAATACCTCCAGTAAAGAAAGATACATCGGAATACGAGAGACCTTTTCGTTTGTTTGTTTGTTTGTTTTTTGCTATATATCTTTATATATAGGAGTTGAGAAATACAACCAGTGAATGGCTTAATTTAAAGAGGCAAAGAAATGGAGCAGCAATTTCTAGAGCACTTCACAAAGCAGAATTAAAAACAAACCAGCAATTTCTGGTCTATACACATCTTCTATAATGAAATAAGGAATGTAGGGTAGAGGTGTTTTCTATTTGAATAGCTCAAGCATTGCAAATCTGACTGCTGTTAGTATCTTTTCCCTCTTAGCTAAATAACATTGCACTGCTTGGCTAAGCCAGCAGGTGCTACAGAAAATACCGATTAATGCATTAGCTTAGAAATATGACTTACAGTCTACTGGAATCAGTTCTTACTGGCAGTATGTAATTTATGGCTTTTTTTGGAGTTGGGGGGTTTGTTGGGGGGTTTTGTTTGGTTTGGGCTTTTTACATCTGGATTCTTAAGGGGAAAACAAAAGAAAAAGATTCACTGCTGGAATGTCCACCACTGTCTGCTGGTACACCCATAAATGCTTTTGAACAGGTTATCCAGTTTCAGAGAAATTTCACTATCTGGGAGAGACTTTAAATATATAAAAATACCTGTAAGTTATGTTGAACCTGAGGCCAAGAAAACTTGGATGTTTTTAACCACCATATTGGATTTTAGTTCCAACCTTTTTCTAGCAAACTTGTCATCAAAAGACTCGTTAACAGAATGTCTTTTATGGTTTACGGTTTCACAGTGATAAGCAAGCATTAATTTACTTTCCTTGGAGAACTTTTTAATTTTAGTTGAGCTTTTTTCAATTTATTTACAAGGAAAGAAAAAAAACCACTGAGTATTTAAAAAACTATAGTTGTCTCACTTCAGATGTAGAAGTCTTGCTGAAGATGAGACATACTGCAGTGCTCTGATTTACTGGATGACTATGATTTAGCTTGGTTCATTTTGGAGGAGAAGCTGCAAAGAACAAATTTCTGGGAGAAATTTGTAGACGTAAGGGTAAGAATCTTTCCTTGGGAGTGAGAAGTCATAATTTGGATTCTTGAAAGAAGCTTAGTGAAGTGTGGGAATACTCCCTTCCTTCCCACGGACTTAATGGCTGAGGATCTTTCCCAGTCTTACATTTCTACAGTTTACAGAAAGGGACAGAGGTGTGAGAAGTTGGAAGGAAGAGAATTTCATGTTGCAAAGAGAAATACAGGAGAACAAAATTAATAATTTCCTCAAGACTGGGAATGTGCGGTAAGATGAGGTCAGAAATGGAATGGAGCTGTGGACAAACTAATCTGAAAGAACTGCAAGGGGATTTATGTGACCTTTCAAAACTCGAATTCACCTTCATTTCTGTGCCTAAACCAAGCAAGAATATTTTAACTTGAAGAAAGCCAAGTGCATCTGAAGTGTGACCTGCTGGAGCCCTCAGCACAGGAAAGGCCTGGACTTGTTACAGTGGGTCCAGAGGAGGCCAAAAAATGATCCGAGGGCTGGAGCACCTCTGCTGTGAGGACAGGCTGAGAGAGTAGGGGCTGTTCAGCCTGGAGAAGAGAAGGCTCCGGGGTGACATTATTGCGGCCTTTCAATATCTGAAGGGAGCCTACAAGGAAGCCAGAGAGGGACTTTTGACAAGGGCATGTAGGGATAGGACAACTGTTGCTTTTTATTTTTCTGAGTTAATCAAGGACTGAAAATAAGGTAATATTATAGCCAGACCTCAAAATTCAGGATCAACCTGCATATTGGAGGTGTTAGAGCATATTTCTTGCTAACAGACAAGGTCAGTTTGAAATTTGATATTTTGAAGTGATTGTGCAAAAGAAGGTAAGGGATGGAACAGTGAAGTTGAAAATGTCACAGAGACTATGATTTTCTGGCTAACTTTTAGAAACTTGGATGCTAGTACTATGTATGTTCTTAGTCTGATGAATCCTATTTGTGAGATATATTTGGCTTTTACAACAGAATGACCTAGATATCATTAGTCTTTTATTTATCAGAACTTTTTACCAGCGATTTGTTAGTTCTTCTTGATTGTAGTTTAGTCCTTGAAAAATGAATTTAATTCTACCATCCATTGTGTATTCGTATCTTCCTAATGATGCACTGATTCTGAAGACTCCAGTTACAGTGTCACTTCAGATTACACTTATGTACAGAGATTTAAAGGCCTCTTGTGCAATGAAAGAAGTATTAATATTTCAAGTATTTATAAAATCATGATTATTTGCTTAGATTAGCTAGTAGTTTTTTCTAAGCCTGTATTTTTGAAAGGTGAGACCAGAGTATGGCAAATGTCAGACATTCACCATTGGTTTTTAACACATATAAATAAAGATTTTTCTTTCTCAAAGGTCTCAAATAAGATACAATACTATATACTGAGGTCACTTTATTTTCTTATTCAAGAAAAGGATTTATTAGTACTTTTTCTAAGATGATAAATGACTTTTGTGCTGTTTCATTCACAATGTTAGAAGACTGGAAAAAGTGCTTCTCCAAAGCTGTTGGTTGTGACTTGTAAATATCTTTGGAAATCCTTGTGCGAGAAAGGAAACTTTCAATCAAATGTCAAAAACCGTATATTCTGGATCAAATGTATGAGAAATCTTTAGCAATCTAAATTTTATTGAAATTCAGAAGTTGAAACAGGGAACTGTAACTGTCAAATCATTAAAATATCAAATATGGGGATTAAGAACTGTGTGAACAAAAGTGTAAATTATCAAAAAATATCAAATTATCAGATATGTGCTCTGTCACACACCAGATTGTTCCGCAGGCTGCTATAGTTATGCAAAACAGAAGGACTGACTTTCTTGTGAAGTGTTTTCATTTTCTTTTTGAAAAGCATTGTTGAACTGTGTGGAGATAGAAGTAGCCTTTCTAAGGTAAAAAAATGCCAGGAAAATAGAAAGGATTTAGTCCAGTATTATTTAGTTTGTATGGTGCTCTGATCTTAAGACCGTAATTTTCCCTGCAATAGAGAACACTCAGCAGCAGGTAGCAGTGCCAAAAACTGTGAACTTTTTTTTTTTTAAATCTTTTTTTTTTTAAACCCAAAATTGAAATCATTTGCAAACATTGAGATTTCCAGACATGTGCTGTAGCTGGACCTGCAAGAAGTATTACTGTTTTCTTCACTCTTGTCTTACCATTGCTCATGGAATTGCTTCAACAACAAGATTATTTTTATTCTGCTAGGTAGAATTACATGGAAAAGATGTTTGAATGACCTAAAACTCATTCTTACTTCCAAGAATGTTCAGGTGGTTAGTCTTGACATCATCAATACCCAGCCTGTTTTTGCACAGGTGATGAGAGAAACAGGTTCTCAGCACATGTATGTGTTGTAGCTGCACTGACTTCAGCATGAGTCCTGCACAGGCAGGGCGAGCAGAGAAGGTGAGCGGGCAGGGTGCAGCCGCCCCTCCTGGCAACTCAAGTAGCGGGCGTTGCCTATCCAGGAGATATTCTAGCCATGGTTACCACCCCTGGTAAACCTGTGGATAGAAAGAGTGTGGGGACCCAGACAGAGCCCCCACGAAAGAACACAGGCGTCCAGGTCTCTGGCTGCAGGGAGTGCCTAAGCCTGGCACTCGTACCGGCGGACAGCAGAGACAACTGCTGTGTTCGGTGCGAGCAGGTGAATGACCTGCTCAGCCTGGTGGCAGAGCTGAAGGAGGAAGTGGAGAGGCTGAGGAGCATCCGG
>Ga0065711_1009649_pt1 | contig 10735 bp, 7 predicted proteins | sample Hoacrofraction12_FD_59098 | JGI IMG/M metagenome (GOLD analysis project Ga0065711, IMG submission 59098) | Hoatzin crop microbial communities from Cojedes, Venezuela - Epithelial fraction 12 v2 (version 2) | ecosystem: Host-associated > Birds > Digestive system > Esophagus > Crop | place... | reverse complement strand
ACCGCCCCCCCGCTCGGGCGGAGGCGGTGCGGGCGGCGGGAGCTGTTCGTTCAGCACCACGCCCCGCCGCGGCTGCCGAGGCGGCGCTTTGCCCCCTGCTGGGAGCGCGCGGGCGGAGGCGGGGCTCGCCGGGCCCCGGCAATTCCTCTCCCCCCTGCGCTTCGTTTTCCCAGGTGCTGGAGCAAGGGCGAAAGTTTCTGCGCTCTTCAAGCGTGTGGTGGTTTTTCGGCTTGATGGTATCTGTTCCTTCTATCCAGTGCTTCAATCGGAAATGGCCCACGGCTGGTCGTGGGGCTGCGATGCCACCCTTTGCCCCAGTTGCTGCCGAGAATCCGAGAGCACCCAGCCACTAAATGCTGCCCCGGCGCTGCACCCGGGGGTCTGGTTTGTGGGGCGACAAATCAAACACACAACAAGTGGTCTGGAAGTGGGCAAAGTACTTTTTGCATTTCTAGTGTAATTCCAGCTAAAGTTGTTGGAAGGATAACAAAAACAGTGATTTTTTACCTTGTTCTGAAATTTAGTGAAGAGCAAAATTTTTTCACGGGTGTCTTGAGATGCTCCTCAGCTGAGCCCCTACTTCTGAAATAATTGTAATTGCGGATATGGCCGTTTCGCCTTCATATTTATCTTGTCACCAACGATGCAGACTCTTCCACTATAAAGTTATACAGTCTTTTCATGAACATGATGCTTTTCATGGTGTTTAGCTGGCCAGGTGCCTTCACCTTTGCAACACCAGCAAAGACAAAGCCTGGTCTTCTGAAATAATAGTGCATCATCTTAAAAATACCATTACAGTAGGTAAACTTCATGCCTTTTCAGTGAAAAAGAGTGTTATGCTCAACTTTCAGCTACACAAGTAAGAAAATACAAAAAGAGAAGTATTAGTGAGACTAGAAGATACTGTACAGCTTATTCCCTTGTATCCAAGATTCTCCATTTTACCGTCAGTATTGCTGTTTTATTGAACTTACTCTGAAAACAAGAGGCTGATTAGCAGGAAGCATCAATACAAAGCCCTCGTGCTTTGTTCACGGAAATGTAATGTATTGCTGTATTTTGGGGGATGAATTTTATTCCTGCCCCTGAAGTGCAAGCTAGCTTTGCAAGATTTTTCAGACTTTTTCAATCTGCTTTGCTGTAGGGATATTTTTAATTGTGCTTCTGTGTTGACGTGAATTTTATCCTTGGGAGTATTTAGCTGGAATATGAAAGATACTGTGCTCTGTGGCTGGCATCCGTCAAGGCTTGTAGGATTTTGACAGTGAAAACTGTGGCTCACACAGGAAGGAAAATGGCATAAGGGTCCCGCAGAGGACAGTGTTGTTGAAGATGTTGAGAGATCCATCTTCTGTTCAAATACCTAGCGTGTGTTAGAAGTTTTATCCATGTTATTTAGTAGTCATTGGGTACTGTGGAGGTCCTTCTTGTTACTGCGTTCGCATTTGATACTCCCTGAAACAGAAATTTCGGTCACTGTAACCGAACTGAATGAGCTTTTGGTTCTTTCTTACGAGTTGTTATTTTATCTGCATTTCTGGCCCGGGGAGGTAAGTGATTATTTTACTGTATTTTTCTAAATGGGCTGCTTTGCACTAAGAGAAATGGCTCAGGAGCAGGAGACAAAATGAAGAATAAGCCCATATTATTTCCTCGATGGGTTGCGAAAATGACAAATGTATGTTTTGGTTGTCTGCCCAGCTGAAAAGTTGTTTAGTTTTAAAAACCTGAATTTTTCTATTATTCGTTCTTACAATTTTAATTAATTTTAATTTATGAAGCTTGGTGATTTGAAAAAAAACGCTTATGATGGTTGGTTTAAAATATTACATCATGCTGTGTTACACACAGGTTGTGTACTTGTGGAATTGAGTGGCATCATCTTCGGATGACACCCCCCCAGGTACTCATTTTGTTGTTGTTCACGTGTGTAGACACGTTTTTGTGTGTATTCTTGTTTAAAATTAATGGTTGTGTAAGGCTCACGGTGAAGGCATTTGTTTTTTTTTAATAACTCTTTTGCATTGTGCTTTTGCAGTTGTTCTTATATGGTGTCCTACTTGACCAGAAATTATTTGTTTGATAGAGTGTGCAAAGATGTGTTGCGCCTTGGCAAACGGACACATACATCTGCACGTGCACAGCCCTGTCACGAGCTTTGGGGAATGCGTCTCTGGAGACCTCCTCAGCTGAGAGGAAGAGTGGGGGAAAGCGAATTGGTGGGGTGGGGTAGCGGGGCGCTTCCCTAGGCTGTGCAGAGTGCTGCCAGTTTCTGCAAAGCGTTGTTCTGTGGCTGCGGTACGCGTGTTGAGGCTGTTAGGCATTGTTGGGCGTCCCAGCGCCTCGGCCGGCAGTGTTGAGGGTCCCTGAGGGCCCTTGGCAGCACCGCAGGTCATGCCTGGGGGGTTGTGGGATGAACGCAGGCAATGGGCTCGCTGCCGCGATGGCAGGTTTGTCAGGACTGTTATGCCTGTACGTGTAACAGCAACACTCTTAAGAATATTGCTCCTTCATGTTATTAAGCTCTAAACTAAAGAGGAATAAATGTAACTGTATGGGATTAATGATATTTTAGGGTTTTTTATAATTTAAGTGTTTTTGCCATAATTTGGCTGAAATCATTTTTGTGTTACTATGTTTTCTGAGTCTCGAAGATAGCACTGATAACCTTCTTGGTTGTTACGGGGTACCACAATGCGTTATGCGGAGTGTCTTGTATCATTTTTCTCCACATCAGACAAATCCCATCCCTCGTAATCCTTAGCATTTCTCTGTCTCGTCACTGGTGTGCGCTCAGTTCCACTCGTTTGATCATTTGAGTGATGAAGATTTAGTAATCTTTCTTTGTCATCTTCTGAAGTAAATTGTGGGGTAATAGTGATCCTAAATCTACTCAGCCATGAGGTTCAGAGCTGGGTCCTTCTGCACAGAGCTTTATTGCAGGCATTGCTGAACACAGATGTGAGACTGGAGAATCGCAGTAGCCGTGAAAGTAGCTCACAGATGAAAGTGTATTGCTGACCATCTTCCCCCCTGCCCCCAAACGGGTGCTTTACATGTATATTTACTGCACCTCGGTAGTGACCCCATTTCTCAATTCTGTCGGTGGATGGTGTCAACACAGCAGGGCCACGCACAAGTTTCTCCTTGCTACAGAACGTATCCAAGATTACAGGAGATAGAGGGAAATGCTTAAGCAGAGGGTGAATACTATCTACACACGCATAGGGCAGAGGGCTCGCTTGTGGTTAGTGGGAGAGCGCTGTCTGAGGATCGAGGGACAGAGGCAGAGAGAGAGGAGGCAGCCAGCCTCCCCAGCCAGCGTTCACCAGGGAGTCGACAACTGCTGTCCTGACCAATAGCTGGTGCTGAAACTGGGCTGGCAGCAGCCGTGTCTAACACTGCTGCGGGTTAGGGGTGGCAGTGCGGGAAGAGGAATTTTCAGAAAGTTCTTTTACGTGATAACAAGCTGGAAAAAGTACTGTCAAGATACTAATTTTAAAAAGAAATACTTGACTATGTCAAGTGAAGGATTGTAAGTAAGGTGCAAATCAGTGTGTGAGCAGGAGATGACTTTACAAAAGTATAGGTAATGCAGAAGAGAAGTGATTGGTCAAAGTAGAAATGGAGAAGAGGAATAGAGAACAAGGGAAGGTTGGGAAAAATATGAACCAAGGTAAACTCTGGCTTTCAAAGTTAAAGATGACAGAAATCACGGTCGCTATTCATCTCCCCAGTTTGGCTGAATGCATAGGAGTGTAGAAGTTAAGGTTCCGTTAAAGGGCAGGTCAGCAGTGTGACTTAATTGTCCTGTGCCCCTACTGCAGTACGAGGGCTTGACAAAGGGAACAAGGCGAGCTGAAGGTACATTGGAACACAAAATCCTCCTTTTTCTTCTTTTTAGAAAGACATTATGGTGATTCAGCATGGAATACAGGCAGTAATGCGCACTCCTTTGACCTGGATTTGTTTCACATAGGTGTTTAAGTCAGTTGGTGCATTGAAGGCGGATATCCCCAAAATTTAGACTGTCTCCACCCAGATGAAGATTATGCAGTTGAGTCGGATCTCTGCCCTATTTAATGTCTCTTTCATCTGGCAATGCCCTGTGTCGGCTGCTGTGAAGGAAAGTGTGAGAAAACCGACAACGCCCAATTAGGGAGCCATGGGGCCGTATGTGGTATTTTCCCATCTCAGCTGAAGACTGGCTTCTGCCGTGAAGTGTTTGGATTTCTGTCCCTTCCACATGTACTGAATTCTGTGAAACGTAACACAGAATATTCTCATTAGCTGTATGAATGTCAAAACCCTTTAAAAAGCTGCAGCACTGATTATCTCGTGTATCTGGATCTTTATACTTTGACTGCCTTCTAATATTCATTCACATCGTGACAACTATCTTGAGTTGCTCCCTGGTACAACTATACTAAACATGATGAAAATATAAACAGAACAGATAAAGGTAAGATTAAAAAAAAATCCCAAAGAACTTTTTTAAATATACAAAGGTTCTAATGCACTTTATCTTGCAGATTTGCAGATTAGACTACGTTATCATAATAGTTTGTTCTTGTCATAATATGACAATTCTGATTCCAGCATTTTCAGTTTGGAAGAAAAAACCTCACCAAGTCTTCTTTCAAGGATCTGATTTTAGGTTAGGTGCCTTTGTAACGTCATAGGTAAATGGAATTGTCATTTCCCGAAGATATTAGAGTCCTCGCAGCATCGGCTGTCGGTCTGACATACACAGACACACAACACGTGGCAGTTCCCAGCTCCTCTGGGAGGCTGTGGGTTTGCATGTAAAAATCTTCCCGTTTGGCTGTCGGGAAGCAGACTCTGAACAGAGAGGGACAGAAGCCAGCGTTCACACACAGACCCGTGCTGAGACTGTTCTCCAGGGGAGTGCCAGATGAAGTCTTGGTTCTTGTATGTGCTTTCTCAGTCACACGAGTATTTAGAACATGCTTCGTTTAATTCTTGGTGCTTGAAAAATCTCAATATTTTTGTCAGTGATTTTAAGCATTAAATTTTTTCTCCTGCACTTTTGCTTTGATATTTCCAGTTGATATATTCCAAGGAAATGAACTCTAAACCTCCTGGTGCCAAAGGATATCTCCCTGCTTGATGGTGATATTCCATACTAGTTGCGTTCTTTCTTTAGTGTTGTCCTCCAGCTGCGTCTTATTATAATGCCCAAAGAGACGATATACCAGTATCGGAGCCCCAAGACACCACTGCAGTTTGTCTGATAGCTGTCATTGAACTACAGGCAGTTTTAGAACATCACATTGTTAAGGAAAGTTGTTTTTTCATGGCAGAGTGTTTTAGGTACTTTTTTTTTTTTCCCCTCTGTCGCACTGAGCTGAAACTGAAGTTCAAATACACCTCAAACTTTTGCTTGATAATTAAAAGTAGAGGAGTAGCGTATAGCTCTTCTCTGTGGAGTGGGAGTTCAAAAGGGAAATGGGAGAAACGGTAGAGAGACTTGTCACTGACTTCCTCTGGTTTACAAAGGGTCGAGGGGTTTTCTCCAAAATACTTACGAGTAGAAATGGATTGGTTGAGCTTTCATCCAGGTTGCCAGTCGTCTGGCTTACTAAATACAATGGAAATGCGAAGTACAGAATTGTTCTCCAGATATAAGAAACCTCAGTGTGCCTCAAGAGATCAGTAGGAAAGAGTTAGAAAAAGGCTAAAACCTTGATAAGAATCATTAATGGAAATTGAGCAAACAGTTCTATTGCCAAGAGGGGAAAATTGTTTCACATGTGAGTGATGATGTGTATCCTAATAAAAGACAGCTTTTCACACCCACCAGGAATAAGACATATTCTGCATTTTTATATCCCGTCTTGTTTTGAGTAGGAAGAATATCTTTTTTAAGAAGAAAAATCTTCTGTTGGGAAAAAGAAAAGGAAAGAGGTTTTCCCACACACAGAAGAAATTCACAAATCATTTCCATCAGAGTATGTACAGAAGCAGGGGAGCATGCCATAAGAGAAAGAACAACTGATATTTTTCAGTTGACCTTCAGCACAGACACGATCTGGTTGTGCTCTGACTGGTTAGTGACAAAGGAGTTGCTTTTAATGAGGGGAGGAGAAAAATTGGGGCCCCTTCATCAGCTGGAGCGTTAAACGTAATGAAATATTTTCTGCTGAGTTTTAAAAAGAAACTGCAACTGGAGACAACAGATCCCAGAGAGGTGACAAGCAGGTGCCCACGTCACCTATGCTCGGTAGTCTCGAGTGGGAGGAATGTTGTTGCTGGGTGGAAGGTGTATGTTCTGGTGGGGAGGTTCAGCTGAGAGAGGCACAGCCCCAGGCTCTGCGTCATACGCGCAAAATCCCATTGTGAAATGGGGGTAAGATGGGTGGCGCGGAAGGGGGAGAAGATGGAGTGTAGGGTTGTTCTGGCAGGAGCTGGGGCATGTGAAATATTTCAAGAGGCTGTTGAAGTGGGTGGCAGTCACCCTCTTCCCTCCCCTCCTCTCCTGTCTGTCTGTCTGTCCTGGCACACTGCCTTCCTTCCCTGCCGCCGTCCTCAAGCCCGCATCCCCACCACGCGTTGTCACGTCCCTCAGTCTGGTGGGCACCTGCAGAATGGGGGAGGAAAGGCAGCTCCTTGGATCGGAGGGAAGCACTCAGGGGAGCCTGGGTGGGAAGCAAAGAGGCTGCTCCGTGGGGAAAGCATTCTTCTGTGGTTTTCAGCAGGCACTTAGTAAGGGCTTTCTGCTCTCCAAGCCCCAACCTGTCTGCCCACGTAGAAGCAGGAGAGAAGCTGTTGTGGCTGGAGTCGTTGCTGGCAGCTGTTCTTGGCAGACGTCTGCTCTGCCTGTGCCTTGAGGCAGCTCTGGGTGTAGATACTTGGACATGATTTGGGTCCCTTCCCGCGCTGCCGAGCTCTAGGTAGAATGAAACTGCTGAGAACAGGACAGCAGGCACCCGCACTTTGGAGATGGACAAGGACTCCATCTGTTTGGAAATGTAGTAATATTTTGTATGAAGTCAGGTTCCGGTTTTCCAGCTGGAAACTGCTGGCTAGTTGGTTTGAGCTGCTTGCCTTCTAATCGACTATTATTAGAAGAAATAAATTCCTTGTTGTATAATCTACTTCACAAAGTGATGTTCGTCGCTTTTCCTGTCCTTGACTTCAGAAGAGACCCAGCTGGTTGTATGCAAGGGAGTGTGTGAGAGGAGGGGGAGCGAAGGGCTGGGTCTGCACTGGTACCTGGCCGGATAGTTGAGCAGAGCTGTTTTCACGGATTTCGGAACAGAAGGACATACAAGTTGAGGGGTGTGGGGAAGGGTTTTGGTGAACTACACCAGCTCACCCAGGGAACTACAATAGGAAGCACTTCGTTGTCCTACAGATGGAGATGTGTTGGCAGGCCAGAAATATGAAACCTGGAGAAGGGGGGGGGTCTCCAGCTGCAGCACATAATTCAATGGGCACAGTATCTGCAAGGCAAGAAAGCCGGAGAGGAGGCTGTTCTGCGTTACCACCAGCTAGAGACTGGTTTTGTGGGAATTTCCCTAGGTAAATGAAGGCTCAGTCCACAGTGACTGTGATCTGGAATCTCCGAGGTGAGCACAAGCCGGGGAACAAAACGATACACTGCTCGTTTCTTTGCAGACTGCGTGACAGCTGAGTGGGAGACACATCCAGGGATGGCTGAGGGAAAGGAAAATCTGTGCTTTGTTCTAATCCCTGCGTTAACTCTGTCTGGAACTTGCCCAGCTACTACCAGCTTACTGGGTACCTTAAAAGAGGTTTCTTTTCCGAGGCCTTGTTGAGCTTAGTTGATACCATGGCATCTGAACACTGCAGGGTAAAATGCTCTTTGCCAAATCTGCGATTTTTATGAGAAGCCTTCTCAACTTGGCCCATTTATGGCATAGTTAAGATAATATACCAATAAACTCCTTAATTTCAGCAGGAACTTTCATGCAGGATTTTCCCTTGGTTTGACATGTTCACACGAAGGTTTGGGGGGGGATGGGTGGGTTTTCTTTTAATGAATTACAAGGCCTGTAAGAAGTTGTATTTACCCAATATTTCATTTGAAGAAGCAGGTTTACTCAGTCCTTCAAGAAATGGTACAATAAACTGTCTTGTTCTTTTTTGTGGTGTCCCAAGGAATGCGTTCTAGTCTTTGACGCTGAAATACTTTGACATCAGACTGGGTGATGAGTTGCTATGGTTTCAAGGGCAGTGTTAGTGCTAGAAAAAGACCGCACCCTGGCAGTGCGCACGCCTGCAGTCCCGGGCTCCTGTATATTTCATGACCAGAACTTAGGAAGTGGCCTTCCACATCGGTGGCTTCATCACAGGGCAGAAGAACTGGAGCGAAGATGTGCAACTGGGTGCCTGTTTGTTCGTAGCCGTTTCATTGGGTTTGGGTAGAACTCTGTGTACTTGGCAGTTTTCAGCGCTTCGACGGAAAAATGGAAAGCTTACGCCCAGCGCACTCTGCATAGGCAGGGGGAATTTCTAAGGCGGGCGGAATCAGAGCGGGAGGGAGGGGGTTCTTGTTTTCATGTGGAGTAGACTCTTAACGCAAGCTGCTTGTTTAACTTCTTGAAATAAATTTTTCAACCTGCAAAAAATGGCATGTTTTTATCAGGTGCCGATAACAGCCTTAAATTATAAGTGTATATGTACTTTCTCTGAAGAAGCAGCCATACAGCAGGACTTTTTTAGAATATTTTTTTAATAAACAAGAAAAGGTATATCAGCCACCTTGCTTTACTTATCATTTAAGCATCTTTAACTAAAAATAGAGCCCTAATCAGTTTTCCCTGAAGTCCTTTAGCCTGCAAGTAAAAAATAGATAACTGCTGGATGTTTAAAACAATACATTATTTCTCAATGCATCATAGAGATGTGAATTGCTCTGAGTTATATTTAATGCATATATTTCTAGAAAATAGATGGTAGTGTAACTGTGGATATTGAAATGCGTCTCTGAAAGAAAGAATAATTTCCTTAAGTCTTAATGAGTGCCTGATTGGTTTGTAATGAACAAGCTCTCTTCTTGACGACAATCTGTTTCTGGTAAAACAGGTATGGTTTCCAGGAATGACTCTGTTATATTGTCCTCTGTTACATTTCCATTCTTTCCTCAGTGTAGTCCAGGGTGGTTTAGCAGAACTGCCAATATTTAGAGCTGTGCTGGATTTTTCCCTATTCCGCACATCCGTTTCCCTGTCCCCCCAGATAAAACACCATAACCCTTTGTTAAGTCCTCTGCAAGCCTCAGACCTGGGCCCCAGCCAGGTAACCTGTCAGCCCTGGGCCCGGGATTCTCCTGCGTGTCGGGTGCTTTTGTAGAAGCTGAGAGGTTGTTAGCACCAGCGAGGGGTCCCACAGTCCTCTGCTCTTCCTTGAATTACTCGATTTTTTGGGAGGGTCTTGATCCTGCTTCCTTCATCTCAGTTTTTCAGTCTAACTAGTAAGATTTGACTTTTCACAAAATAGCTACCTGTAATTTTGGAAGTAATTATTTGATCCTTGATGAGTTTGTTGTTGTGCTGAGACCAGCAGGATGAAGGGAAGCTGCTTGCAAATGAGCAGCATTCATGCAGAAATTCAGCGTTCTCACCCAAGTGTTCAAGGGAGAAAATGGTGCCAGAGGAGTTCCCGAGACTTTGAATTCTAAATCAGCGATTTCCAGCTCGGAACAGCTGTATGTACACTGAGGCTTTTCTCTTCATTTGTCATCTCTCTAACAAGCTCATGGCACATATGTATGTTTGCCTGTGAATTACAAGGAAATGTTCTGGAAGTCTGTAGGGAATCCAGTTAATCAATTTGATTCATTGCAGTACTTATTAGGCATGATGGCTGCGCCCCAGAAGGTTTGCCATTTTCTTTGGGTAAAGTCCACTGTATTCTAAGCCAAAATTGTTGAAATTAATGTCTTAACTTTTATTACCCAAAGAAACTGTCAGACCTCTCTAATAGTCTTGGATGAAGTGAGACCACCGTTTGTTTTTTTTTTAGGGAAAGAAAAAAATGGGTTCAGCTGAAATGCATAGTGCAGGCATACACAAAGTGTGGGAGTGAAGGTCTGGGCCCTGCCTGAATCTGGTGAGGCCTTTTAGGTAATCTTTTTTTGATTTTGTCTCTTCACCAACTGCTGCTTAACAGCTTGTAAAGACCTTTTGAAACTCTATTACTCTGTGCATTAGAGATTTGCCTGCTTCCACGCTCCCCCTTTTGGGATTCAGTGAGGGTTTTTTTCTTGCGTGCTGTGCCAACAGCAGACTTTGCCCGAGTATTCTTTTTCTCATTAACATCAATTGAAGTGAGACGTCAGAAATCCAGGACCATTTGCAATGACAGGACAGTGCCAATGCTCTCCCTTTTATAACCCATAGGAATAAAGCTATGTAAAGCATCATTTCATTATTCACGTTGTGATAGCATGCATAAATTACAAATCATAAGCTAGGGAAAAAATTGGAAAAAATTTTCTTGATATCCTTTTTCAAATATCCAAAGTTTAAATTTTGAGAGGAAATATGAGGAAGAATTAAAAAAATAAAAATAATATCACCAGTGGATTTTGGACGTCTCTGTTTTCCTTTGTTAACAATTTTATCCCGATACCATGTTAGCCTACTCGGGCAAGCGAGGATGAACGCCAGACCATGGGTTTTGTTGTTCTTTCAGAGCAGGGGTGTACTGAAAACCATGTTCATGTCTTTTTTTTTTTTTTTTT
>Ga0065711_1050633_pt1 | contig 10736 bp, 2 predicted proteins | sample Hoacrofraction12_FD_59098 | JGI IMG/M metagenome (GOLD analysis project Ga0065711, IMG submission 59098) | Hoatzin crop microbial communities from Cojedes, Venezuela - Epithelial fraction 12 v2 (version 2) | ecosystem: Host-associated > Birds > Digestive system > Esophagus > Crop | place... | reverse complement strand
TTCCTTCTTACATTCATATTACCCCTGCTCTTGTTCACGATGTAAATGCAATGGATGCAATTCCTTATGAAGCAGAGGCATACTACGTTTTTGACAGGGGCTACTACGATTTAAAGAGATTGAAAAAGATAAATGACATAGGAGCCTTTTTCGTCATTAGACCTAAGAGGACAACTCACTATATTCCCGTTGAGATAAGAGATACAAAGCACAATGCAAATGGCATTCTTAGTGATGACATTGTTGAGTTTGAAACCCAAATTGCAAGCAGAAGATATGGAAGTAAAATAAGGAGGGTTATATATTATTCCTCAGAACTGAACAAGACATTTGTATATCTCACCAATAACTTTGAAATCTTTGCTGAAAGAGTTGCTCTTCTTTATAAAAAGAGATGGGAAGTCGAGTTGTTCTTTAAATGGATGAAACAGCATCTAAAGATAAAATCTTTTTGGGGAAGTTCTGAAAACGCTGTAAGAATCCAAGTATACTCTGCTATCATTGCATATTGTATGGTGGCGATTGTAGAACATGACTTGCAACTGAATAGAAGCACCTATGAAGTGTTAAGAATTTTCAGCGCATCACTTTTGGACAAAACGTATATAAGGACGTTATTCTTTGATGAGGAAATAAAGGTCCAAGATAATCGTCAGCTAAGTCTTAAATTTTTTTAGTGGACACTAGTGTACAAAAATATTTCCTAAATTTGCACTTGCTAGTTGAATTCACCCCGGATTCCATCATGGACCGGATTGTTAAATCTTCTTATCGTTTTAATCTTTCTGGCGATAGTATGAGAAAATAGTTGTAAATTTGCCACAAATGTATCGCATTCACAAAAAGTGGTCCACTATGACCGAGATAGGTGGGGTACTTTGACTGAAATAAGCAGTTTGATAAAGAAAATAAATGATTCTTACGATTTTTTTAATTTTTATCCTTTATTTTTTTGATGTTAAGAAAAAAAGTCTTATATTTGTATCGGAATCGTTATTCCAACTAACAAAAAAGTGATTGAAATTGTCTGATAGCAGGTGATTACCTTAAATCGTTGTAACTAAAAATAAGATTATGTCATACTTTGAATCATTATTGAAGAAAAAAGAGTTCGAACAATGCCCGCTTCCACTTTGGAAACTGAGACTTACGGATGATGAATACGAGGAACTTCGCAAGTTCTTGAGAGAGGGTACGGAGCCACGTAATACTTATATGAGGCCATTTTTTAACCTAAAAAAGGAAGCCGCATTGTTTTTCTCCGAATATTGGAGGCGAGAGTATCTCGAAGGCGCACACAGTATAGACGAAGTTTATTCTGCTCTTGACCCTGTAAATAATTCAAAAGATTATCAAGGAGCTTTTTACGATGCAGCGTGCGAAGGTGCTGATTCTCTCGGCATAGAGCGATATGAAGGTGCTAGGAATACTCCTTTGTACGATATGCTTTACCAAGGAGGGCTTCCCATGCGCTGCCTGATTGAACGGAATGGTCAATATGCAGTTTGGGATAGGTTCGCACGTGGACTTGTCAACCGGCGGATAGACTTCAAGGAATTAAATTTGGGTGCCGTAGCTAGGCAAAGCCAAAGCTTACAGGAATTTTGTCGGTGGCTTATGAGAGGTGTCGAAAGTGAAGATTTCAATCAGATGCCTTTCTATTGCGCGGATGAGAATAATATTTGGTATCAATACTTGTGTAAACTTGCCAGAGAAGAACGTACAAGACGCGTAGAGTCAAAACCCTTTTCCTTAAAATGGGAATTTGAAATAGACATGATAGATAATAAGGTTAAGAATGTTTATTTTGTAGTAGAAGGTCCACGAGAATTACCGGCGGCGTTTCTTGAACAAAGGGAGCTGACTAACCAGACTTTCTTGTCTGCCCAAGTAAGAGTTAACGGAAAAACGGGAGACGTATTTAATTTTATCAATAACCACAATCACTATCCTGTCATCAGCAAACGCGCTTATCATCAGGGTGACAGCATCGCACTCTTTCTTCAAGCCGGTGACAATGAAATGCCACTCTTAGACGGCGTACTAAATATGGCCGAGCCGCAAATTTTGTTTTGCAACAAGGAAGGCAACTATGAAATAGGGAATAAGATGGGTACAGATGAAGGACTTATCCTTTATCCCAAGGATTGGACTGTAGAAAACGCAGACCGATATAAAATAGAATACTTTTCATGGGGTGATACAGTATTGTCTGGTATAAGACTTGCCGCTGACACAACCGAAAGTATATCATTATCGAGTGAAGTTGACGGCAGAAGGACATTTGGAGGTAATACCGAATCATGTCGGATTGAAATCAGGAACGCGCCAATTGCTATGCCTTTTGTTGAAGAGGCAATCTATGATGCCGGCAATTGTTCCTATCTGTTGCGCTATGATAACGAAAGATGTGAAAGGGCGATAAATAGAAATAATGTCGAATATCGTAGCAAATGGCAGAAAGAATGGTCAGATACGCCAGCATATGGGGAAATTTTCGTTCGTGTCAAATCAGAGAAATGTGCAGAAACCAGGCCTCTTATTAACGTCGGGGACGGATTGTCAATAACAATTTTGGAGGCAACAGCAGACACTTGCCGCGTCAACGTTAATTGGACACATGGCACTGTGCATACCACGGAGGGCCGTAAGGAAAATGATGCATGGATTATAAAACAGGATCATCAAAATCCGATAAAAAAGATTCATTTTGTATTTACACCTCTGGGAAATCCAAATAATCAATTTAAACTTACGGTTAAAGCACCATTCAGGGATTTTTTAATTTGCGATGAATATGGAAAGCCAATTCAAAATGAATGTTGGATACCTTGTGCAGGTTTAGACAGATATCAATATCATATTGCTGGTCAAGATATCAGAAAGTTTTCTTTCGGGAATACTGAGAAAAGACTATTTTGGTATGGCAACCAGTTGTATCTCTCGGACGACGGTGTCCGTACGCCGATACCCTACGAAGGAAGTTTGTCAATTCTCTTTGGCGCAGACCCATATAATACTCCGCGTTCTCTTTTGGACAAGACTTCCAAGAGTCTGATTGATGCAGATGTGGAAGTTTCATTCGAACTTGATGACGGAAATATTAAAAGGTTTTATATCAAAGACTCACCATATCGTGTGAGTCAAGATGGCGGTAAAATCAATATTGTTGACAACAATAGTATGTTGTCAAATTTCCATGAAACCCTCAAACTTATCAGAATGGACGAACCTGACAAGGAACCTGTAGATTTGGTTTTCCATGAAGAAGAAGGCTATGTGTTACCTGAAGAAATACGTCAATGGGGCCTGACTTTTCTGTGCGGTGAACGGGCACGGGCAGGCTTTATCTGTCCGACTGTTGTCGATCTTAACAAAACGATGGACAGCGATGACCGTCAGCGTAACCGAGTGAATGCCAAGGACGCTATAATGGCTGAATTGTCGCAGTCTCATATGGATGATGACGTATGGAAGCGTATTACCGGATGGTTCCGCAGGGTGAATGAATTTGGTATCCCTGCAAGTTCGTTGCTTGTTTTGGATTGTGCAGCACAGTCACCACAGCATCTTTTGTATCTTGCATTCATCCTATATATTGACCAAAAAAATGATAAATATAAATTGAAAGAACAATTAGAGAATTTGAGTGCGGAGCTTGCTTTCCAATGGTATTGGGCAAGCCCATATCTCAACGGGTTCGCACGAAGTCTGCAAGAATTTATAGGCTCTTTAGACTCTTCTCCTATAGTTAAAAATGTATTTATTTCATGGGCGTTACAACAAAATAATCCAAATGAATATTTAGTTTCACTGAAAACAGACCAATATTGCGAGAATGCTGGGCGTTGCCTGTCAGAACTGCTAAACTCTTTCGATATCTGGATGAGAGAACTGTTTGTTTCCTCGATGCTGGAGTCGTATGATTATACGGGTGAGGCATTACGACCTGAAGCGGAAGGAATCATCAATGACGGCAATCTTATTAGGATGAACAACGACGGCGCAGCATATATAGAAAACGGACAGGATTACCTTGGTGAAGCTTCCACCGCCTTTTTCAATGACTATGCCGATCAAAATGCTAATCTTACCGCCAATGAGAGCTGGCTTATGAAACGTGTTAATGTTGTCGCGGCGCAGTTAACCGGGAATCTTGACCTCTTCTCTCAACCGAACGAGATAAGACGCAGTGTCATTTATTGCATCAAGTCAAATGTCAACAGGTTTATCGCAGAATTGAATAACAAATTAATTAACAGATAAAATATGAAATTCGCAAACATCTACAATGAGACCGACGGTAATATCAGGAGGGCGCTGTTGTCATTCTGGACACCCGGTAATCACCCCTTAAGAAAAGCTATCGGGGAATTGTTTGATAAAGAAAGGCTGATAGCGGAGCCAGTATTCCAAAGCACATTCGGCTGGGAACCCGCCGAAGATGATGCTTGGAGAAAAACATTGAACCGGGACGTTATCGAAAGACTTGAGATAGGAGAAGTGTATTCACCTTACAAGCATCAAGCCGAGAGTTGGAAAGCCCTTCACGGAGGAAACAGCATCGTGGTGACGTCAGGCACCGGCTCGGGCAAGACGGAATGCTTTATGTATCCGGTATTGAGCGACCTGTACGAACAAGGTCAGCAAAATGCTATCGAGGCCATCTTCTTGTATCCATTGAACGCCTTGATGGAAGACCAAAAAAAACGCCTCTCGAACTATTGCGAGGCAACAGGACTGCGCTTCGCGGTCTATAATGGCGAAACTCCTGAATTCAGGGCAGACGGCATAGGCTTGCCTGCCGAGGTGCGTACTCGAAAAGATATAAGAAACACGGACAACAGACCTCAAATCCTTCTGACCAATCCCAGCATGCTGGAATATATCCTGGTGAGACAGCGGGACCAGCAAATGCTCCAGGAGTCAAATGGAAAATTGCGATGGATTGTCATAGACGAGGCTCACAGTTATTCAGGTTCGGCAGCCGTTGAGCTACGTTACCAAATAAAGCGCATTTTGGAGGCTTTCGGAGAGCAGGCTTCCGATGTGCGATTTGCCTGTACTAGTGCGACTATCGGCGGACCGGAGGGGGAGCAATCCCTCATTGAGTTTATTTCGGACTTGACAGGGCAGTCAGAAGATAAAATCAAAGTAATCGGTGGAAACCGCCTAGTCCCGGAATTGGACAAAGAAGAACTCGGGCGGCAACTTGCCGGGAATGATTTGGCTCGCATAGATATTGATAAAGTGCTGTCATTGAGGACGAAAATAAACGAAGTGTCAGGCATGACGTTGCAACAGATGTGGGAACGGCTTTGTCCTGAAGAACAGTTCGAGGAGTCCAAGGCACTGCAACTCATAGACAAACTCTGCGAAATCAAACAAGACAACAAACCGGTGCTTTCGCTTCGCGCCCATTTCTTCATGCGAGCTATAGGCGGATTATATGCTTGTGCCAATGAGAAATGCCCTGAACACAATACGGCAGTTCCGCAATACGGATTTATCACAACGAATAAAGCAACAGTCTGTCCACACTGTGGTGCACCGCTCCTTGAACTTGTACAGTGCAAGCGATGCAACAGTTTTGTCCTGATGGGACAAAGTGATGCTCAAACGCACATTATAACACAGTGCGAGGAAGGGACATACGACAAAGATTATTTCTCTTTGGATGACGATGAACAAGAGGAAGAAGATGACGAGCGCAATAATCCGGGAAACAGAACCACATTTTACTTGCTTCCTTACAACAGAGAAACATCGTTCAGTCCAAAACCTTCAATAAGTCCCGAGCCCCAGACTTCTGATATTGTTTTTGATGACACACTTTCCGAATTCGTATTGGAGGAAAGAGTATCTGGTGAGGGAAAATGGATAGAATTGCAAAACGCCAACGGCCATAGTTATTGCCCCAATTGCGGAAAAAAAACAGAAATAAAAGAACGTCTTGCCTTCAAGCATTTCCGCATCCCAATCAGTTTCATCAATCAAAACATTGCGCCTGTATTGTTGCGCGAAAGTGCTCCCGATGAGGAGCATGACTGGGGCAAATATATCGCTTTCACTGATAGCCGGCAAGGCACAGCCATATCCGCAAAGACTTTCAACATCGATGTAGAGAGGACCGTGGCGAGAGAAAAATTGATGAAAAGGTTGGCGCAACAAACAAACACTGATAGAGCAAGATTATTGGCTGGCGTCCCTGAAGAATATCATGCCCAAATTTTAGCCAACATAACTGAAGGATTATCTCTAGCGCAACTTACTGATACAATATATGACGAAACTATTTTTTCGCATTACGTTCATAACGACAATGCTGATAAAAGAAGAGCCTATAAAGCAGCACTGATGCGTAACTTTATTGGCCGCAGAGCACTTTACGAGGGCGGCGTTGAATCAATGGGCTTGGTCACACTTGACTATACAGCCTTGCATAATGTCGAGGCACCACAAGAAGACGGATTTGCAATCCAAGACCAAGATTGGCGAGACTTTTTAAAATTGTCTCTTGATTTCTTTGTTAGAGTGGGAAATCATATTCAGCCATTAATCACCTATGAAAGGGACTATGTAAGAGACGCAAATTTAAGTACTCCGATAGCCTCGCATGATGATGCAAGGCAAAGGCCTGAAAACACTGCGCATTGGCCGCATGTTAAGACCATGAATGATGGTAACGTGTCGGATGAACAATCTCGATTGGTACTATTGCTCTGTGCCGGCTTGGGAATTCATTCTATTGAGGATTTAAGACAAAATGTGGATGTAGTGAATGGTTTCCTTGACGACGCGTGGGAAGTCCTGGTGGATGAAGGGATTTTGAAAGAAATCACCGACGACAGACAAGGCTATACTAACCCACGTTATTATAGAGATGGAAGGTATATCGGATGTTACTATCTTGACCTATCGGGAGAAGAAGGCAATAATACCGCCCGGATTATCCGTACAGAGTCTGTATCCGAATGTCCTGTCACCCACCAACTTTTAGATACAACCTTCTGCGGATATAGCCCAATGATAACGGGCGAATTATCCAAAAGACTCTGTGAAAAATACAAGTGCAGCGAGGAGCGTATAATAATGCCCCGAAGACCTCAGGAGGATGAAAATGTTGATGAATGGATGGAGCAGGATGATTGCATCAAGAATCTAAAAGAAAAAGGATTCTGGAGCAATCGTTACAAGTACACATATCGTCGGCGCCGCGCTTATCTTGCAGCCGAACATTCAGCGCAACAAGGAAGGGATCTTCTCAGAGAATATACGCAAGCATTTGCCCAGGAGAACCCGACCATCAATGTGCTTCACTGCTCCACGACAATGGAGATGGGTGTGGACATCGGCGACATTGATGTTGTACTTATGGATACAGTTCCCCCCACGGCAGCCAACTATCTGCAGCGTGTGGGACGTGCAGGTCGTGCAGGACAGAGTAAGTCCGTCGCATATTCATTATGCAACAACACACCAGTAGGGCAAAACGCCTTCGATAATCCGATGTGGGCTTTGCAGACCGTCAATCATATGCCAAAGGTCCTTAAGAGCCAAACCATCATCCAGCGCCATATTAACTCCTATTTCTTCCGCAAGTTTATTTGTGAAAAAGGGCCCGGCATGGCCGTGACGACTACCGTTCAGGAATTCATGCCTACCCTGAACCCTAACAACGGCTCAGTATGTGATGCATTTATAAATTTCCTCGATGAAATGAGCACTGATAATAGTGCTGAGGACAATTTCCATGCGGTCTTTGGAGATGAAATAGCATATACTGTTAATATTACAATTCAATGTATTGAAGCGCTGAAACAGAGATATGTGGACGAAGTGAATGAATTGGAAGTTGCGTTTAACAGATATCAAGATGATAGACGTAGACAGATAGCTATCAGCAATCAATCCCAGAAGTTGAAAAACCAGAATCTGCTCAATTATCTTTCAGAACATCAATTTATACCAAACGCCAATATGCCCACAGGCGTAGTAACGTTTGACTTCATTGATAGCGAAAAGTCTGATAGACTCCGCCGGCTTTATGATGAAATAAGAGAGTTGCAGGATCAAATAAGAAACTTACCAGATGGCACAGAAAGAAGAAATATAGAACAAAATCTCTCCATGCAAAGGAACCAAGTTGAGAAAATACTTAGGGAAAGCCATGCAAGCCGTGATGTGCGTACCGCACTTAACGAGTATGCACCCGGACAGACTGTGGTAGTGAATGAGAAGAACTATGTCTCCGCAGGAATAACTCTTCTAGGTGATTACAATGAAGAGACGCAGACCAGAGGTTTGTATAAATGCCAAGAATGCGGTAAGATAGACTACAGCCCGAACCTTCAGGAAAGAAGGCGCTGTGAGAATTGTGGAGAATCTTATCATGGCATTTTAGATCCTAATCATGAATTCTACACGCTGGCATACGAACCTGTCGGATTTAGAACCGACCAGAATGTTAACGGCACACGTGAAGAAAAGAACGATAAACATTATTTCGATATCCGGCCGGTACTCTTGAATACACAATGGACAGATGCCGTGAAGATGAATATGTGCGACCTTCTTCCCAGTCCTGCTGATGGAAGCATACTTTTTTATAATAAAGGTATGCGTTATGGTTTCGCGTTCTGCAATCGTTGTGGTCGTGCAGCTTTGGAAACCAGTAGAGGAATAGATAACAATCCTATACCACTTTTGCATAAACGTTTGTGGAAAGAAGATGCAACGTGTGGTGCTAACCAAAATGACATTAAACGCCATGTGGTATTTACAGGAATCCATCCGACCAGCTATACGGCATTAAGATTCAGGAAGAATATTGACTCAGAAGAATATGAATCAGACGAACAGTTAGCATATTCATTGGGAGTCGTGCTGTGTCGTGCTCTTGCAAAGATTGAGGGATTTGACATCGGGGAGATAAGTTTCGGTGTTAAGAAAGAGAGGGTCGCACAAAATGCCGGCACAGCAATTGTGCTGTTCATCTACGACGTGGCAAAAGGCGGATGCGGCTATTCCCAAAGGCTGTCAGACCCAGAGATCTGCCAAGCCGTCTTTGATGAAGCAAGACGTCAATTGGAGGAAGCTGATTGCAATTGCCATAAAGATGGCGGCGCTTGTATCCATTGTCTTATTGATAGGAGCAGCCATAGATTTGCCAACAAGCTATCTAAGACCAAGGCTTTGGAATGGCTGAATTTGCAGAAGGAACAAGAGGCGCAGATTCCAGAAAATGTGGCAGCAGCAAGGCCGCAGGCAAAGGTGGTCTATCAATCCCTGAAGACTATCCTCAGAAATGCCATTAGTAACTATGAAACAAAATTCCTGACCATCTGTGCCTCCGATATGTCTGGAGATTGCTCGGTTAACGACTGGCATAGCATCCATCATGAAATGGGCAATCTTTTAAATAATGCCGTACGTAACCAGATAGAAGTGAATATAAAGATTGAATACCATCCCGGACTCCACGGCACACTAAGTTCAAAATTGCCGTTTACCAACTTGGATGGCAAGTTTGCGGATTGCAGCGTTGAGTTCGTAGAAGATCTTGGCAGTCTGAAAACGGCACTGATTGTGGAAAGCAGGGATGGGCACAAGTCTCATTATTTTGTCCAGGACGCGGAAGCTCTGTCGCTCTCGGATAACTGGGGCGGTGATCAGACTCATGTGTTCCAGGATAATGATGAACCCGCATTTAGACATCAGGATGCCCCTCAATTCATCCAGGAACCCTCAGTGGTAGTTCGCGAAGGACTCACCACGGCAAGGTCGTTCAAGGTTGAGAAATATTTCACAGAAGTTATCCTTCCTATCTTACAAAAAGAGGATGTCAGACTTATTCAGGATATCCTTCATGGCAAAAACGTGAACATTACCTTTAGTGATATGTACGTGAACAGCGCCCTCGCAAGTCTTATGCTGGTGTACCTGATCAAAGAAATGAAGGACCTTTATGGTTTCAGTATCAACAGTGTATTGTTGCAGTTAGACTCACCCAAGCGCAAGTGCCATAATGATAACTTCAACGACTGGACGTATATCTACAAGAATTTCGGAGATGTTAAAGAAGCCGATAATTATACATCTCAATTGTTTGAGAATGTTCTTGAAGTAGAAGCAACTTTTTCTGGAGCCGACGCGGGTCATCATCGTTGGTTAAGATTTGAGCCTACAGATGGCGGAGTCGTTGAAATCCGCCCCGACCACAGCATTAGCGGCGGATACCATTCAAGAAGTCAATATATGAACCTTGACGTCCTGAATGGCAAAGTCCATGTAACTCGCCACGATGAGGATGTTTTGTATTACGTGATAATAAGAAAACGAAATTGATTGAGCTTGCTGTAGAACACAAGGCGTCACGCAACAAGGATAATGGCTGCACCCTATGAGGACTGCAGCCATTATTATTAGTTGGTCACAACGTGTAGTTCACCGAATGCTTACGATTCACGAATGATACCGTGTAAATCTTGTTCTGTTAATCTAATTACTTTTTACGCCCTAATATGCAAAAAGTAGGATGAAACTGTTGTAAAAGTCTGAAAGTTAGTATATTTGCATCATTTATTATTTATCCGATGCAAAAAATGCTTTTTCTGCGGTTCTTCCGTAAGCATTCGGTGAACTACACGTTGTGATTTTCGGACTTTCTCCTTACCTTTGCACCCGCAAACATTTAAAGCATTTGATTATGACAGAAACAGAATTTCGTGAGTTGC
>Ga0065711_1014471_pt1 | contig 10736 bp, 15 predicted proteins | sample Hoacrofraction12_FD_59098 | JGI IMG/M metagenome (GOLD analysis project Ga0065711, IMG submission 59098) | Hoatzin crop microbial communities from Cojedes, Venezuela - Epithelial fraction 12 v2 (version 2) | ecosystem: Host-associated > Birds > Digestive system > Esophagus > Crop | place... | reverse complement strand
TTTTTTTTTTTTTTTTTGAAGCCTGATTTCCATACCCCTGCCTCAGCGGGCGGGCGGCTGCCACGCAGAGCACACGCCAGCGACACGGGTGGCACAGCTTGAAAGCCAGCACTGCCGAGCCGCCGCGGCGGGGAAGCCCTCTCCTGCTACCCACATCTATTGCCCCTCTGGCAACTGCTTGCCCGCTTGGCTGGGAGCTGGACACCCACGGCCATTGACACCCCGGCACGGGCAGTGCCTGCGGGCTGTGCCCCTGCCCAGCAGACCTCTGCCCATCCCATCTGCCAGTGAAGGGCGAGCTGGTTTCATGCCTGGCACGGCAGCAATGGGCTGTGTCCATGGATGGCCGCAGACCATGAAGCCCCTTGCTCCAAAACCCGCTCCCTCTCGGGGCGAGGAGCGGACCCCATCAGCCTGGCAGCCCCTGCCACAGGAGCGTGGGCACCGGGAGATGACAGGGATCTCATGGCTGGCACGCGCAGCTCAGATCCCACCCCAAAAACGGAGCTGAAGCCCAACCAGGAGAGGAGAAGCAACCTTCAACTGAAGAAGGGGGGCAGCAGGGTCTGCTGAGGACAGGCTCCGGGGTCGCCAGTGTGCTGACCGGGGGGCACTAGGCAAGGTGGAGGGACCCCAGGGATCAGTCCTGCTCCACACAGAGGGGCCCCTGGCGAAGGGGCTGCTGAGTGGCTCTGCATGGGTGGAGAAACCGCTGCGCAGAGCAGGGCGGCTCTGCTATTTCAGCAGGCAGAGTGCCCTGGAGCGGGGAGGAGGAGGAGGAGAAACTCCTCTGCCACTGCCAAGCTCCCCCATCGCACGCAGCATCCCAGAGGACCACGTCTCATCTGCCCCTCGGCTGCACGACCACGTGGAGGGGGAAGGAGGGAGAGAAGGAGAACGCGAGGGAGCCATGCCTGCCCGCCGCCGTCTCAATCCCTGTTTTCTTCCACCGCGAGCAGCCTGCCAGGGTGCCTCGGTGGCAGGGCAGCCGCCCGCTCGGAGCAGACTGTGCCCTCTTTGTCTGCTGGGCGAGACATCCCCTCCTCACCACGGGCTGGGGACGCGGCGAGGTTTCATCGGGTGACCCCAGGACCACCCCCTGGCACGGCGAGCAGGGACACCGGTCTGTGCTCGCACATCGCCCGCGCCGCGGCTGCCGGAGCGGAGCTGGCAGCGATGCACCAGCAGCCCCACGCTCCCAGCCACGTCTACAGGAGCCAGCGGGCGGGAGCGACTCCTCTCCTGCTCCGAACAGCGGTATTTTCTGGAGGCATTTCAAGCTGCCTCGCTCCAGGCCGCTCTGCGTGCTCGTTCAGCCCTGAGACGAGGAGTCGGGATGAACAGCCAGAGCTGGGGTCCTCCTGCCACCAGCACCGTGGCATGCCAGCACGGCCTGGGGTGGCTGCGAAGCCCACGCTGAGCTGAGGGACCCAGGGACAGGTTTGCCTTGCTCCGAGCCCTCAGCCCTGCTCCCTTCTGGATGCCAGCCCTCGGCTGGCTGAATTTCACAAGCAGGGTCCAAGCGCCAGGTCTGGTGACAGTTCCCTCTCTCCCCGGTCACGCTGGCCTCGAGGGGACGGCGGATGCTGCCTCTTTTCATGGCGGGGCTGAGCTTAGGAAATCTAAGCTTGAAAGTGGTTTAATTTCAAAAAGAAGCCAGAACTTGTTTACCAGGATTTACATCAGTCCCGAGCAGCACGAGCACCCTGCGTTTCTGTGGGGGAAGGGAGAGCTGGATGAAACCCACAGCGAATCATGTCGCCAGCAAGCGTAGCATAAATATAGCTCCATCGAAACATGCCTTGAGCTCCATCAACCTGTTCTTGCAGCTACCGCTCTCCTCCGCTTGGCCGGAGGTAACTGCAAACAGGGGACATGTCTACAACCGCATTTTTTCGGGTAGCATTCACTCAGGTCCCCTGGTTCTCCAGCTCTGCTGCCAAGTGCCACCAAGCCCACGCAGGGCTGCAACCACATCCAGCTCCGCTGGGTTCCTAGGCCCCGGGGTACAACTTGCCCACCTCTAGCCCTTACATCAGACCTGGCACTGCTGATGGTTTCTTCCCCGTTTCTCCCCCACCCAGGTCCCTCCAGCACCACCACCATGTGTTGGGCCACCATCCTGATCATCTCTGGGCTCTGCGGAGCCTCCCTGGGTCAGTACAATGAAGAAGAAGACATGGCTTGGTTACAGTACTACATGCGGCAGTCCCGTATGTCATCCTACAACTACATGCCCTACTACGAGGATGAGAACAGCCCTTACGTGTACTCCTACCTCCCAGCTCCAGACACGGAAGCAGAGCCTGGCCCGGAAGGTCAGCAAGCCTCTTCCTGGCAATGTCCCCAAGAGTGTGATTGCCCCCCAAACTTCTCGTCAGCCATGTACTGTGACACCCGCAACCTGAGGTACCTGCCCTTCGTGCCTTCACGGATGAAATACGTCTACTTCCAGAATAACCAGATCACCGCCATCCAAGAGGGAGCTTTTGACAATGCCACGGAGCTGGAATGGCTTGCACTGCACAACAACCAGATCACCAGTGAGAAGATGGGCAAGAGGGTCTTTGCCAAGCTCAAAAACCTGGAGAGGTTGTACATGAACAACAACAACCTAACCAAGATGCCCAGCCCCTTGCCCCGGTCCTTGAGAGAGCTCCACTTGTCTTACAATCAGATCTCCAAGGTCCCCTCTAATGCTCTGGAGGGTCTGGAGAACCTCACAGCCCTGTACCTCAGCCACAACTACATTTTTGAGATGGGAGCATCCCTCAAAGGGCTCAAGTCCTTGATCCTTGCTGATCTGAGTTACAACCACCTCAGGAAAGTCCCTGATGGGCTCCCAATGGCTCTGGAACAGCTCTACCTAGAGTACAACTACATCAACACCATCCCTGATGACTATTTCAAGGTCTCTCCCAAGCTGCTCTATGTACGGATGTCCCACAACAGCCTGACAAATCAAGGTCTCTCTACCAACACTTTCAACAGCAGCAGCATCCTTGAGCTGGACCTCTCTTACAACAGGCTCCAGAAGATCCCCCGGGTCAACACCAACCTCGAGAACCTCTACCTTCAAGGGAACCAAATCAATGGTGAGCAGAAATGCGTCAACCAAAGCGCGGTGGTGTAGGGGATGGTGGTGCAACAGATGGATGCGGAGATGGGGATGCAGAGCCTGTGTCTCCCTGTGGGATATTACCTGGGCTAATGGTTTGAGCAGGAAGCTGGAATTTGGGAGACTTCTACATGGCCCTCAGCAAGGCAGGAACAGGGCCCATTGTGTCCCAACGCACTTGGAACCAAAAGGGTCCCAGCTCTGAATGCTCCTGCGTGATCCACAAAGCCATTGTGCTGGTTTTACTGGGCATTTATCAGAAGCCTGAGCATCTTCTGGTTAGAGATGCCAGAAACCAGCTGTGGGCAGGCTCAGCGTGGGGAGGGGACTACAGCTTTAGTTGGGCATTGCACACAGGCTGAGGGGTCACCGACAGAGTGGACAGAGATGGGGGGACCCCACAGCCACGGCCACTGCACGTGAGAACACGCATCGCCCCAGCCAGCGCTGAGGCAGGGGACAGGGACATATCCCGCGGTGCCCAGAGCTCTGCAGCGCCCGGGGATAGCACAGCCCCTTTCTCCAGCCCCTTCTACCCTCCTCCCGCTCCGGGGCAGGGCACCGGCACAGCCCACGGCCCCAGAGCCCCCCATGGGTCCCGGTCCGCAGCCAAGGGACACATCCTTGCTGGGGCTGGGACAGATGGGAGCTCTGTGTTACTAAAGCCATCAACACAGCATCTTCTGCCAGGACTAAAATTCACTCCACTTAATATACAAATAAATAAAAGGAACAGATTGTTCTGGGGCTGCTATTTATAAAAATAAGCTAGGAGAAAAACAAAAACCCAAGCAACCTCCTGGAAAAATCCAGGCTTGCTCCTCTCACCTGCCAGGCCCCGAGGGCAGGAGCCTCCGGCGCGATGCCGGAGCCCTGCGCCAGCCGGGGCTGTGTCCGTGCAGCCACGGCGGAGCAAACGCACAACCCCGCGCCGGGGAACCGGCCGAAACACAGAAACAAGAACAGATTCCCAAAGGTTCGCTTTCAAAATCTGTCGCTGTGAACGCCTGCCCGCAGACGCCGTGAGAGCGGTGCGGAGCCGCTGAGGCTTTCCCGCAGGATTTTCCCCCCTCCAGCTGCAGGTTCGGCCGCTGACCCCGAGAGCATCCCCAGGAGTGGGGGGCTGGTGGCGGGGTACGCAGCCCCCACCCCTTCGGGGGGCACATCCCACCCCACGGGGCATCAGGGTGGGGGTTGTGCCCCTCCAGCCTCACTGGGAGGTTCCCCGCTTGGCTCACAGCCCCCCCCAAACCCCGGAGCTTCGGGGGTCCCCCCGCACCCCGCTGCCATCCCCGGCCTGGAGCTTTGCTGCCCTCAGTCGGTCGCTTCCCTCCCAAATCCCGCACGAAATTTTGGGGATTTTGCTGAATTCCCTCCTTCCAAGCCCAGTCTGGGTTGGGCCATGGGATGGGGACAAGGACAGGGGTGTCCTCCCCCCCAGACACCCTGCCTGGGTGGTCCCATGGTGGCCGGGGGACTCCTGACAGAGGCTGCAAAGACAATTCCCAATAAAAAACAAAGGTTTTTGTCTGACTCCACCCGGCTTTTTTCCTACAAGCACTCCAGCCAGGCCAGGCAATGGCCGCCGAGGGCTGGTCCAAACGGGCACAGGCTCCTTCCGACGGCAGCCAGCAGCACCAGCTGCTCTTTTAGCTCAAGAGAGGAAGGTGTAGAGTCCAAATTTGCAGGAATAATTGGTGATTTGGGGGTGCTTTGACTTTTTTTTCCTGCCCACCTCAACATAAACCAGCCCTCGGAGGTTGGCACCCTCAGACCCATCTGCAAAGCAGCCCCCTCGACGTCTCCCGCATCACCCCCCAAAGATGAATCGGATCACGAGGGTTAGAGCCGGGACCAAAGCCGGTGCTCAGCTCTCCGTCTCCTCTCCCCCCGCAGAGTTCTCCATCAGCAGCTTCTGCACCGTGGTGGATGTCATGAACTACTCCAGGCTCCAGGTCCTGCGGCTCGACGGGAACGAGATCAAGCGAAACGCGGTGCCCCCCGACGCGCCGCTGTGCCTGCGGCGTGCCACTGTCATCGAGATCTAGCCCGGCTTCCCCCCGGCCCCCTCCCCACCTTCAGGACTCTGCTCCCCCGCGCCCGGGGATACACTCACTCCCGATTTAACGCAGCTTGACCGACTTGGCTTCCGCAATAGTGCAACAAGGGTACTCCAACACCAGCCCAGGCAGGTGGGCAGGATCCGTTCTTCCCCAAACGCTCCCTCTTCCCGGCTCTCTGGCCATGCAGGGTGCAACAGACCCCAGCATCGTTCCCCCTCTGACCCCCTCCCCCTCAAAGCGCTGCATCCCCGTTGACCTTCTCCCCTGGTTTGGGTGGGATGCAGCACGGATGGGGGAGAGCTCACTCCACCTCCGAAACACAGCGTTGAGCATCCGACCCCAGCGGGGAGGGGTTCAGGAGCGGGTCCTGCAGAACCAGCAGATCAGAACCGACTCCCACTGGGCCTGGTGTCAGCAGTCACTAGGAGAAGCACCCAGGAGGTCGGGAGCTGCAGGAGTAAAGGGTTAAAGATACCTTGGCTGCCAGCGTCCCTCAGTCTGGGATGAGGAAGAGCAAATCCACCCTTTCCCTTCCATTTTCCCCCCCTTCCATCAGCCTCCTGCTCCAGAGATACAGGATAGAAACCGTTCCAGCTGCTGAGGTTGGAGAGAAACACCCTGAGAAACAGCCTGTTCACAGGCTGCGCCCGAGGAAGGTCTCACATCTTCCTCCCAGACCACTGGTTCAGGACAGGACTGGGGGCCAGGGATGGGGCAATCCCCGGTGCTGTCACCCCTGGCTGCCCAGGGAGCCCCTGCACGCCCAACTCCATCCCACCCACCNGCTTGGCTCCCAGNTCCCTCCCTGNCCAGGCAACCGGGGTTTCCCAATTGAAAAAAAACAAAACAAAACCCAAAATACTGCAGTGACACGTGCATCCGCAGCGCGTTTGAACTCGCCAAAAGCCCAAACCACCCGGCTCAGTTCCTTGGACGGTTTGGTTTGAGAACCAGCTGGGCAGCTGAGCTTTGGAGATGACCTGCAGAGGTCATCCAGACCCTCCGCATTTAAACTGCATGCTAACACTACAGCAACAAAAACCCAAAAAAAACCCCTGTACTATCACCGACGCATGAACTGTAGCTCTCCTACCGACCAATAAAGCCCTTTCTGTAACCGCACGAACCGTGTCTGAGGAATCCCAAGCGCAGAGAGTGGGTCTGGGCACCCGGGCTGCTCCGAGCTCTGCATCCTCCCCTCTCGCAGGCCAGATTTGCAGACATATTTCGGGCTGGATTTGCCATCTAGTGGCTGTACCAGACACGGCATGTGCGCACGCCGCCTTCCCCGCTCCGAGGAGCTGCCGCTCCGGCACATCCCAGATGGGGTCCATGCAAGGACGTTTATAGAAAGGAAAAAAAACCACATGGAAAAGCGTCAGCTGGGAGAGGGGAGGGATGGCGGTGCCACTGGCACAGTACTTCTGGTCGTTATTTTCTGGAAGCTTTCGTGTTCTCCAGTCTTCAGCCCTGCTTATTTTTAACAGCTGAGCTGGAGGATGCTTAAAAAAAATTTTAAAAATCAGATGGGCAGGATTTGTACAGATCTGGAGCTGCACAGAAAGTGCTGTTCCCCAGTCTGCCAGCCCTTCCCCGCACACTGGGGGCTCGCTGGGCACTGGGTTGGTGCCAGCCAGGCAGGCAGAGCCCGCAGGCGCTCCGGGTGGTGCAGGGGGTGGGCTTCCCTGCTGACCATCCCCAAACAGCCCTGGGCCCCAGCCCTGGCCGGGGGTAGCCCCCCACCTCCAGCCAAAGCTCTTGCAGACGCCAGGCAGGAGGAGAGGCAAAACGACCCCGCTCCATCTCCATCCCCGCCCCCATCCTCTCCTCACTCCCAGGGCAGCACTGGGATGCACACATCCTCACCCCGCAGCCAGACCCCGCTCCCTGCAGAGACACAAACCCTCCTGGAGACACCAGGACTGGGGACCCCGAACCGAGGGGACCCCACTGCATGCCCAGCTGGCCGAGGACCCCAGGGCTGTCGCTAGAGGTTGGTGTTGGCTATCACATGTGGCCATGTCCAGGCTGGCCCTGGCTTCTGCTCCCCAAGTCCATGTCCCCAGAGAGCAGCACCCAGGTTTGGGAGCTGCCCTGCACCCAGGGGTACCCAACACAGCCCATCCTTGCTTGGCCAAGGCTGAGATATGGGCAAAACCCAGCTTCCCCCACAGAAAAAGGGCTCAGAGGGATGCAAACCTGACCATGAGATAGCGAGAGGCGAGTGATGCTCGTGCTGGGCTCCCTCGAAGGCTGGCAGCGGGGCAGCACAGGGGCAGTGGGCTCTGCGCAGAGGGAGGATGCCCCAGACCCCCATGGACACGCAGCCGGTCAGTTCCAACGCAGGTGCCCGTTGGCATCTGGGACCAGATCCGATCTTTCTGCCATCAGCCCCCAGGACACATGCCACAGCCTGTCCCCCTCCTCCTTCCCTGCGGCAGCACCCAGCAGGCCCAATGGGATGGGGACAGGGACAGGACTACCAGCACCCAAGCCCACACCACATCTCCACGCTCTTCAAACACAGCAGAGGAGGATGTTTGCAGGATCCATCCCCAACCCAGCCAAGCATCACCCTCCTCCCCGTGCTCCAGAGCTGCCCAGGCACCAGCACACACCACTCCGTGTTCCCAGGTCAGGTTTTTTCCTCAGAGCATCCCCACCCCTTCTCAAATCAACACCAGCCTGCAGGAGCTGAAGGGGTTGGGGGTCCGGGGGGTGCCTGTGGGGAGACCCCAGCCCATCACCTCGGGGGGGTGGACCTGGCAGTAGGGTCTAGCAGCAGCAGAGCAAAGCCCAGGAGAAGCAGCCACCCAAAGCTGCCCCCAGCAGCTGCTTTATCTGGGCAGGGCGACTGGGATTCCTGATTTACGCCAGCTGGGGCACTGGCTCTGCCTCCCACAGGGGCGGGGGAGAGGGGGCAGAGGGTCAGCACAACCCACCGCCCCGCTTCTCCCCCTCCCCAAAAAAAGGGGGAGACCCCATTGGCCCTGGGTGAGCCCCCAGGCACCCAATCACTGCCTTGTTGTTGTGGTGGGGATGGCAGGGATGGGGGCTTGCTCCTCCTCCTCCTCCTCCTCCTCCTGTTGCTGGGAGGAGGTGCGGGGTCCGGGGGGCCCCAGCAGCCTGCATCCCCCCGGGAAGGAGGAGGGGGGAGTGCAGGGCTTTGTCCAGATCCACAGAGAAGCATAAAGGAGGAGGAGGAGGAGGAGGAGGAAACCCCAAACCAACCAAAAAATAGCTTCCCCAGCCCCCTTGGAGCTGTGCCCCCAGCACAGAGGCTTTGTGGGGCTGCTGCAGGAGGTGCCAGCAGCTGCAGCCCCCCCAAAGTCACACCTGGACTGTGGGGTCCCCCCAAGGACTCTCCCTGGGTGGGAAGCCAAAGACACCCTGCCGCTCCCGCCAGCCCCGCCGTCACCCCGTGTCTGCAGAGGGGCTCAGGTGCCGGAGCTGGGCACCCACCTTGGGGCTGGCCCCGCACCAGACCACCCAGCAGCTCCCACAGGACACCGTAGGGACAGGTGGGATTTCTCCGGAGTTCCCCCTGAAAACCTCCCCAATTTCATCTCCACTTTTTCCCAGCCTCTTCCCCCAGATTCTTTTCCCCTCCTCGCTTTTTTTCCCCCTTTGCAGCATCCCTCACCTCAACTCTTCCCAGGCCCTATGCAAACATCCCTTCAGGAGGATGTTTCCCCAGGAAGCACAGGATTTATGTTTAAAAACAACTCCCAAAATATTTTCCTCTGGAAAAGTACACAAGAAAGCAGCAAGGCAGCAGGCGATGCGCTGCTCCTCACGCAGCTGGAGGAGTCTGGAGTGGGCAAAGCCACCCCTCGGTCGAGGGACGTGAGCTCTGGGCACGGCGCCGTCCCTGTGCTCCGAATTCAGCGTGAGAGCATTTGCAGAGCTGGCGTGAGTCACAGCCCGGGGAAGCGTAACGCGGCGTCACGTCCTTCGGCGCTTCCCTTTGCTCAATTCTTCTCAGGCTTCACCTAAAGCCTTCACTGAGCGGAGGAGCTGCGAGGACAAAAGGATCGGTGGCCGGGTCACGGCTGCCGCCGCCACGCCTAGCCATCTGCAGACGTGCTTGCGGTGTGACGAGCAATAAAAGTTGATTATTAATAAGCTGCTTGGATCCAGCCCGCGGCAGCTGCGACGTTGCTGGGAAGAGATAAGAAAACTGCAGAGGCAGCGGGGAAAAAACACCGGGGAGGGGCCCGGCACGTCGTCAGTGGCGATTGCCAGGACCCCCCGCCCCCCCGGCATCGCTCGGGGACAAGTTGGGGTCCCATTTCACAGAGGAGCAGGCTGAGGCTTGGAGGAACGGGGCGGGGGTCCTGCTCTCACAGCTCCACATCACGAGTAAAACGGAGAAGGGGTTTCAGCGCTTGGGATTTGGGGTCTCGGGGTTTTGGATGTCTCCACCCGGCTCTGGGAGGACGCGTAGCCCAGCGGCTAGAGCAGCTGGTGGGGCTCTGTCCCCCCCCGAGGGACCGAACGCTTTGGGGGGACCACTGGGGAAAGGCGGCCCAGCTCCCCAGCAGCGTTTGGGCCGGGGGAGAGGGACGGGCAGGAAATTCCCAATCTGTTCAGCTCCCATTCTTGCCTCCCCTTTTGTTCCACTCGCCATCTGTCCCGCAGCCCCGCGCGCCCCACGGTCCCACCGCACGCGCCGTAAATATCAAGACGGGCTTTGTCTCCACTTCCAAAGGCAGCGTGGCCCCGCGCCCCAGCCCTGCCGTGCCCCCAGCCCCGCCGTGGCCCCCAGCCCTCCCCAGCAGCAGCTGCTGCCAGCCTTAAGGCTGCTGGGGGCTGGCACAGGCACCGGGGGGCTTTCTGAGCCATCCAGCTCGCTGCTGGGGGGTCTGGGTTTGTGGGGGACAGGATCAGCATCGCTCTTCTCCCTCCTCCTGCCCCAGCGGGTTTTCGGGTCAGTGCTAAGAGGGGGTGCATCGCCCTTACACCGCAGCCATCCGTGGGATCCAGGAGCACAGCGCTGGGGCTGGACCAGAGTCACTCCAAAGGGGAAAAGGAAGAAAAAGCAAAGCTCAGCCCCCTGCACGCTGGCAGAGCTCGGCAGAGACCCCCGGCAGGCTCTGCACCCCTGGGCTGAGCTGGGCTGTGCCCCGAAACGGTGCCACGGTCCACGCCGACCGCCCGGAGGGGAATTTGCTGGGGCAGATTCCAGGCAGCCCCCCCATAGAGTCCCCCCCGTGGGGGCCGGGAGGGGGGCAACGAGCCCTCGTGCTGTGAGGGAGCACCAGGGCCGGTGTCTCAGCCCCCGATCCAGCCTTTTAACTCCCAACAAAGCAGCAAACGAGTCAGCAAGGGCAGCTGCTCCGCTCCAGCCCCCGTCCTTCCCCTTTTCTGTTTTATCCGGTGCTGTAATAGCAATAAACTCCCTGGCCAAAGGGCATTGTCAGAGGGAAAACGGCCTCGCCCTTCGTCTGGCAGCTGGGGACGCTGGGGACGCGCGGGGCTTAGGGATGTTGTTGCCTCCAGCCCGTTCCCGGTAACACGTTTCCCGGCGGTTCCCCGAAGGAGTGGCTGTTGCG
>Ga0065711_1013550_pt1 | contig 10736 bp, 7 predicted proteins | sample Hoacrofraction12_FD_59098 | JGI IMG/M metagenome (GOLD analysis project Ga0065711, IMG submission 59098) | Hoatzin crop microbial communities from Cojedes, Venezuela - Epithelial fraction 12 v2 (version 2) | ecosystem: Host-associated > Birds > Digestive system > Esophagus > Crop | place... | reverse complement strand
CTGGAGCATCTCTCCTATGAGGAAAGGCTGAGGCAGCTGGGCTTGTTTAGCCTGGAGAAAAGAAGGCTGCGAGGGGACCTTATAAATGCTTATAAATATCTCAAGGGTGGGTGTCAGGATGTGGCCAGACTCTTTTCAGTGATGCCCAACAACAGGACAAGGGGCAACGGGCACAAACTGAAGCAGAGAAAGTTCCGTGTGAACATGAGGAAGAACTTCTTCCCTCTGAGGGTGACGGAGCACTGCAACAGGCTGCCCAGGGAGGTTGTGGATTCTCCTTCTCTGGAGATATTCAAGACCCGCCTGGACAAGGTCCTGTGTAGCCTGCTTGTAGGTGACCCTGCTTCAGCAGGAGGGTTGGACTAGATGACCCACAGAGGTCCCTTCCAACCCCTACCATTTTGTGATTCTGTGTGTGATTCTGGGGAAGAAAGGCTTGCGTCTGTACTTCGGTCCTTGCCAAAATGTGGCCAAATGCTGGCTCGCTCAGCCCCCGGGTGAGGCAGGGATGTGCTTTGGCGGATGCTCGGCTCTTTGGAAGAGCCGCCCTTTCGGGGTGACGCTGGCGTGCTGCGGTTGCTGTTCCCGTCAGCTGAACTGAGGAAGCTGTAAGGACTCGGGGATTAGATGGGCTCAGGCATCGACACCTCGCAAGCTGGGTTTTCAGGTTTCATGTCTTCAGACTGCATTACTTGCTTAGTCATTGCGGCTCCCAGCAGAAGCCCAGGTTTGCTTTAGGCAATCATTGATCAAATCAGGATGCAAATGAGGTGCTAGAAGTGCATGTGTAATGTGGGAAAAAAGTTGCATGTGTAGATGGAAACCTTTCAAATGACAACATCTTGTAGCTGAGGTTATCGTCGTTTATTAAGATGAGCTGTAGATTTTTTGTGGCAGCATAATTCAGAATTTTCACGTCTTGGCATTTCAAATAATTGTAATTGAGCAATAGATTTACAATTTGTTCCACAAGTAATACAGTCTGCTCAGATTACGCACATTTTCTGTAGTTTTGATTTTACTACTGTATTCATTTAGCTCAGCACATTTATAAAACTAATTAAAACAGAAGTACTTTTTTGATTCAAATTGTAAATGAAAAACAATGATCTGATGTAAAATAATGCTTGCAGAGAAAATAAGACCCATTGCAACTCTATAGGTATTTTATAACTTAGTTTTTTAAACTAAAAGCAATTATTTTTATAGCAGATTCTTGGCAGGGTCTTACTTGTTTTCATGTTTTGAGATGCCAAGAGAGTGAGGGATTAGGATCCGATGCAGCAACACACTCAAACATGCCGAAACGTTAACCATGTAATTAGTCCTCGTCGAATTCGCTGGGATTTTTGTTTGCTGAAGCGCTGTGCTGAACTGAGGTGGTGTTTGAGAGCCGGTCCCGAGCCCCAAACCACCACCCGGGTACCGACCCGTGTCGTGCTGCTCCCCAGTGTCTGGTGAGTCTCGTGTCACCGAGGGAGTGGGAAGGAGCAGCAGTTCCCAGGCTGGCAGCGTCCCCAGGCAGCGTCTTCACGCCAGGGTTTTTCCTCGTCTTTGGAGTCCTCCTGTCCCCGAGTTAGTGCTGACAGCCGAGCTTCGTTACGATACGGAGAGCAAGGAACACGTAATGTTGTTTGAACTCGTTTGATGACATGCCGTCGCAGGTTTAAACACCAATTACCACGTTTCAAGTGACAAATCTGGAGGGAAAAAAAGATGATCATTTAATAAATTTATTATGAAGGCGAATGACTCATACATAAATCAAACTGCTTCATTAAGGGAGAAACTCAGTCAGCTAGATACGGAGGTGGCGAAGGTTAACTCCACAGTCGTGACACCAACTCTCGTGTCATTTCTCCTGGGCTCTCGCGAGGAGCCGGTATTGCAGCAGCGCCGGGTGCTGCCGTCCCCAGGTCCTCTGGCAGCAGTGGCATTTCTCCCGTCACCTTTCGCAACATCAAAAGCAGTCTAAACGTTAGGAGAAATTCCTAATCCCTGCTTTTGGCAGAGGTGGAATTAAAGGGTTTTGTTCTTTTTTTCCTGCGCACGTCTCGTGCGAGCCACAGCGTTCCCAGTGCTTCCAGCTGCACGCTTCGCAGTCACCCTCCCGGAGCGGGGTCCTGGCCCTGCTCTCCTCCACATCTCTTGCGTTGGTGACGTATCCACCTCAGTGGATGTCCTTGCAGTGCTGTGAGCCCCTGCCTTGATCTGGACTGCTATCCCCTGCCATTGCCATGCTTTCTTCCGCTGCTCCAAGACTGAGCTTTGCCCACCGTACTCGTGCGGCAGCCGTGGCTGTGCGGGGCAGCCCACGTGAAAGGCGTTTTGCAGGACCTGTCTCCCATGTCTGGGTGCCCGTGGGCCACCCCACGCAGGCCAGGGGGCTTGGCTGATGCTGTAGGGCTGCTCCCAAGGACAGCAATGTGTGTTTTGGTCTTTTCCACAAGCCGATGTGTGCCTCTCTGGTGTCGTCGATGACACACGGAAAGAGGTTGCGGGATGCTCTTGGGGATGGGTGAGCCATCTCGATTTTTGTCAGCTTGTTTGCAAATGCCGTGTTATTCTTTCATGCCCTGTGCTCTGTGCTTTGGGAGTTTGTGAACAGCAATGGTGATGATGTGGTATATCAGCTGCAGCGAGAACAGAAAAAAGCACAGGAAGGTTTTGGCCACACAAAGACAAAATGTGATAATTTTTCAGTGCCTTTGGAGCTTTTAGAATTGATGAAGATGTGGCGAAGATTTTAAATAACCCTGATAAAGAATTTACACATCCTTCTGACCCCATACGGTTCTGCTCTCTGCGATGCTCTGCTCTGTGCAGCCTGACTCGCTCCTAATTTATTTATACCTTGAGCAGAAACAGGGCAGGCAGAGAAAAGCAGCATGAACACCAGCCCAGTGCATGTTGTTTCTAATGACTGAGAACAGTGGGTGTGCGTGTCGGTCTCCCAGCGTACTCCTTGGGCCAGGGACCGGTGGCTCTACAGCTGTTGTGGTTTTATTTCCCCCCGTATTCTCCCGTCCGCTGCTGAAATCCGCAGCTGGGAAGCTGAGGATGCTGTTGCTGTGATGCGCCTTTGGAAGGCGGCTCTTCTGTGAGGATGCGATTGCTGCCACCTATTCCTCCCCCGAGTTACACAACCCAGTGCTGGTGCCAAGTGGCGGGGAACGTGGTGACGGTTTGGGAATTGCAGGTTTTTCCAAGCCTCCAGCATTAAATGCTTTTGTTCTCACTGGTGCAGCAGAATCCGTGGCCTTTTCCAGGTTGGGAGCTGGGCCCAGAGCCCTGCTGATTTTGCGCATCGATGTATTGCAAGGTAGTGCCTGAAATCAGTAATCGGAAGAGACGGTAGAACCGTGTCATCGCACTGTTAGTTCATATTTTTATAAAACGGCAGGAATGCGCAATATAGCTCTTTAATGTCTCATTCAAGCAGCCAGTAGCATTGAAATGTATTTTATTTGATGCCCAAGAGACACGCGCTAGCATTTATAGTGACAATAGAAATCTACTTGTATTCCAAACTCTTCAGGAGAAACATTGATAGCTTTATTCAAAATAATGGCAGTCAGAATTGCTGAATCGTGTTCCCAGAGCGTCTATCCTGGAGGAAAGTCGGCGGCGTCATTCTAGTCAGAGTTCCAATAATTAAATAACGTCGAAGTGAGGCATATGTGTCTTCTGGTCCGTGCCGCAGGGAGGGGATAATCCATGAATGCAGAGAGGGGAAATGCATCAGGATGCTCCTGGCTCTGCTCTGGTCCCTTTTCTCCCCCATTTTTGGGGAGAGAAGTTTTCACCCACTACGTGTCACTGAATTTTGTGAGTTAGGCTGGCAGGACTGCTTAATAACAAGCAATAAGGGTAGTTACAGATTAAATACACTTTATTAATCTGACAGACAGCACTTATTTCTTAGATTTTTTGATGTAGTGGTGAATTCTCCAACAGTAGCGGAACCTCAGGCACAGGTGACCTTGTGGGGAATCTCAGCCATTTCATTTCTGCGAAGGGTTAAAGGGAGGCTCGTTTCATTTTTATAGAAGAACTCTGAGGTCCTTGTATGAGCTCCACAAGAAGTAGCAAGATGCTGCTATTCCATTAAATAGAAGACCTGCTATGCGTTAAAATAAAGTGGAAGTCTGTGTTAAACTGGCACAGGGCAGAAATTGCCCTCATATTCTGAAAGAGGCACTGATACCACGCGGGAAATAGTCTATTTGGAGATCATTCTGCTGATATTTTTCTCCGCTGTATCTTTTTTGGGGGGGGGAGGAAAACAAGCTCTCGGTGGCTGAGGAGTTCATTTTCTCCCGCTGTTGCTTTTTTCATTGAAGTCATCATAATCCTCCATTTGTGACATCAGAGTTACTGGCTAGCGAGATAATTATGATTTCGCAAGCTGAAGATTATGACCTTCAAATGAGGAAGGCGCAGCAGGGAGGACAGATTCCTAAGCAACAGCCATCAGATATTTGTGAAATATTTGTGAAAATGTCCTTGCAGTTTAAAAAAAAAAAAATGAGGGAGAGAGGGCAGGAGGGAAACATCCAAAAAAATCTTATCAGCAGAGTGAGTTGCCAGCCAGTGTTTTTTTCCCCGAGTTTTCCATTTGGTGCCCGTGATTCTCTAACCTGTCTCATTTAGCCTTAATGAACATGAGACATTTTTTTAGCATGCCATATGTGCTGCGGTCCTTAGGAAAAAAAAAAAAAGCATCCAAATAACTTATTTTTTATGTTCTGACTCTACCCAATCATAATTTACATTTTGCACAGTTTGATGCCCATCTGCAACGTCTTTCCTATCAGAAAAGGTAATAAGAAAGGGAGGAAAAAAAAGTAGGAAGATGTTAAACAACTAACACAAGAAAACCTAGTTGGAAGCAAATCAGTTTTGTCCCTGTGTGAATAGACACAGGTTGAAGTCCTGTCTCCAGTGGTGGGGCAGGCTCCTATATCAGCAATGCCTTGGGAAGAAGAGCCCCAGTGGTCGTCCGTGTGTCTCTGGGAGTCTCTCACTCTGTAAGGGGGTGGGCGAGTGGTCCCCCCATGGCTGGGGAGGCCGAGGAGCAGCCCCGCGGCTTGAAAATGAGCCCTGCCTCTTGGCATGAAGTTCAGAAACAAGTTCTCTGTACAGAGGAGCTCTGCCTCAGCTGGATCCTTATTTGCAATTATGGGACAAGCTGTTTAATGACCACAAACTCTCCCCTGTCCAAAGCTCTTTGCAAACATTTCATCCTGAAAAGGTGAAAGAGCTTGAAAGGCCAGCTGTTCCTCTTCAGTCTTCCGTGTCCTTAAAAACACCGGAATCATGTCTTTTTACCTTGGAGCTTGGCAGGAGGAGGAGGAAAGGAAGGAAACACCCAAGGGAGGTCCCAGGTAGCTCCAGGAGCACGTTTCCACCACGTGACTTTCTGCCTGATGGGGTCTCAGACAGTTCCCAGGATGGTGCTGATGGACTGTGAGCTTCTCCGCATCCTCACGTTCTGCTGAGCACTACATGGGGCCTTGTTCTCAACGACTGCAACAAATGATGACAATTAATTACATTCAGAAAACAATCAATGTTTACCAAACAAAGCTCCAACCATAATAATCCACATTAATCACATCAAGCCATTGGAGAGCCCCGATGCAGCCGGGTCAGAGGTCTGGCATCTCTGCGTCCCCACCTTGGAGTCTCCNTGACCCTGCACAGGACAGGGTGTTGGACATAGGAGAAGGGGCTCTGGTACTGTCCCAGTTCCCATTTTTCTTCCTAACCACCTCAAAGGTCTTTTTTTTCCTTTAGTAGCCCCTGTCGGAAAACGCCGTGGATCCCTCGCCTGGAATAGTACCCATTCAGAAATGTTTCACTTTGATAACATGAGCTGAGGGGAACTGTTACAGCCTGACAAGACCTTCCATTACTTCATGCTGGATTTTACAAACTCAGAATTTAAAAATTGGTTGCAGTAGTCGGAGTGGTGCTTCTAGCATTTTCCCACCTTTGTGGAAAGTTAGCCATGGTTTACGACTTAGAGACTCCTTAAATTTAGCAGGTGATTTTAATGACAAAAAAAGATTCATTTCTTACCTATGTGACATAGAGAAGAGAAATTCCTGGTGTTAATATTAACTCCCAGTGCTCTGTTTGGATGCGAGGAGCGGTGGGAGGTGGAGGACTGTGCTGCAAGGGCACCTGAGGGATCCTGCAGCGGGCAATGCTCTGCCTGGCCCATGGGCTAAGCTCTTTGCCAAGGTGAAGAGGAAAGGTTTCTTGACATTGGGTATAGAAGTCATGATTTCTCCAGAGATCAAGACCTTGTCCACGCAGCCAAAGTCATGTTTGACTCTGCTTTCGCTTCCCCCGCTCCAGAATAGGGGTGAGGTGTTTGTAGGTAGCTCTGAGACTCTGGAGGTACTCACAGTATAGGTGATGTACTGGGGGTACTGGAGAGCCATCACAGCTAACATAACTTTAAGCTTGGCCATCTGATTGCTGGAGCTTGAAATACCCCAACTGTTGTCATGAGGGCTGCTTTGAGAAGCAGAAAAAGCAAAGCTGTCTCCAGGAGCTGGACGTATCCAGTTTACGGTCAGAAATACAAATCCAATCCAAATCCTCCCATCCCACTTGAATCCGCAGCATACTGCTTGTGATCAAGATACAGACTAATAACTGTTTGTATAAAATATTTAGTGACTAATTTCTCATTACAGATGCTTTGGGGAACACTGTAAGCTGCTTGCAGACAATTGAAAAATTAAAAACAAGAGAAGAGGGAAATTATTGAATACATTATTCACTGCACGTGATTTGACCGGCTTGAGGAACTGCAGCGTTAAACCACAGGACAGAACCCTGCCGAGCATCTGGAGTGTCTTTACCCACTAGTAGAGAAGAAAGCAGCAGCAGTACCATGCCAGGTGCCATAGGAACGAGTATGTGTATAGCAAACCAGAATTATTTTAAAGTTACAGCTTGAAAACACTGTGGTTTGAGTGAGAACCGAGTGTAGGGCCGCACCATTTACCTCCCTGAGCCTTCCTCCTGTGGCTGGCACTACTCAGAGCAATAGACAAGAATTTTTTTTCCTAGTTAATAAATAAAAAACTCAGTTTACTCCTTTAATTTCACTTTTGCTAAACATGGATCCGTGGCAATGAACCGAAAAAACCCAGCAGGATAAATAAGTACAGACAAATACATGGAGGAGTTCAATTATCATTTTCCCTATTGAAACTGCCTTTTAACAACTACATCTTCTGACTGACAGCTTATTAATACTAATTACATTAGATATATGCAACATAACTAATCTACTGGTACTTTCAATTATCTTCCCTTGTCTTCATTCCTTCCCCTGCTCTCCCATCCTCCCTTTTCATGCCCTGTAACCTCTACCCTGGGCTGCAGCTCAGAGCAAATGGGTCTGGCTGTCCATGAGCAAAAGCCTTTTATTTTTCACATGGGTGAGAAATGCTGCAAACTCAAGCACGTGTTTGCAAGATTGCATGGGTTCTCACCAAGGCATGGCAAGAGGGGAACTTCCAGTCCCGGCGGTGGTGGGAAACACTGGGTGTGGGGAGGAATTTCCTATGGACGACCTATGGAGAACCTGTGGAGGTCCCATGGAGGTCCCACGCTGCCTCAGGCGGTTGTGGCCTCCAGCCCTGGTTTGTGCATGAATTCTCACAGCTTCTCCGGAGCACAGCACGAAGCTGGTGCTAACCCTGGTGAATCTGCAGTTGATGTTTTGGTGAGCTGAGATGGAAGCAGCACCAGCTGACCCTCTCCTAATTATGAGCTCTGCAGAAGGACTCCCTGCACTGGCCCTTTTCTTTTACAAAGTCACTGTCACTCCCCCAGGTCCTTGGTTAGACCAATGTCCCTGGTGGTGTCTCGTTTGTTCCCCCATATCTAATGAACTGTCAATTGCTTATGCAAATCAAAGCAGAAGAGACATTTAAAGGTTATTTATAATACCTGAGAACATTACAAAATCAATCATTCCATCTTTTATAGCTCCCCCTATTCAAGTGTCATTTAGATCTCTAACTTTTTACATTATATTGCTATAATAGTTTATGTAAGAAGACAAATATGTTTTGATTTTTTTTTTATATAAGCCTGCTGATTACTAAAACATCTATGACAGTTGACATGGAAATCAGGGAGGTTTTGATTAGGTGTTTCTGATATGTAAATGTTTGTAAATGAATTATATATATATTTATTTCATTTTTTTTAAGTTCTATTTAAAAAGCACGTGATAGTATCCCATAGCAATTACACTTCAAAGAAAGAGCCTGAGATGAATGTTTGTGTGAGTAACATGTATTTAAATGAACTCATAAGAGTAAACATTGAGTACTCTATGCAGAAAGTTAGTGGAGAGACCATTTAGTATTCACACCAGGCTCTTACACAGTCCATGTGCCTTGGCTATATTTCATAATCGCTAAACGTTAGGCTGGAACCATGGTCAGACACAAAATGAAATGGTTGTCCAGTAAAAAACTCGATAAAATCGGACTACTACCATCAACTTGCAAGTGATTTCCTATACCAGGTTCTTCCACAGCAACATTAGGGCTGGCTCCTTGCACCGCTGATGGCAAGTGGCAAGTGTGTGTCTGCACAGCAAGTCTTGTGCCTGCTGTCTATGAGATGCCCTGAATGGTGCTGGAAGGCAACACAGGGATAAACAAGATCACCACAACCCTTGAGATTTATTTTAATAGTATTTTTCTACGGAGTACGTTAGTAGTTTTTTAGCTGGTGCCCATAAGAAAGCACCACTAGGGGTCATGGGGAGCTTGAGATGATGGAGGTGGTGGAAATCACCCCCACGTGTGGTCATAGAATCATAGAATGGTTTGGGTTGGAAGGGACCTTGAAGATCATCCAGTTCCAACCCTCCTGTCATGAGCAGAGATGCCTTCCCCCAGCCCAGGTTGCTCAGAGCTCCATCCAACCTGGCCTTGAACACTGCCAGGGAGGGGGCAGCCACAGCTTCTCAGGGCAACCTGTTCCAGCGTTTCACCACCCTCATGGTTAAGAATTTCTTCCTAATATCTAATCTAAATCTGCCCTCTTTTAGTTTGTAGCCGTTCCCACTTGTCCTGTCACTACACACCCTTGTGTAAAGTCCCTCTCCATCCTTCCTGTAGTCGCTTCAGGTACTGACAGGCTGCTCTAAGGTCACCTCAGAGCCTTCTCTTCTCCAGGCTGAACAGCCCCAACTCTCTTCGCCTGTCCTTTAAGGAGAGGTGCTCCAGCCCTGCTTTGAGCAGCCCCACGTGGGCAGCTACGGTGGGCGATGCTCAGGCACTTTGTATTTGTGGGATTTTTTCAGCAAGAAAGAAATGCAGCTGATGACAAATCTAACATCTGTCCTCTGCGGAAAAGACAACTAATTTGTGCTCGCCGCTTTAAACGGGGCTTTTGGATCCTTAGGCACAGAGAGAACTGACCCTGTTTTCCTGTGGAGCGGGTACATCTCTCTTGAGCTTTTAAGCTGAACTTAATTTATAGGCACAGCCGTGCTTTTTCCAGGAGGTGAGATCCTGGTTAAACTCAACAGGAGCTGTGCCCCAGAGAAGAAGGGTTAAAATGGATGTTTTGAACTGGATGCTAATTAAAGCTGAATCTTTCCTAGTCTCCAAGTTTGAGCCCATTAAGCTTTTCGAGTGGTTTCCCGAGTGTGAACGCCAGGCTGAAAAGAAGAATATTGTTCAGTGGTGGGGTCCTTGTTCGCTCTGCTTTCAGTGTCGGCCGCAAAGAGCCAGCTTGATGTTTTCAAACAGCCACTTTCTGCAAATCACACAGCTTCAGAGCGAAGGACAGACGGAAAGCCGGGATGGAGGAGGTTGGATCCGAACCTCCCCGAGAGGAGGAGGGAGGGCAGGAGGCTCTCGTCGCCCGTCCATCTCCAGCCCTGGGTCTCGAAGTGGTATGGTGCCCTGCTGGCATTTCTGTTCAGTTTGGGGGAGTTCAAGGTGCTGTCAATTCACCTGTTTTCTTTCATCTTTCGAAGTAAATTACCAGCTATTTTAGCAGTATCATGCTAAATCTGTAACATTTATTGTGAGAAGGAAAAAGAGCTCAAAAGATTACCTCGGTGTCCAGCTGTGATAATATTACCTGCCTTGTAAAATGCCGTAGGTGACTTTGAAGATGTAAAGCAAATTGAGGATTACGTTAACTTCCTTCTGATTTGCTAAAATTATTAATTCAGTATCACCAACTATCAAATAGCGTAGGGTTATTATTTTTTTAAGGATAAATGCATGGCTATTTTTGATATGCATGGCAAACCACTGCCTTTGAGTCAATAAAACCTGTTTTGATGATATCTGTGGTAGAGGCTGGTATGTCTTTCTTTTTTTTTTTCACTGGTGTTTTCTTTATACTACAAGACTATAGTAGCCTGCAATGACATTCAGCCTAAACAGTCAGAAGAATGAGTATTGCATAGCAATGTGATTTTGTAATGTAACAATTTTACCTTGGAGATTCCAAATTTTTTTCAATCTCTTGGCCTCACTGCATGGCAGATCTCTGTTACACGTTACTCGGTGCAGCAAAGACCGTGTTCACATCCAGAGCAAGTCAGTGGTGGAACTGGAAACACCGTTCCTCTTTCCAAAACCCTCTAGCTAAAAATAAGAGCCAGCAATGAGCCAGCAGTGTGCTCTGATTGCCAAGAAGGCCAGTGGGATTCTGGGGTGCATCAAGAGGAG